>ERZ651768.3703-NODE-3703-length-10157-cov-7.115575_pt1 | contig 10157 bp, 8 predicted proteins | sample MGYA00514754_ERZ651768 | MGnify/ENA metagenome assembly ERZ651768 | reverse complement strand
AGTCTGGAACGCATAACCAAATGATAAACGCTGAAAATGAGTACACTCAATTATTTCGCAGTCAGATGCACTTATAATTAAAGCAGTTTTTTATTCAATCGGTGACTTCAAGTCCAATTTCGCCAAGCTTTCGAAATTTTTCGTAACGTTTTTTGGTTAGCGCCTCCGGTACTAGCTGAGAAATGGACTGCAAATTTTTTCGTAGCGACTTTTTCAGTAAAATAGCAGTGCGCTTATGGTGGCGATGCGCGCCTCCCAGCGGCTCTCGAACAATCTCGTCAATCACGCCAAGTTTCATAAGGCTAGGCGCAGTCAAGCTCAAAGCATCAGCCGCCTGAGCGACCTTGTCTTTATCTCCCCATAGAATAGAAGCACACCCCTCGGGTGATATTACGGAGTAAACAGAATGCTCAAGCATCAATATTCGGTCACCCACACCTATTGCAAGGGCACCTCCCGAACCACCTTCACCAATTATTGCAACGATAATAGGAACGTCAATGTCTATCATCTCTATCAAATTTTTTGCTATAGCTTCCGACTGCCCTTTTTCCTCTGCATCTATGCCAGGATAGGCACCTGGCGTATCGATCAGGTTGATAATTGGGAGTCTAAATTTTTGCGCCAATTTCATTAGACGCAAAGCTTTACGATATCCTGAAGGCTGGGACATCCCAAAGTTTCGTCTAATCTTTTCCTTCGTATCCCTCCCTTTCTGATGGCCAATAACTAAAACTGAGTTATCATCGAATTTCGCTAATCCACCAACAATCGAGGGACCATAGCCACCACGTCTGTCTCCATGAAGTTCAATAAAATCCGTAAACATATATTTAATGTAGTCGAGCGTATAAGGTCTATCTGGGTGCCGAGCTACCTGAGTCTTTTGCCAGCCTTTAAGGTTTGAATAGACATCGTGTTTCATATGACGAACTTTTTTATGGAGTCTAGCTATTTCATGCGTGATGTCTCCAACACTGTCATACATATGGGAAAGCGAGACCATCTCCTGAATCTGGTTTTCCAGCTTAAATATTTCTCGTTCGAATTCCAGTATTTGAATCATAAATAAACCTAAATAAAAAAAGGCACCACCGTGACAATTTTCAAGAAAATCACATCATACGATGATTTATCATTATACAAAGTTTGTCATTTCATTTGTGAGCTCATCACTAATCATTGAACACGAATAAAACAACAAACTAAAAAATCAATAAAACCCAAATATCGGGTGCATAAGATTTACTAGAGTATTTGACTCTTTAAGAGCTTTTGCTCCAGCCTTGCCCACGCGGTTTTGCCCTAGTTTTAAAGATTCAAGATTGGCTAGGTAGAGTGACTTGGCAATAGCTTTAGCCCCTAAATCGCCAATAAAGTTAAAGTTCAAGTTAAGTTTTTTTAGTTGATCAAGATTTTTCGAATCTGCCAACGCTTTGGCCCCAAGGTCAGTAATTCTATTACCTGAAAGGTTAAGAGAAAATAAGCCTTTCAGCCCTTCTGAGTTTGCAATAGCTATGGCGGAGCGGTCCGTAAGGTTACTATCACTAAGGTCTAGATTATTAAGCTTTGAGAGCTGATAAAACCCCATAAGCGCCACAACTCCTGAATCCCCGTGTATCAAACCACCAATCTCATTTATACGTTTAGAGGTTCCTAAATTATTAATATTCTGCAAAATATTAAATTTTTCAAGCACCTCGCGTCCAGCTCGACTCAATTGGTTGTACGCCAAACCAATTTTTTTTAATTGATTCAAACTAGAAGATGTTGTCAAACTCCGTGTACCCTCATCACCAACCTTGTTAAAGTTTAAGTTAATTTCTACCAAGCTAGACAAAGTATCTGATTCCGCAATCGCCTTAGCTCCTTTGTCTGTTATTTTATTTCGATATAGGTTCAAAATCCGTAGGTTTTTAAATGTTTTAGACGAGGCTATCATTCCGGCACCTCGATCGGTGATCTGATTGTTTTCTAAGTAAAGCGCTGTCAACTGAACGAGCTTTCTCGAATCAGCGAGCGCGCGCACACCTTCATCTCGAATATTCCCTTTGTAGATAATTAGTTTCTCTACACTTTCCAATAATGGGGACTTTGCTAAAAACTTTACTCCTTTATCACCTATCGACTTCTCATTGAGCCTAAGCACGCGATCATTTCGCTTAAGCTTTAATGCAATGTATTTTTCTATTTGCTCATCAGTCATTGACGCGCTTGAGTTAGCCGCGAGACTTATGAAAAAAAAAGGTAACCACAGGGCTACCCATCTATTGCAAAACATAAAAACAAACTCACTGATTATTGATCAATGGAACGTATCACCTTTAAAACCATACTACCCACCGCTATGCTTTTTTTTAATATCATTTAATCGATTTTCTAAGTCACGAACTCTACGAGCTAGGTCGGGTAGCTTGGGCAAAATCGTAACGCTCCGCTTCCAGATATTCAATGGAAAAGCCGGGATCCCCCCATAAATACTATTCTCCTTAATATCACGTAGGGCTGCTGATTTCGCAGCTAGAGTTACATTATCGCCCACCGTAACATGGTCAGAAAGGCCGGCCTGCCCTGCTAAAACAACATGGCGACCAAGATTACAGCTGCCAGCAACTCCTACTTGTGCAACCAAAATACAATTCTCTCCAATAATGCAATTATGCGCAACCTGAACCAAATTATCAATCTTAGTTCCTTTTTTTATCAACGTTGTTCCCGTTGCCGCTCGGTCGATGCAAGAATTCGCACCTACTTCTACGTTGTCTTCAATCACGACATTGCCAATCTGATTAATTTTGACGTGCATTCCTTTTTCATCCGCAGTATAGCCAAATCCGTCCGAACCAATCACAACACCAGCGTGAAGAGTAACGTAATTTCCTATAATTGAATTGCTATAAAGTGTCACATTGGGATGAATCAGAGTACGCTTCCCAAGTTCACAGTTATCGCCAATTACTGCTCCAGAGCAAACCACAACATCGTCACCGATCCGAACGTTATCACCTACGCATACCGAAGGAGCCAGCGCGACTCTCTCACCTAACACTACATTAGCTCCAAGTACAACTGAGGAGTGAATTCCTGGTTTGGGCCTTGACTGAGGATGAAAATGCTCAAGCAGTCTGGCGAATGCTAGCTCCGGGTTGGAACAAATGACCTGGCTCATGCCAACCTCTTCTCTATTACTCGTCAAAACAGCTGAAGCCTTGGACTGTTTAAGCATGTCGATGATTTTTTTTCCTTTGGCAAACGTAATGTGCCCCGACCCTGCAGTTTCGATAGAGCCCACGCCGGTGATCTCGATTGAAGAATCGCCCACAACCACCCCATTTATTTTTTTTGCGACATCACCCAAGTTCATGAATCCACCTTTCAAAGTTTTTAGTCGGTTTTTTTATTCGCCAGAAAAACCTTTCAAATAAAAACGATTTTTTCTGCCGGATTAATAACACCGTCTACGAGTTCAACAACTCGATTCATTTTCGAAGCAATTCTTTGACTATGCGTTACAATCACTACTGTTTGCTGAAGCTTATGATTGAGTGATTGAATCAACTCTATCAAGGAATCGCTTGCCTTTTGATCTAGGTTCCCGGTCGGCTCATCTGCAAGTATAAGATCTGGCTTATTTACAAACCCTCTAGCTAAGGCAACTCGCTGGCTTTCTCCACCAGAAAGTTCGCCGGGTTTATGGTGTAGGCGATCCTTGAGTCCTACCTGAACCAAAAGCTCTTCTGCGAGCTCGCGGGCTTCTCTTTTTTCAACCCTCGCGATAAGAGCCGGGAACATAGCATTTTCCAGCGCGGTGAAATCAGACAGTAAGTTGAAAAACTGGAACACAAACCCTACCCTTTGATTTCGAAAGTTCTCCAGATATGCGTTTCCTTTAGAACAAATATCATCACCACGGAATAAAACTTGTCCCGTTTCCGGACGATCCAATCCACCAAGTACATGCAGCAAAGTACTTTTCCCAACTCCTGAAGCTCCGATTATGCCTACCATTTCTCCAGCTTTCAATTTGAGGTTGGCTCCCGACAACACATGGAGAACCTGAGAGGAAGTCTTATAACTCCTGTGCAAATTCGTAGCTTCAACTAAGTATGGAGCAGTGATTCCGTTAGAGTTTAAATTACTCATAACGTAGCCCGTCAACGAGGTCGAGTTTTGATGCTCGCCAAGCTGGGTAAAGCGATGCGACCAAACAAATCACAACCGAAAAAATAACAATTAAAAAAGAATCGATATATTGGATTTCAGATGGCAGGCGATCAAGGTAGTAAACATCACTCGGAAATGCAACAATCCCAAAAATTGCTTCTATAAGACCAACGATTTCATTCAAGTTGGGGACGATGGCAAAACCAACCACACAACCCAATAATGTTCCCACAAGGCCAATGACTAACCCTTGATAGCTATAAATTTTTATAATGCTACTACAATTAGCCCCCATAGACTTTAAAATCGCTATTTCCTTAGCTTTTTCCGTTACCAGCATAAATAATGTACTAACAATATTGAACGCAGCCACGAAAATAATTAGGACCAGTATAATAAACATAACGATCTTTTCTAGTTTGAGCGCAGAAAAAAGATTTCTATTCATGCGCATCCAGTCACGAACAAGGTAAGGAAAACCTAATTCTTTCTGGATTGCAGAAGCAATATTTCCAGCCTGCTCAATATCAGCAACTCTGACTTCTATTCCAGAGACACCGTTCTTCATAGAAAAAAATTTTTGTGCTGACTTCAATAGAATGAATGACAAGTTTGCGTCGTATTCATACATCCCCGATTCGAACACGCCAACCACTTTAAATAGTTTCATTCTAGGGATAAGTCCAACAGGTGTCACTCGTGAAACGGGAGAAACCATAGACACAATATCCCCAATCTCAACACTCATTCTACGCGAAAGTTCCTTACCTAAAATTATCCCAGCACGATTCTTTTTTCCTTCACCTTTTATACCTTTAGAAAAACTTGACTTTATTTTCAAGTCCGACACTGCTCCGGACACCATATTCTTTCCCAAATCTGAAACTGTTTCTTCTTTTTCTGGATCTATTCCTCGCACAACAATCCCTGAGACTCTATCACCATTAATTAGCATCACCTGATTCATGATAAACGGTGCAGCTGCTGTAACGCCTTCGACAGAACGTACTTTCTTGAGAATGTCATTATATTTTTCTACCATCGCCCGGTTCATATTTGACACAACCACATGAGAATTGGTCCCCAAGATTTTATCGCGCAGATCTTTACTAAACCCTGACATGACTGCTATCACCACAATAAGAGCCATGACGCCCAAACCTACCCCGGCTATTGATATCCAAGTATTAAGAGAAATAAATTTTTGTGATTTTTTAGCGCTGAGGTGGCGAATGCTTACGAATAATTCGTAGGACATGATGTGTTGATGGGGTTGAAGGTTTTTAGATCGTAAATAATTTTTTAGCTCTATCAAAAAATCTTTACAGGATCAGTTAGGCTTCGCCTAAAAATAATACCCTGATGGTTTTGTTGTACTCGTTAAGATTCTTTTTTTAATTGCGGAAATAAGATCACATCTCGAATAGATTGAGAGTTGGTAAGCAGCATAACCAAGCGGTCTACCCCAATCCCCTCTCCCGCGGTTGGAGGAAGTCCATACTCTAAGGCACGGATAAAATCTAGGTCCATCATGTGAGCCTCTTCATCTCCCGCATTGCGGTCAGAGACTTGCTCTTCGAATCTTTGTTTCTGATCTATCGGATCATTCAACTCGGTATAAGCGTTGGCTATCTCCTTCCCTCCTACGAATAATTCAAAACGTTCGACTAACTCAGGGTCTTCCTCTTTCTTTTTTGATAATGGGGAAAGGGCCAAGGGGTAGTCTGTTATATAAATAGGCTGGATCAAGTTGGGCTCAACAAAATGGTCGAACAACTTCCCCAATACTTTTGCGTGACTGTCTTTCTTTTCCAAGGCCACTTTGTTTTCAAGAGCATAAGAAATAGATTTTTGATAGTCGTTAATATCATCCAATGGTATCTCCCCAATATCCACCAAGGACTGCTTAAATGTTTTTCTCCCAAAAGGCTTAGAAAAATCAATAGTCTCGTTCCGAATAGCTTCATCTTTCCCACAAGTAAGGTCAAAAACCATTTTACCGAATACCGTCTGACATACGTGGTGAAACAATTTTTCAGTTAGGTCCATAAGGTCATTATAGTCAGCATAGGCTGTATAAAACTCAACCATGGTAAATTCTGGGTTATGGTCGGTAGAAATACCTTCATTTCTGAAGTTTCTATTGATCTCGTAAACCCGTTCAATACCACCCACTACCAGTCTTTTTAAGTATAGCTCTGGAGCTACCCGAAGATACAGTTCCATATCGAGAGCGTTATGATGTGTCTTGAATGGTTTTGCTGTCGCGCCACCTGCAATTGACTGCATCATTGGCGTCTCTACTTCTAGATAGTCTCTCTGATTAAGAAACTCACGAAGCGCCTGGATGACTTTACTCCTGTAAACGAAAATATCTTTCACCCCTGGATTAACCATCAGGTCAACGTATCTTTGACGATACCTAAGTTCAACATCCTTTAACCCATGCCACTTTTCAGGAAGCGGTAAAAGTGATTTCGACAATAAGGTGATTTTTTTTGCAAATATTGTAAGTTCACCGGTTTTGGTCTTAGACAGTGTTCCCTCCACACCAATAAAATCTCCAATATCAAAAAGACTAAATATTTCGTAATTTTCGTCACCAATTTCATCCTTGCGTATATAGACTTGGATTTGACCTGTACGATCCTTGATGTGACAAAAAGTTGTTTTTCCGTGCCCACGTCGCGCCATCATGCGCCCACCAACCAAGCACTGCCTATCTATTTTCTCCAGTTCTTCCTTGGAGTTCGCAGAGAACTCATCCGCTAACGAGCCAATAGCATCTTTAACCTTAAACTTGTTGACATAAGGATTAATGCCTCTGGAGCATAATTGCGCAAGCTTATCTCTTCGAAGTTTTATTAAATCAGTTGATTCTTCCATTGAATCGATTTCGTTAATGATGAGGGATAAAAGAATCTGATATTAGGCATTTTTCGATTTGCAAGAAAGAACACTAGCGATCAGAGTCTCGATTAAACTATTGGCTGGCTTTAACATGCGGGGTTCTTTGGCAGACAGTTTAATATTTCTCATTTGCAAAAAAAACGACCACCAATCAGGACACAAAACCAGAAAATAAACAGATTATTTATTTTTTGAATATCTAAACCGGAATCATCAATTATATTTTCGTGTTATTTATAATAACGTAAATTATTTTTCGATAAACCCAGCAAAGAACTTACTAAAAAAATACTACCACAAAAAACTAATATCAATGGGCAACCTCCGTAAAGCGAGTCTCTCTAATAACGGTAATTTTAACTTCTCCAGGATATGTCACTTCTTTTTCTATACGTCTAGCGACATTCTTAGCCAATATATTAGATTCCTCATCTGTTGCTATATCAGGAACAACAACGATACGAACCTCGCGACCGGCTTGAATCGCATAAGTTTTTTCAACGCCTTTAAAAGAATCTCCAATTTCTTCCAGCTTAGTCATTCGCTTCACATAAGTTTCCAACATTTCACGGCGAGCCCCTGGGCGAGAAGCAGAAATAGTATCTCCAGCTATAACTAAAACAGCGTAAAGAGACTCAGGTTCTATGTCCTCATGATGTGCGCCAATAGCATTAACAACATATTTATGCTCATTAAAGCGATTTGCCACATCAACACCTAATTGAGTATGCGTACCATCTGTTTGACGGTCAATAGATTTGCCGATATCGTGTAAAAGCCCTGCCCTCTTAGCAAGCTGAACATCTAACCCTAATTCTGCAGCCATGAACCCGCAAACTCTAGCAACTTCTTTAACATGTTCGAGAACATTCTGTGTGTAGCTTGTGCGATATTTGAGCCGCCCTAGCATATGTACCATCTCTGTATTTATATTATCTATTTCCAACTCCATGACCGCTTGTTCTCCAGCCTGTTTAGTCTGCCTAGCAACTTCCTTTCGACACTTGCCTACAACCTCTTCTATTCTTCCTGGATGGATGCGGCCATCAAGTATCAATTGCTCTAATGTAAGGCGGGCAACTTCGCGGCGTATTGGATCGAACCCAGACAATATGACCGCTCCTGGTGTATCGTCAATAATAAGATCAACTCCTGTGGCCTGTTCAAGGGCGCGGATATTTCTACCTTCCCGGCCTATAATGCGTCCCTTAATCGAATCGTCCGAAAGAGCTACTACAGAGACTGTACTTTCTGCCACACTATCGGATGCAAGTCTCTGAACTGCCATGGTAATAATCTTTCTCGCTTCCTCCTCCGCATTATTCTGCGCATCCTCTTCAATTTTCTTTACTTCTTTTGCTGCATCCAAACGCGCTAAATCGACAACCTTTGCCTTAATTTCTTCCACGGCCTGTTCAGCGGTAAAAGAGCCAATACTTTCAAGTTTTTTCATTTCCTCCTGGGCCAACGCATCATAACGCGCCTTTTCATCTAAGCCCAACTGCCTGATTTTTTCAGCTTCTTTCATCCTATCGGCTAACTCTTTTTCGCGGTCTATCAAACCTCCTTTAGAAAGCCTTAGCTCATCTTCCTTTTGATGCACTTTTCGCTCTTGATTTCTTAATTCCTCCCACTTTATCTGGACTTCTTTTTCAACCTTAGTCTTTTCAACTAAGGCTTGCTCTCTCGCGTCAACAGCAGCAGCTTTTAATCTGTTTTGAGCTTCCAGCTCTGCTTCCTCAATAATCTTTTTCTTCCTGGCTTCAGCTTCCTTAATCTGATATTGACTTATCAGTTTACGCAGAAAAAAACCAACCAAATACCCAAGCACCCCAGCCAAAAACATTCCCACAAGCAGAGTAGAAAAATTAAATTTAACCGCTGTAAAAATACTCATATTAATTACCTCGCTAGTATATGTAATTAAACCTCAATGCCTTGTGCATCACGGCATCTTAGTGTTGCAACGTCTGTAATTAAGAAATGAACCGGTTCGTCTAAATCCGAATGTGGAACTGAATCCAAGAGCTGAAAATCATAACTTAGCGCAACTCTGATCACATCTTTGGCGGTTTTTTTAAAAAATTTATCGTAGAAACCATCTCCATAGCCAACTCGATTTCCAAAAACATCAAATGCTAGGCCCGGAGCTATGACAAAATCTATTTCTGAAAAAGAAACTATATCCAAAAATTTAGGAGCAGGCTCCCTAATGCCATATCTTCCTGTCACAAACTCTATATCCATCGAAGGGATACGAGCTACCCCCAGACTTTCTTCTCCTGACTCTAACGAAGGAACCAAAACTTGCTTTCCCAACCGCAGAGATTCACGAATAATCCCTTCTGTCTGCACTTCAAAGGAAGTCGAGAGAAAGCAAAAAACTGATTTAGATTTCTTAAACTCATCCATAGCGAACAAACGCTGAGCAATGGCAATGCTTTTCTCATTTTTTTTTAGATTGCCAAGCTCTTCTCGTTTTTGGATGATCGTTTTCCGGAGCGCTGTTTTGGCTTTTGCTATCGACTCCGAATTGACCGCCAGCTTCATTCCAAACCTCATCAGATAGTCACACTTAATTTTCGAGCCAAAACAACCTTTAAAATCAGGCATGCTAAAGTTAGATCGGAACTAAATAGGCCCAAATTTCTAAAAACACAGGTAGAGCAATCTTACATGCCAATGAATCGCCAGATAACACATCAAAGCGAGAGGTGGGTTGAGTTAATACACGACCGAATCAAGCAGGAAAGTCTCTTGGAAACTTGATTTCTGCAGCAATATTACTAGACAGCCTTATCTTGACAAACAAAACACGCTCCTGTTTCGTTTGGAATCTTGTTCAATTAAAAGACGAAAGCGAAAACTCTACACGCCCACCATCCAACTTTCCTGAAAACAAAAAAAGAACCAACTCAATCACGGCAAAAAAGTACATCACACCTCCCCGAAATGCCGTGCAAAAACGTTTTTTTGAACCTGTCAAGGACAGGTGGGGAATCTGTATACCACTTTAGGCTTCCTTCGATCTTGCATCGTAAAGAAGGCTTGCACACCGTGATAGAAAGTCATCCCCGTTTTCA
>ERZ651768.3701-NODE-3701-length-10161-cov-2.458548_pt1 | contig 10161 bp, 11 predicted proteins | sample MGYA00514754_ERZ651768 | MGnify/ENA metagenome assembly ERZ651768 | reverse complement strand
TGTATTCTATAAGTTTGGTGAACCTTCGCTCCCCGAAATCTGGAGACTGAGATCCGCAGGGCGCTTCAAGGTCGAATCCCAGCTGTTGGGTGTGCTTCCGGAATACAGAAGATTCGGGGTCGGGTTCGCGTTAAAAAGGGCTCAGGCGGAGACTGCCCGGCCCAGCCTGATTGTGTGCCGCACCGTGATTGGCTACGGGAGCCCGAACAAAGCTAACACCGGAGGGGTGCATGGTGAACCCCTAGGCCAGGAGGAGATTGTTCTGACCAAGGAGCGTTTGGGCTGGCCGTACGAAGAGGCCTTCACGATTCCAGAGGAGGCTCAGGCCCATTTCCTACAGGCTAGGGATAGGGGCCGCAGCAGCCAAGAGGAGTGGCGATCCCGGATGGAAGGATACCGCCGGGAATTTCCAGATGAAGCTGCCAAGCTTGAATCGGCATTGGCGGGGAACTTGCCGGAAGGTTGGGACCAAGACCTGGCTGGATTGTTTGATGGTGTTGACCGTCCCATGGCAACGAGGGAGGCTTCGGGCCGGGTGATGAATGCCATCGCCGGACGGGTGGATTCCCTGGTCGGAGGCTCGGCTGACCTGGCTCCTTCAACCAGGACGATTCTCAATGATCGAGGCCACTATAGTGCCAAAGAGTACGGGGGACATAACTGGCACTTCGGTGTCCGGGAACATGCCATGGGGTCCATCGCCAACGGGATGGCCCTCCACGGTGGCCCGATCCCCTACACCGCTACTTTCCTGCTATTTTCAGACTATATGCGTCCTCCCATCCGCCTGGCTGCATTGATGGGTCTTCGCGTGATTTACATATTCACCCACGATTCCATCGGTGTTGGGGAAGATGGACCAACTCACCAGCCCATCGAGCAGTTGCTCAGCCTTCGCGCTGTCCCCAACATCATGGTTCTGCGCCCCGCCGACGCTACCGAAACCGCCGAAGCGTGGAAGGTCGCTATGGAGCGGCGGAACGGACCGACGGTTCTGGTGATGAGTCGCCAGAATCTTACAGTGCTTGACCGTGAAGCCTATGCCGCGGCCTCGGGCGTCCTCCGAGGGGGCTATATCCTTTGGGAGAGTTCGGACAAACCGGAAGCCATCCTCATCGGCACCGGCTCCGAGGTCCATATCGCATTGGACGCGGGGAAGATTCTGGAAGAAAAGGGCATCGCGTCCCGCGTCGTCTCGCTGCCCTCCTGGGAATTATTCGATGAGCAACCGGCTGATTACAGGAGCGGAGTTTTGCCATCCGATGTCAGGGCGCGCGTCGCGATAGAAGCAGGTACGCCCATGGGTTGGGAACGATACGTCGGCATCGAAGGTGTCACGTTGGGAATGTCCCATTTCGGCGCGTCAGCTCCTGCCGGCGTTTTGTACGAAAAATTTGGCCTCACCGCTCTGCGCATGGCGGATGAAGCGGAAGCGCTGGTGAAGCGCAGCACCGGCTGAAGGAAGCCTAACAGGGCCAAGCAGGACCGGCTGGTATATCAGTGTTATGGTCTCCAGCAGACGCATATCCGAAACGGGAAGGTTCGTCTGATGACCTTGGAACACCAACATCAAGGATCCAGCCTGGGGGCCTACCTGCCGGATGTAAAGGCTGGGCTGGCGGGCTCGGAACATCGCCAGGTTATTTCCCGTATCTGGAGCGGCGACCACACCGTGTGGGAGCCTGACCCCACGGAGATTTCTAACCGCCTGGGGTGGCTTACGGTTACCGACGTCATGCTGGAACAAGCGCCGGTCATGCAGGAGTTGGCCCGTGAGGTTCGGGACAGGGGGCACCGCCACGTTGTTCTGATGGGAATGGGCGGCAGTAACCTGGGTCCTGAAGTACTGCGCCAGACTTTCGGCAGCGCCCCCGGCTACCCTGAGCTCATCGTGTTGGACTCCACGGTTCCTGCTTGGGTGCAGTCGGTGGCGGAGGCCATCGGTCCAGTCCGCACCCTTTTCCTGGTCTCTTCAAAGTCCGGCTCAACCACTGAGCCAAACATGTTTTACGTTTATTTCAAGGACTTGGTGGAGAGAGCCGCCGATAAGGATGGCGTAGGCCGGCATTTCATAGCCATCACAGATGCCCGAACGCCGCTGGATAAGCTGGCCGTGGAACAAGGTTTTCGCCGGGTCTTCGCCAATCCCATGGAGATAGGCGGACGCTACTCGGTCTTATCCTACTTCGGCCTGGTATCGGCGGCACTGATCGGGCTGGACCTTGATAGATTGATTGGTAGAGCTGACCGGATGCGGGAAGAAAGTGCTCCCGCAGTTCCGGCTCACGAAAACCCGGGGGGTTGGCTGGGAGCGGTCATGGGTGTCCTTGCCCAGAGAGGGCGGGACAAGCTAACCCTGGTTACGTCTCCCTCTATCAGCAGTTTTGGACTGTGGGTAGAGCAGATTACCGCTGAGAGCACCGGCAAGGAAGGAATGGGCATTGTTCCGGTAGCCGGTGAACCTCTGGGGGCTCCCAACTACTACGGCGATGACCGTGTATTCGTGTATCTGCGCCTAGATGGCGACGATAACGATGAGTCCGACAAAGCCGTTGGAGCCATCCAGGTTTCGGGGCAACCTGTGGTCCGCCTGGATCTGCGGGACGTATACGACATCGGCGCCGAGTTCTTCCGATGGGAGATGGCGACGACCATCGCCGGCTCCATCCTAGGGATAAATCCCTTCGACCAGCCAAACGTGCAAGCGGCGAAGGATATGACGGAGAATGTTCTTGGCCAGTTCGAACGATCGGGACAACTTCCGGCGATGGAGGAAACGGCATCCCTAGATAAGTTGCTCTCCCAGGCGGGGCCGGGTGACTACCTGGCAATCATGGTCTACATCCGGCAGACCCCGGCGATAGACCAGGCTCTCGACGCCTTGCGCCGCGGGGTAATGGAAACACACAGAATCGCCACAACGATAGGATACGGTCCCCGCTTCCTGCACTCCACTGGCCAGCTTCATAAAGGCGGTCCCGGGTCCGGCTTATTCCTCCAACTGACGGGAGATCACGCCCAGGACTTGGCGATTCCCAATGCTCCCTTCACCTTCGGCGTTCTGGCCGACGGCCAGGCTGTAGGCGACCTGCAGGCGTTGAGAGCTTCCGGACGCCGGTCGGTACGGGTTAATCTCGGCTCGGACCAGGAGGCAGCCATCCGCGGAATCGGTCTGGAGGGTTGAGCGGTGATTAACGCAATCATATTCGACCTGGACGGTACGCTGGTGCAGTCGGGGAACATCAAGGCACAGTCCTACGCCATCGCCGTGCAGCGGATGCGAGGCTTGGCGGAACCAGAACCCCGAGCCATCGAAGCCTACCGGGAGATTGTTGGGTCTGCGCGGGAGGCTGCCACCCCGCATGTCATTGAAAACTGGACCTAGAATCCGAGTTGAGGCCCCTGATGGCCCAACAAGGCTCCAACGAGCCTTGGGAAGCGCTGGCGGGTATGAGGACGGAGATTTACGACAACATGGTTGAGGACCCCCAGGTTCTTAGGGACAACCAGTGGCCCCACACCATCGGGTTGTTGCGGGTAGCTCGTGAGAGATTCTGCCGCACCGCCCTGGCGACCATGTCCTACCGCAAAGAAGCGTCGCATGTGCTGAGATCGTTGGAACTTGAGGACTCGTTGGATGAGGTACTTGCTAGCGAAGACGCGCAAAACCCCAAACCGGACCCGGAGATATATCTTCTGGCCGCACAGAAGCTAGAGGTCGATCCTCAGGACTGTCTGGTGCTGGAGGACTCGCCCAACGGAGTGCAGGCTGCAGTTGCCGCAGGTATGAACGTGATTGCCGTGGCCACTCCGTTCACTATCTCAGGACTACATTCAAGTCAGGTCTTGAATCATGCCTGGATGGTACATGATCCTGAAGAACTGCTTGACGTGGTAAGAGAGAGAATCGCTGAACATAACCAGGAGCCGCATTAAAAGTTGCCGTAATGGCTACCGGTTAGTCCAAATTATCTGATAGAGGGACGTTATGGAGATTGGCATGATTGGCTTGGGCCGCATGGGCGGGAATATGGTGCAGCGCCTGCTGAACGGTGGGCATCGCGTCGTGACCTACGACCGGAGTGGCCAGGCGGTTGCCGCTAGTCAGTCCCAAGGAGCGGTTGGGGTGTCTTCCATCGAAGAACTTGTCAAAAATCTGACCGCCCCCAAGGCTGTCTGGGTGATGTTGCCCATCGGCCAACCTACCGAGGACACTATAAACAGCCTCATACCGTTGCTGTCGGCTGGGGATACCGTTCTTGACGGTGGCAACGCCAACTACAAGGACAGTATGCGGCGGGCGGAGAAACTGGCTGAGCACGGTATCGACTTCATGGACGTGGGCACCAGCGGCGGCATCTGGGGGCTGGTTGAAGGTTACGCCTTGATGATTGGAGGAAAGAAGGAAGTGTTTCAACGGCTGGAACCCATCTTCCAGACCCTGGCTCCCTCTAAAGACCAAGGTCTCAGCCACGTGGGACCGGCAGGAGCTGGCCACTTCGTCAAGATGGTCCACAACGGGGTTGAATACGGCCTGATGCAGGCCTATGCCGAAGGCTTCGAGATCATGGAGGCCAAGAAAGAATTTGACTTGGACCTGGGTCAGATCGCCGAAGGTTGGCGCTATGGCAGCGTGGTGCGCTCCTGGCTGCTGGACCTTGCCGCCGCCGCGCTTGTCGAAGACCCGAAACTAGAGAGTTTGGAAGCCTACGTAGAAGATTCGGGAGAAGGCCGCTGGACGGTTCAGGAATCGATAGACCTGGCGGTGCCCGCTCCCGTCATCACTGCGTCGGTGCAGGCACGTTTCCGCTCCCGCCAAAAAGGGCCTTTCGGGGCCAAGATGCTCGCTGCCCTGCGGAACCAGTTCGGCGGCCACGCGGTGCGGAGGACGGAGTGATGGCTGGTGAGCCCACTACCATCGTCGTCTTCGGGGCGACCGGCGACTTAACCCGCCGCAAGCTGATTCCGGCGCTGTTCCAATTGGCTTGCAAAGGACGCTTGCCCGATCAACTGCGCATCGTCGGCTTCTCTCGCCAGGAATACCCGAACGATCGCTTCCGCGAGTCCATGGGAGAGGGCGTAAAGGAGTTCGGCGGTTTGGCGTCGCGTATCGGCGAATGGGACATGTTTGCAAAAAGCATCTCCTACGTCCAGGGCGACCTGGAAACTCCTGGGGACTATGTGCGGCTCAAGCAATGGTTGGACCACTCCGAAGGTGGCAGAGGCGGCAACCGGCTGTTCTACCTGTCAGTCGCCCCAGGTTTTTCGGAAGCGCCATCGCCAATCTGGGTAGCTCCGGCTTGGGGGCAAGGAAGGAGGATGGCGGCGGATAGTTATCGAGAAGCCCTTTGGGCATGACTTGGAGTCCGCTCAGGCCCTGACCCGCGCCGGATGGGGCGACCGTGCTCGGTTTGATGAAGCCAGGCTAATGTTCGAAAAGATGATCAGCTACGCCAATCATCTAGGGTTATATGCCGAAGAGATTGGCCCCAACGGGGAAGCCTTGGGCAACTTCTCTCAGGCATTCACCCACCTGGCCCTCATCAGCGCCGCCTTCAACCTTGACCGGACTTTGGGGGTGGCTAGGGGGCCTTTGAGGGAGATTGGGACCACTATAGGATCAAGCGGATGTACTTTCTTTCCGTCACCGTTCCCTTGGCCGTGAGGCACGGTCACCGCTATGCCTCTGGTGGGAGAGTTGTCTGAACCTCCAGTGCATTCGATGGTAATGGTGTACGACTCTCCCGTCGCCTTGCCCTGAACGGTGGAGGTCATTGCCGGAGCCTAGTCTTGTCATTCACCAGCGTGTGCTCCGTCGCATCGTTGTTGCTAGGATCAGGATCTGGACCCGCCAAATTCTCAACGCTGGCATCGTTGATGATCGTTGTGGGTCCACCAGCGTTGAGCACTAAGTCGGCATCAATCAGCACAGTAATCTTTATCTCGGTATTTTCATAGTTTAGCAAAACGCCAAGATCACAGACCAATTTGCCAGACTGGTCCTCTACACATTCAGAGTCATCACTCACGTGCGAAACACCGGATGTTAATGTGTCAATCACCCGAATATTATTTGCCGGATTGACACCATTGACTGTTTTGACAGTGTAGACAAGCTCTTCGCCAGCCAAGGCCGGATCAGGTGAATAACCCATGGTGATCTTCACATCTGTCGTGTTAAATGCCCTCTCGCGCTTGAGTATTTCCTCTGTGGTCGGTTTCCGCTGTGAGGCAGACATTGGAGTGGCTGGCGCCGTAGTCACTGGTGGGAATGCCGGTGGTTCGCTCGTGTCACCAGGGGAACCGCAGGCTACTGCCAGGAGAAGCAACAGAGTTAACGCGGCAGCGTCTGTAACAAGGACTAACTTTCTTGTTAGATCGCTTTTCCATGGCGGATGACCTCCTAAAAGCAATCCCCAAAGTCTATGGGTTACTTATATAAGGACGTCTAGTAGCCCAAAAAAGTTCCACCTATGATTTCTGCTAAGCAATAAGGCCGACTTTGGATGTGTTGCAAGGCTAGAACTTTGTGGCGTTTCGTGAATGCAACTGGCCACCGCCCAGCATGGAGCGAGTGTGGCTTCCCCCACTGTAACTAGTGGGGTTGCTCAGGCTAACGCGCTGATTCGTTTTCCATCGAAGACGTTGCGGCAGAGGCAGAGTGGTAGAGTGGTATGGTTCGATTCAATCAACGGCGATGCGAGGTATTGACGGACTTCCCTATGTCTACGACGCTGTCACAATGTGCCCCAGAATCATTCCGGAAACCGGACCGTTGCCGAAGCGTGCTGCGATGGCGGCCTCCGCTCGATCAGTGACATGGTTGAGAAGGCTGGCGTCCCGGGATTCAATCTCGTTGCGTAGCGGGGTGCCCTGGCAGTACGCGATCGCGGGGTGGCGTGGCGACGGCGCGGTGCTGGTTTCCTCCAGCGTGTCGATAGAGATATTGGAAAATCCGGCCATTATCAACTCGTCTTGAATCAGTTCGAAATCATGATAACCGTGGGGAGTTCGCGCCATAAAAAGCGGTGGGTCGTCAGGGAATACGGTGGATGCCGCCTGGGTTACGACATCGGCGAACTGGTTGGTTTCGATCCTGTCCCAGACGTTAAATATGAAGCAGCCCCCAGGTTTCAGCACATGCCGGACTTCGGTATAAGCCGCGATCCGGTCAGGGAAAAACATGACGCCGAATTGACAAACAACGGCATTGAACGTGGCCTTATCGAACGGCAACTCCATTGCGTTGGCCTGCTGCCATACGATGCGGCTATCGGGGTCTTGTTTGCTGGCGGCATGATCCAGCATCGGTTGGTTGAGGTCAGTCACGAAGTAGCGAGCGTCCGGAGCTAGACGTGGGGCCAAGGCGCGGGCCAAAACCCCGCTGCCAGCCGCAGTTTCCAGAACCCTGTTTGGCGCCAGAGCCGCAGTGCGCTCCGCAAGATCGTTGGCATATGCCTCAAATATCAAGGGCACCAGATACGTGTCGTAAATCTCGGGGATAGACCCCACAAATCCGCTGTCGTTTTGAGTCATATGTTTTTATTCAGCCGCAGCCCGGATCAAAAGAGTTTCTTGTGGAACTGCGAGGCTTCCTTCTATTCGATATTTTTCTAGAGCCTTTGCTATGTCCTTGACCATGGCCGTTCGAGTGACAATGTCCAGCTTTGCTACATCACTAGCATACGCTGTGCTCGCCATGTCTCCTGGGATGGAAACTTCCGCCGGGCCGATGCGGCGCTCGACTACCAAGACTTCCATCTCGACCTTCGAAAACCCCGCCTCGACAAGCAACCCGCGGATAACGTCCGGGTCACGGAATGAAAAAATTCCTAAAGACTGCTTTGCGATCTCGGCGCTTACGTATCTTGTTAGACCGTCGGCGATGGCGATACCCCAAGGTGGAAGGGAACTCCAGATGGTCAACGCGACAATTCCTTCGGGAGCTAATACTCTGTGTATCTCTTTCAGGGCAGCAAGCTTGTCGGGGAAGAACTTGAGCCCTTGCTGGCAGAAGCCGATATCAAAACTAGCATCCGGAAATGGGAGGGCGATTACATCTCCTTGGTAGGGTCTCCGGAGCAAGCGGCCAGTACGGTGGCTCCACCTCCTGCGGCCATCAATGTGAGGAATCTACGCCGGGATAGGCCGTTGTACTTGGCATAATCCCATAGACAATCACTGATCGGCTCAGTTTTATCGTTCGTCATTCCCTAAATCAACCTTTCGTCTAAGACGGTTAGCTTTGAGCTATCTCTGTTCCACCGGCTAGGTTGTTCCAGTGTCCATAGAGTAGGCCGGTTACCCCGGTGGCAAATATGCCGCTACCTTCAACTTCCAGTAGGACTTGAGGCAGGCTTTGGGTGGCCTGACCGATGGATAGGATCCCGCTTTTGGTTAAGTCGAACTGGCTGAAGTGACAGGTACAGGCCGAGTACGTTGTGCTCGGACTTATACATGCCATTCAGGGGGCAGCCCATGTGGGCGCAAGAATAGCTGAAGACGACGATGTCATTGTCCGGTCCGACGCCCCAAAAGAGCGGAAGTTCCCAGATTGACCAGGAGATTGTTGTGCTCCTGCAAAGGGTATTGGAAGTCGATGGGCTGGCCGTCGGCCAGATCGGATACGCCGGCGATCCGCAGCCGGGTATAGGTCTGGGTAGCGCGGCTGACATCCGCGGAAACGGCGTCTATCGCCTGGGTCATCCCGATCGGAGACGCAAGGATGCCCAGCGCACCGCCGACTCACACAGACGCTTTGAGAAAATCTCTTCGAGAGGCAGTTGATTTTTCTAACGTCATTCAGTTCCTCCGAGAATAGATACTTGGCATCGTGTTTAGACGGGCGTCCAAACCGGACGCCCGTTGCAGCGTGGCTACTTATCCGCCGACCCATCGTCCGTAGATCGGATATTGGCTGCAGATGAACTCGATGTAGGCAGGCTGGCCGGAGTCGTTGGCCGCCAAAGCTCTCTTCAGGGCCGGGCCCACCTCCGAAGGTTCGGTGACCCGTTCGGTGTGGTAACCCAACGCGCCTATGACGTTGGACATGTCAATCTCATCATTTCCAGTTACCTTGTAAGTGAATGGGTCATGGCCGTCGCCCCAGAATCCTGGGCCGTAGCCCGAGAAACCGCCGTTGCTGACGTGCACCACGGTGATGCCCAGCTTCTCGCGCAACGCCACTTCCAGGTTGCCCAGCATGTAGCCCAGGCCCGCCTCGCCGGTCACGGCGATGCAATGCTTCTCAGGGAAGGAAATCTTCGCTGCTATGGTCGCGGCCAGGCTGAATCCCAGCGACGAAACGTTGCCCCATCCCAGGAACCCTCGCGGCACCAAGGTTTCGTATACCGTGCTGAGTTGGTCCCTGGTGTTGCCGGATTCGTGGGTGACGAAGGACTTGTTAGGGTCCAGTACCTCCATCAAACCCGCATAGACCCTGTAGGGATTGATGGGCTTGTCGGTGGAGGCCATAACTTCCCGGTATTGGGCCATAGCGGAATCCTGGGCTGTCTTTACCTCCGCAGCCACGTTGCCGAGGGCCCTGCCGTTGCCCGAAGTTTTGTCCGACAACTCTTTTTCCAACGCCTGCAATGAGAAACGAGCGTCGCCGATCAGCGCCGCAGCCGTCGGGTAGGACTTGTTCACGTGTAGCTCGTCCACTGTGCAGTGGATGATTGTCTTGTTGACCGCATTGGGGATCCCGTGGCTGAACCGGCCCGGCGAGAGACTGGACCCTATCGCCATGATAAGGTCGCTCTTTTCCAGGTAGTAATCGACTTGGTCTCCACGGACACCGACGAACAGCGGGTGGTTCTCCGGGAACGCTCCCTTGGCTTTCAACGTACTGATTACCGGTGCGTTGGCCATTTCCGCAAAGGACTTCAGCTCGGCGGAAGCGCCTGCGTAAATGACGCCCTCACCGGCATAGATCAGCGGGTCTTTGGCGTTCAGCAAAAGATCGATGGCCTTGGTAACGTCTTCAGGGTTGGGGGCCGACTTCCATCCCTTGACCGGAATATATGGGTCGGCGGTCTCGTCGTAGAGGCCGGTGGGGTCGGGAATGGCCAATACCACGGGGCCGGGACTGCCGGACCGCAGCATGGTGAAGGCGCGGCGCATGAATTCGGGTAGCCGCTCCGGCTTGTCCACGTAGCCGTA
>ERZ651768.3700-NODE-3700-length-10162-cov-2.981458_pt1 | contig 10162 bp, 9 predicted proteins | sample MGYA00514754_ERZ651768 | MGnify/ENA metagenome assembly ERZ651768 | reverse complement strand
CCGCCCATGGTGCGGACGCCTTTAGTGAAGCAAAGATCCTTCACGGCGATGGGCACGCCGTGCAAAGGACCGAAGTAGCCTCCGGCGGAAATCTCAATCTCCGCTTTTCTGGCCGAATCCATCGCTTGGTTCGCCATCACCGTTGCGTAGCTCTGGAATCGACCGTCCCGCGCATCGATTCGCTGGAGCATCGCTTCGGTCACTTCCACCGGGGAAACCTGCTTGTCGCGGATCAAGGCCACGACTTCGGTGATAGTCAGGTAATGCAAAGGAGGGTCGCTCATATCTCCATTCCTCCGGTGGTTCCCGGTTACGCCAATCCTCTGACCTGTCTGAATGTAACTAAAAACAGAAGAGATAGGGTCAAGCTGACCGCCGCGACGATTGTCAGCGCGCCGGACACGGTGGTTAGATCCATCAAAAGCCCAATCAATACGATGGCGATAGGACCCAATCCGAACTCTAACATGTAGATACTAGTGATTCTGCCCCGTAGAGTGTCGGGCGTCATGGATTGGATCAGAGTCTGGGTGCTGACGGTGAAGGTGGACTGGGAGATCCCCAGCACAATCAGCATTGCTATGGATAGGGCCAGCCAATGGGACTGGGCCAGTACAAGGACCGCCGCCGACCCCAGAACCAGGCATATCAGCCCCAGCTTCCCCTTGTAGATGACGAATCCCAGAGACGCGATGGCAACGGTGGCGGCGATGCCTCCGACACCCTGAGCCGCCAAGAGGTATCCTCCGACGCTGGCATTGGCGCCCAGCACGGTGCTGGCGTAAGGCGGGAGCAGGGCCGGCACGGGGATGAATACCACATTCAATATAATTCCCAGGACAATCAGGTGCAGGATTATCCGGTTGTCGCGCCAGATGTATCTGAACCCGTCCTTGAAGTTCGCTAAGACCGACGTGAACCGGGCGGTCGATGCTTGCTGGTAGGGAGTCTTCATCGGAATCAACAGCAAAGCGGTGGCGATGTAGGCTCCGGCTTCGACGAAGAAGTTCCACTGTATCCCCACGGTGGTGATTAGCAATCCTCCCAACAATCCTCCGGCTAGACGGTTCACGGTGACGGTCATGGCGCTTAAAGCGAAGGCGTTGCCCATGTTTTCCGGGGGCACCGTGTTGGCGATGAGGGATTGCCGGGCCGGCATGATAAATGCGAAGCAGAGCGCCGATACCGAAGCGTATGCGAATACGTGCCAGACTTGAGCTGAGCCGGTAGCTACCATGCTGGCGAAGAAAACGGCCACAACACCGAGGAATATCTGGAGGACAATGACCAGCTTGCGCCGGTCGATGCGGTCGGCAATCACCCCCGCCCAGGGTCCAATCACCAAGGTGGGGAGCCCCCGCAGTCCGGCAGCCGCGCCGGAAAGGGAAGCTGATTCGGTTAGGTCCCACACCATCCAACTCAAGGTTATGAACTGGAGCCATAGGGCCAGGTTATCGAAGACACTCCCGGCCCATAGCAGTCGAAAGTCGATGCTTTTAAGAGATGAGAAAGTTTGCAGACCGGACCGGCGCCGGGAAGCCGTGTTACCGCCTGTGTCGACGCCATCCTGCCTTCGTTGTTGATTCATCAGGCCAACCCGGACAAGGTCTAATCGCCTGGCTTGCCGCCCAACCTGCCGGCCAAGGCCCAAGCGGAAGGCACCGCCAGAGACGCGACGTACAATTTGGCCAGATCCCCAAAGATGAAGGGATACAATCCGAACTCCAGCACCTTATCGTTGGGCACGAATAATGACAGTTGTATCAGGCCGGGGATGTACAGAACGATGTTGCCTGCGCCCATGGCTAGGAGGATCCACACCCGGCGGTCCCAGCCCCGTTCGCATAGGTAGCCGACGACGAACGCCGCCGGGATGAAGCCGATGATGTACCCGCCCGAGGCAAGATTCCAAACTAATCCGGCCGAGCCCGAGGAAAAGCCAAAGATGTATCCGCCCGCGTTGGCCTGAAAGAGAAAGTCTGCTCCGCTGCCGCCGGCGAAGACCGGAAACACACTACCCTCCACCAGGTATAGGGCGAGGGCCGCTGCGCCGCGACGGCTGCCTAGAGTCGCTCCGGTCAACAGTACCGCCAGCGTCTGGCCGGTGATGGGCACCGGGGTGAAGGACAGGTGGATGACGAAACGGGCCATCAAGGCGGTGAGCAAACTGAACCCTACAATCAGTAGAGCGTCCCTGGCTATCCGGCGGTTCAGTTGGCTTGTGGGCAGCAGGGCGTCGATCAGGGTTGCTGCTTGTGTTGGGGAGTACAAATCGGACCTCCTCTAGCTAGCCGGGTCTCCGGCCCTGCCAGAGTATACCGTGCTAAACCTGCCTGTAAACCCGGCGTCAGGAATGAAGCGCGTGTATCTGAAAGAACAGTCCGGTGGGGGAGGAATGGAGGAGAACATTCGGTAGCGGTCTCTTCGGCGAAATAGCGGTGCTGATTGACTGAGATGGCGGGGTGGGAACGCTTCAGTGGTTTAATCAGCTTCTTGGAGGATCGGTTGTTCCCACAGGGCGCTGCGAAAACCAGTCAGGTCGGCGGCGAGTTTGTCGATGAAGTTCTGCACGGCAGGACCTAGATACTTCCCTTTCAAAGTGCAGATGCCGATCGCCGATCCGGGGAAGAGATGGTCTAGGTTCGCCACACTCAAATGCTCAAGGTCTTCGGGCAGTAGGGCGAAATCGCTGACTACCGCCACGCCCATGTCAATCTCCACGTATCGCTTGATGGACTGGAAGCTATCCATGGACAGAGTGACATCACACTCGATGCCCTGGGCCTCCAACGCACGGTCTACCTGCTGCCAAATCACGCTCTCCGGTCCTGGGAGAATCAGAGACGACTGGGAAATGTCACGGATCCCTATATTCTGGAGATTTGCCAACGGGTGGTTTTTCGGTGTCAGTAGTACTGCGTTGTAACTGAACAATTGTAGGTAGTCGAGATTCTGGTCGTCGGCCGAGGGAGGGGAGCACAGAGCCATATCGACCTCACCGGACTTGACCAAACGTAGCAGCGAGTCGTAGGGGCGGGCCAACAGGGTGATTCTTACGTCAGGGTACTGTTCGCGAAACGGTTGGATAACCTTGGGGAGGTGGTGCATTACCAAGTCAGGATAGGCCCCCACCACGAATGCGCCGTGTTGTTCCGGGTGGGCTATCTGGTCCTTGAGGCTACTCGCCGCATCGACGATGGGGATAACCAGTTTCAGAAAGGCGTTGCCTTCTACGGTCAATTTGTATGGCCGGGAAGATCGGTCAAACAACGTGATTCCGAACTCAATCTCAAGTCTCCTGACGTGCTGGGAGACCACGCTCTGCCCAACTTCCTGTCTGCGGGCAGCCTTGGTGACACTGTGGTAACGAGCCGTGTAGTAAAAGCTGGTTAGTTCAATAAGCCTCAATGTGAATCATCTGTCCCATTCTCAATGAGCATTGCCATATGAGAATATTATTATTGAGAATTGTGATGCTAATGATTTAGAGTATATTATATCCGGATAGTATTCCTTGCCGTTGGCTTGTGTCAAGCAAAAAAATCCGAAGAACGGAACCCCTTGCCAGCAGCGGACGGTAGTTATCTCTAATAGCGCCAATGACAGAAATTAAAACCGTTGCTTACCCACATATACCTACGAAATAGTAGTGAACAATGGATGCTATAGATGCAATGTAAGAAGAAGACCGGAGGGTAAAAGCCGCCGGTCTTCGTTGTGAGCACAAAGTTTGAGCTATCTCCTCATGGCTGAGGAGGTGATGAGGCTTACAGGTTGCGTTGAGGCTCGGCGTATTCCTTGAGCTTGTTATATATCTGTAGCCGGTTCCGCTGCGTGTCGACAATCAAGATGCGGTTGTTGCCGGTATCGAAGGCTAAGGCCGTTGGCATGCCCAATCGCCATTCAACCTCCATGTTCTTGACTTCGCGGCGCCGCCTGACTGCTCCGGGGTTGGTAAAGACGATTTCTTGAGCCCACTTGGTTAGCTCTTGAGCGTCTCCCACAAAGCTAGTGAGATACTTACCTTCCGAGTTAAAGAGTTGCACCCGATCATTGGCCCAGTCGCAGATATACACGTCTCCGTCCGGGTCGATCGATACTGCCGATGGACGGTTCAGTTCACCGCGACCCGTGCCGTAGGTGCCGAACTGGGCCAGAAACTTGCCATCTGGAGTGAATTTCTGTACCCGGTTGTTCTTGTGGTCGGCAACGTAGACATTGCCTTCATGATCCAGATTGATACCCCAGGGGGAGTCGAACTCGCCCTCTCCAGTGCCTAACTTACCCCAACCGAGCAGGAACTTTCCTTCCTTGGTGAGTTTCTGCACCCGGTGGTTGCGGCTGTCGACCACGTAGATGTCATTCTGAGCGTCAGTCGCGATGCCTGAAGGGCCGCTGAACTCGGCGTCTCCTTCTCCGGAAGATCCCCAGTCGTTAAGGTAGTTGCCGTCCTTATCGAATACCGAAACCCGGTTTAGCCACTCGTCGCTAACATACACGTTGTACTGGTCGTCCAGGGTGATACCGGCGGGCCAGATGAGTTCGCCTTGACCATCGCCATACTTGGAAAATTCGCTGATAAACTCCTCGTCGCCCGCCTCGGTCCCAACGTTGAAGATTCCCACCCGTGCGCCACGTCCGGCCCGGTTCCAAGGGACCGTTGGGATGTATTCATACCCCCGATTCAGTACATACACCCGGTTTCCCTCGCCCAAGGCGATGTCGATGGCTACGTTAAATCCCGAACCGGAAGGCGCTCCCCGTCCGATACTATGGCTATAGTCGAATGTGCGCCCGGCTACTATCTGGGTAACCATATTTTGCTCCTGCTAACGGATTTGCGGCTGGTCCTTCGACAAGCTCAGGACGAATGTAAGACGGTAGTCGATTCCTGCTGTTCGTGGTGCGTTTGTCGAACCACCGGTTCTGGAGAATACAGGCCAACCGACCTCTATGGCGGTTGGCCCTGTTGGTGTCTAAATCCTCTCTGATTAGAGGAAGGATGGCTTTTCGAAGGTTCCCTTGACTATGGTTTTGGCATCCAACCCGAGCCAGTCCTCCAAAACGGTGGAATAAAGGCCACGGAAGTCCAGGTTGGGCACCAAGTCGCCCTGTTCCAGGTCTTCTGTCTTGGTGGAGGGATACTCACCGTACTGGCCGCCTTTCACAGGGTCGCCGATAGCGAAGGCCACGCCAGCGGAGCCGTGATCGGTGCCGGACCCGTTGTCCCGGACGCGGCGTCCAAATTCGGAAAAGAGCAGCATGACGACGTTGTCCGCTGCGTCGTGCTCTTTAAGGTCGGCAAAGAAATCGCCCACCGCCCGGGACGTGTCCCGCCACAGGTCGGAGTGCATGCCAAGTTGGTTGGCGTGGGAATCGAAACTTCCGTACTCGCAATAGAAGATTCGAGTGCCTAGGTTGGCCAGATGTACCTGGGCGATGTCCCTGAGCTTGCGGCCAACGCCCGTATCCGCATATTCAACCGTGGATGAGTACTTTTGAGGGGCCACTTTCAATATGTCGGCCCCAGCCATTGCCTCAAGCCCGGTTTCTCCGAGGTACTCCATGGCCAAGCCCGTGCCGATGGCCGGAGAGTACATCTGAGAGAACCTGTCCAAAATCGTATTCCGGCGTTGGGTGTCGGAGATTGCGGTAAGGAGGCCGTAGCTATCCAGGGAATCCACGCAGGCTACCGGCACCCCAGGCAGGGATACGGCCCTAAACATGCTGGGGCCGATGCTGACCGTAGTGACCACGTTTTCCTTGTTGGGGTCAATGTCCTTGGCTGCCAACCCCAGCCAGCCTTCAGTACCTACCCGGTCCGGCTCACAGGTGTGCCAGATGTCCATGGAACGGAAGTGGGACCTGATGGAGTTGGCATAGCCAACGCCGTGAATGATGGCTGCGTTGCCTTGGTCGTATATATCTTTGATGACCTGCATGCTGGGATGAAAACCAAACTTGCCGTCCAGGTCGATGATATCGGCTTCAGGTATCTTGACACCCGGCCGGGCGTCCCAATAAAGAGGGTCGGTATAGGGGATTACGGTGTTGAGGTAGTCGTTACCTCCGGATAGTTGCAGTACCACCAGCACCGGGTCTTTCTTGTTACTGGTCATTTATCGCTCCTTTTGATTGAAGGGCTGTTTTAAAAAATCGAGATGCCTTTTCCCCGGCCATGCGACAGGCTCAGGATGAACGGAGAAACTTTCTTTATACCGTTCGTGGTGAGCCCTGCGGAAAGCTCAGGAAAGGCTCGTCGAACCACTATGTGCCACAGGTACTAAGCGTAAAGATATTCTCGTAATGAAACGACTAGCTGAAGCAGCTCTCCAACCTTTTCGCTGGAGTTACTGACGTCTTGGTCTGAGTCCCAGCTAAGCTGGCCGAACTCGGTTGCGTGGTCCACCAGCAGTTGACGGCTCTCCGAAGTGACATCCAAAGGCCCCATCAAGTCCAAGCAGGTGTCCACTAGCTGTTCAGAATCCAGGTTTCCCTTGGCCCTTATCCTGCCGACTATCGACTGGATTCCCGGATTGCTTACATCACCAACCATGTCGGCGCAGAAGTTGATGCGCTTCATCAGCGAACCACTGTTGATCCACTCAACTCCGGTGTGCCAGCCTTCTACGCTGGGCGGATTGAGCAAGTCTTGCCCCATATACCCGGCTTGCTTGGCCCGTTCGCCGATGCCTGGGGAAGGAAAGGCATACCCCCCGACCACCCTCAGAGTGCCTACGACGACCTCGGCGGGGCTCTTTATCTTGGCGAATCGGGCGTTCTTGAAGAAGTCGGAATGGAACAGCACTCGCAATACCGAGCGCATGTCGTATTTGGAGTCTATGAAGGTCTTGGCCAGCAGATCCACCGCCTCGGGATCATTGGGAGGCGTGTCCAACCAGGACGGGACCTGGGGTTCGTCGGCGACGAAGAAGTTGTACAGATGACGGGCGACGAACTTGGCTGTTGCTGGCTGCTGGCAAACGATGTCGATGATGTCTTCGCCATTGAAGTTACCGGTTTGACCCAAGAAGGTTTTTTCGCCTTCATCGTGGTCTTCTTCCTGGAACTCGAAGCCCCAGTCGAAACGACCGTAGGCCTGCCGGGGAATCATGGGTGAGAGCGTCCAGCCGGTGAAGGCCCTAGAGCATTGCCTTACATCGTCTTCGGTGTAGTTGCCCACACCCATGCTGAACAGTTCCAGCAACTCCCGGCCCCAGTTCTCATTGACGGCGTAGGAGTGATTGTCGCAGTTATCCAGCCAGAAAATCATCGCCGGGTTCTTGGCCAGGGCGACGAGCAACTCGCGGTAGTCGCCCATCCCATTCTCTCGGAACATATCGATTTGGGAGATGACCTCATGATAGTGGTCTACTTTTCCGGCGCCTGTGGCGAACACGTGGTGCCAAAAGAGCACCATCTTCTCTTCCAATACCCGTTCGGTGCTGACCAGATCGTGGAGCCATGCGGCGCTGCCCATACCAGACGAGGTTATGGGCCGACGGTAGCCGGGGTGATACCGGAAGAACTCCAACCGGTCTGATGGGTCTTGAGTCTCTGGATTGAGCAACTCGTCTACGGTCGCGTCGTAGCCTTTGGCCGCCCTGGTTTCCAGCTCTTCACGGGTCGCGCCGAATCCGGCGCGGCGCATAAGGTGAGCCATTAACGCTATGTCTTCTGCCATTACATCCCTCTTTTCGAAGTTTTTCAGGGGTAGAACTGAATCCGGGGTTCCCACCGGAGCTTGGTGGCGCCGGTTAAAACACCGGGTCGAATCTTTTGTCGAATTATGCTGAGTGGCAATAATCCTGTCAAGCAAGCTGGTGTTCTGGGCTCTGTGGCGAAATATCCGAAGTTAACCCTTCGTCATTCCGGCGCAGGCCGGAATCCACGAAATATTCCGCTATCAACCTGCCTGGATCCCGGCCTGCGCCAGTATGACGGTGCAGCGTTTACCCCGCCGACTCCAACGACGCGACGCTGAAAATCACCCGGAACGGCTTACAGAAAACTACCACGCTATTAAACTTAGAAACGTCGGCATCGTTGGGGATGGGGTAGTTGTGTTTTCCATGTTCCCTTTAAGCTTGGCCGATTCCAGGTGGCCCGGACCAGCGACCTGCCCAGCTTCCTCCGGGTTTTGACTGCGAGTGAGGATGACCCGCAGGTCGGGGCCGTTGGTTACCTGGAGATCTGTCAGCCTGAGAAGCTGGGTGCCGTCGGCTAGGCTGTAGATGGTCGCCGTTCCGGTTCCTCTGTGAAAGCGGTCCTGATCCTGGAACTGCCCTGACTTTAGCCGGACTGGTTCGCTGGCAGGTTGAGCTTCGGCCTCGGCCATAACCTCGGGAAGGGCGTCCTTCATCGCCTCGGCGATCTTCTAGGTCATTTCATCTTTGGCCGGGGCAGTCATGGTGCCGGGTATCGACTTCACCGCTGCGTCCGCCAGGGATTTCACCACGGCGTCCGTCGCGTCGGCATTCCGTGCGCCCAAGGTCTTGGTTAATTCGGATCTGGGGTCGACTGGCAGCGGCATGTCCTCATTGGAAGACTGGTCCACGTTCGCGATGCCCGACATGACCTGCTCCACTTGGGCCCGGTCCATGTCTGGGGGAACGACAGCAGTGGAAGCGAAGGGAAACTCCTCTTCCACCGTGGTGTTGGTGAAAAGGGAGCTAGTAGCCACCAAGCAATGCCGATCACGGGCACCAATAGAACGATTGCCAGGATGCCCAGGATCCGCTTTCGGCGAAGCATAGGACGCTCCTTTCAGGAAGAGTTTTGGAGTTTTAGTTCTACATTGCCTGTCTTTAGATTCCCTGCCAAACCCGCCTGGTCTCGCCACGGACGAACCGGCCGAATCCCGGATGGGGGAAGTGGCCCGCTGATACCAGAGTCCCTTCGGCCTCCAGTTGGTCCAGCACCGAGTGGCGGGTCTGGCGGGACAATGCCGGATCCACGTCGAAGATGGGACTCCAGTCGGTGTAATGGGCTTGGGCCACGCTGTGCGCCACGTCGCCCAATATGTAGGCTCGCTCTCCATCGGAGGTTACGATGATGGAGACGTGGCCGGGGGTATGGCCTGGCGTCCACACCGTAGTTAACTCGTCGGTTATCTTGTGGTCGTCTTGCATGAAGTCGATGAGCCCCAGCTCTTGCAAGGGAAGCACTTGGTTGGTGATGTGCTCGGCTTGGGTCACAACCTCAGGTTTGGTCCAATAGTCCCAGTCCTTCTGGGGAATCACGTACCGGGCGTTGGGGAAGTTGGGGCGGCCGTTGGTCAGGTTCCAGCCCACGTGGTCGGGATGAAGATGGGTGAAGACCACCAAGTCCACCTCGTCGCGGTCGATGCCCTTCTGGCTCATATCGTCCATCAAGGTGCCGTCCTCGGCCTGGAGACCGGTATCGATGATTATCAATTTTCCGCTGGAGCGCACCGCCAGCGTCCCGTACCGGGTCCGAACTTGGTCCTGTTCGTCCACCAATCCGGCAAACTCCTTCCATTGTTCGATGGCGGTATCGGGAAAGGGCATCAAAGGCGATCTGGACGGGGTGCCGTCGCTGAGGGAGATGAACTCCACGTTTCCTACGTTGATCTGATGGTCTGGCATGGTTACTCCTTGTTACGTGTCGACCTGAATTCGATCCAAATCATACTTGCGTTCTTGGACCGTAATTGGCAGATGCCTAGTTTGCCACATTCGCGGCGATTCGCATATGGCCCGCTGCGGCTGGAAAAGTTTGACAATTTTTTAAGGCCGAGAGTAACCTCAAATCACCTGATTGAGGCTCGGATACGGTCACTGGAATGGCCCAGATTAGGAATCTTGACTGAGGGGTGATCCCAGTGGTCGAGACCACGCAAGCTGCGCTGAAAGTTGGACCCTCCACCATGGATTTTCGCGAGATGGAGGTTCCGGAGATTGGTCCCGATGAAGCTCTGTTAAAGGTAGAAGTCGCTGGCGTCTGCGGCACCGACGTTAGTCAGTACCGTCTGGAGTTGCGGGGCAGTCCCATCATCATGGGGCATGAGAATGTGGGCTACATAACCAGTGTGGGTAAGCAATTCGCCGCGCGAAAAGGCGTTCACGAGGGAGACCTAGTGTTCTTAGAGCACTATCTCCCCTGCGGCAACTGCGAATGGGACCACATGGGCGAGTACCGC
>ERZ651768.3699-NODE-3699-length-10165-cov-4.541832_pt1 | contig 10165 bp, 8 predicted proteins | sample MGYA00514754_ERZ651768 | MGnify/ENA metagenome assembly ERZ651768 | reverse complement strand
TAAAAGCCCTACTTTAGGGTTTTTAACTGCAACTTCTTCTTGATAATAATATTGGCTCAAGGAAGAGTTGCAATCCAACAAGAGTTACCTGTTTTAGGAATATCATAATCTAAATCACCAGCTTTCTTTTTAACAAGCTTAAAAGGTACTAGTTCAAACTCTGTGTGACTAGACCTATTTTGTGAAAAAGGGATGACTTTAGGTGGGATAAAAAAACCAGAACTTTGCTCTGTTTTTATTTGTCTTGTTTCAATTAAGTGTAATAATTCTTTTTCATAAAATAATGGATCTTTTTTGAAAGAGACACTTACAATAAAAATACTCGTAAGCAGGAATGCAGAAAGATATGAAAGGCTAAACCATGATTTTTTCAGGATATTTACTGAAAATATCATTGGGGATATTGCGGGTATTATGAGAAAATAGCTCCAATTGTACCTTGGGTCAGGGGCTTTTAATAATAGAAATGAGACTCCAGAAACACCGATACAAAAAAGCCAGTACATAGCAGGATGTCTCTCTTCAGACTTTATCATTATTCCCTTAAGCAGTAATAGTGCAGATAGCAAGACTAGAATAAAAGCAATAAAGTTAGATTTTGTGGCTTTTGCCCAATACCAAATCCATGATATAGAATTAATTTTATCTTCTGGTACGCGTTCTAAAGCATTTACGGCAGCATCGATGGATTCTTTTGAAAAACGAGAGGCTTCCTGTTCCCCAAGGCCCCAAGGAGTATCTACACATATAGGAACTGGAAACCAGAAACAACCAGAAGCTTTATACCCCGAAGAAGCTATCATACCTAAAACCACAAATCCTAAAAGAAAAGAAAATAATAAAGGTTTGATTTTACTTTTACTGAGAAAGAAATATAAAACAAAACTGACCACCACAACTGGAACTATAAAAAATTTAAATCCAACTGCAAAAGTGGCAAGAAGAAATGGTAATTCTATTCCCATCACTGCTCTTTTATTTTCTTTTCTTGCTTCTAAAAGTAGTACGATTATCCAAGATACAAATATCGTTACAAAATAAATTGCTATATCTGAAGTAGCAGAGTGGAACATCTTCTTATATAGGGATATCATTAAAACTGATCCTAAAAAAATTAAGAGGTAAGAATCGCTTGTTTTCATATGATTTGAAGATAGTCTTTTTAATAAAACTACGATTTGTAATAGTAAAAGAAAAAGTACAAGCCCATTTGTAATTGAAAACACCCGGTGTTCAAATACACCATGATTGAATGTAGCAATAACAGTATTCCATGAAGATAATAATGCTAGTCTGTTATGAATCAGGCCAATTCCATAGGTTATCCCATATTGAGAAAGCCATTCAATGTTTCCTATATGGTATCCACCAGTATCGTCCCAAACAATTGGAGAACTGACCATATAAAATGCTGATGAAAATAGTAAAAAAACTCCTCCCCAAAAAATACTTTTCTTAAGAAAAAAGTTTTTCCACCAAATCTTTAATTCTGAATTTATCTGCCTATTTTGTATCAAAGAGAGAGATAGTAGACTAAAAGCTAGAGGAAACCAAAAAGTTAGTACAAACCAACCGGAAAGGAAGAGTTGAATTAACGCTATAATTGAAATTCCAATCCAGAAAGAAATGATGAATCTATCAAAAGATCTAGACAAAAAACTCACTTTCAAATTATTTAAAATAAAAAGACCTAAAGGAATGGAACAGAACAGGATTACTCCCCAAAGAAAAATGATAGAAATCATAATAAAAATTGTAATAGTTTAATTATTAATATGTTATATTATTTTACCTTCGCTTATGGTCTATCCAAGAAGACGGCTCAATGCTGGAAAATAATAATAAATTCAAAAATGATCAAGAAGAAATTCGCTTGGGATATCCCTAAATATTGGTGAAAATGTTAGGCCTTGAGTTATACTTGAGCAGCACAATGAGCTGTAATAACAACATATGAAGCTTTTAGATAAATAGAATTTCTTAAATAGTTCAGCAAAATCGGGAAAGAAAATGAGACTAGCATTGATCCTCCCGCACCAAAATGTAACATCAGTGATGCGAATGAGTGCCACGCGGCTTGTATTGACTTGAAATCCACACCAATCTCTGAATACGTAAAGTACAACACTTCCTTATTTGGCATAATCAATGATGGAATCATGTTATATAACTTACTAAACAATACTATTGGGAAATTAAAAATTTGTATTTCATTATTTATTAAGTAACCTTTTAACCCGTTGTGAATTGCAAAAGTGTCAAATAATCCTAAATATATTATTCTATTTATTGGCATCCTACTAAAATTTCCCGTCCTATACTGTGCAAAAACAGCAAGTACTATGATAAGAGTGATAAATCCAAGCATTATATATTTTATTGGTAATCTTTTGTAATAATTAGTATAAATAATAAAGAATGATAGAATACCGCATACTATCCATGTTCTATTTCCTAATGATGCTAAAAAGAATGAAGATATTAGATAAACATAAAATATGTTATTCTTGAAAATGTATTTATATTTGTATGATTTATCAGATAAGGTAAAAAACATAATTAGTAATGTTAGAATAAATAAATTTAAAGCGATCACATTACCCTTAAATGTAAATATAGTTTTAGTGTAACCTCTAAAATAATATTCATAATTTGCTACAGTAATTACAATCAATAATGCCAAAAAGATATAAGACAGGTATGATAAAGGTTTTATTGAAAAAGGGTATATCCTGTAATAGTTCATTCTTATTCTTATTGATAAAGCATGTCCAATAATAAAGGAAGCATAAATACCAAATGTTATAATTAAATATTTTATTTTCATATTATACTCAATTATATAGTTTTCTACTCCTAAAATACTTGAAAATTCTTTTTCATTAAAATTTAATGTTTCTAGAAAACCATAATGATAAGTAAAAAGAGGCATCATCCAATAATATAAATACCCTGCACTTATGACAAACACATGATCTATTTGGAATCCTTTTTTACTATGGCAAAATCCAATAATACACAATATTGGAACTACAGTATTAGTAATCAGCAATAAATTTAATAGCATTTTTATTTTAGTCTGTTTTTGTAATAATAACTGAGTTTATAAATCGAAAACGAACAAATGTCCACAGAGCCACAAAGCCATCTCGCATTTTAATTTTCTTCCCTTCCTCTAATGAGCGGGGGTTATACTTAACAGGCACTTCTACGATTTTTAATCCATTATTAATCAGTTTCGCAGTAATCTCATGATCTGTTTCAAATCCATGTGTTACAATTTCCATTTCTCGGATCACATCTATCGGGTAAATTTTGTACGCTGTTAATGTATCAGTTATCCAGCGACCATAGAGTATAAATACCCAAATTGTCAAAAATATTCCAGCCAGCCATGGCCCAAAATCTTGATCAGGATGTCTGCCAAAAAAAGGGAAATTTCTGTTATAAAACTTGATCTGCCCCAATATCCTACTTCCATAAATTGAGGTACGAGAATTTTTTAAGCACTTTAGCATCGTAATATAATCATTAGGATCATATTCCAAATCAGCATCCTGAACAAGTACAAAGTCACCTTTAGCTTCTTGAACCCCTCTTTGCACGGCATTCCCTTTTCCTTGATTGTCTTGATGAATTACTGTAATGTTTGGTTGGCCAATTGCTACTTTAAGGGCTAGGTCTCGTGTCTGATCCGTAGAACCGTCATCAACTACGATAATTTCCTTAATGAAACCGATAATTTCCGTATCTACGGATTGAATTTGATCCAAAAGTTGGGTAATATATTTTTCTTCATTGTATGCAGGAATGATGATAGAAAGTATTTTCATATAAAGGTTTAATCTAGTAAAAAACGTATCCTAACAAGTGTTATTAAGGCTTTAAAGCCATCACGAACTGTAATTTTTTTACCCTCAGATTTAAGTCGTGGACGGTAATCAACAGGAACTTCGAGAATATATTTATGATTCCTGGAAAGTTTGGCAATAATTTCTGTTTCCAGTTCCACACCATCAGACTTCAAATCAAGCATTTTCAAAAGCCTTCGATCAAATGCTTTTAGACCTGTCAACGGGTCTGTAACATAACGATTAAAAAGGAACAAGCATAAAACACTTAGTAATAAACCGCCATATTTTGATAGAAGGTATGAAATTTTATTTCCTCTATAAATCGTTTTTATCCTATCATCAAGATTCAAACACTTTATCGATCTGCTTCCGAAAACTGCCTCATATTCGTCTTTCTGAAGGAATCGGACTAAATCAATGATGTTATCTGGTTCATACTCATCGTCAGAATGAAAAAACACTACAATATTACCGCGAGCATGACTTGATCCATACCGTAAAGCTGCCCCTCTTCCATTAATTTCTTTAGGCAAATTGAAATAACGAATGTATCCCTTGTTTTTAAGAACTTCCAAAGAACCATCCTGTGACCCTCCATCAACAACAATTATTTCTTTCGAAAGTCCGTATGGCTGGAGATTCAATAAATTTAACTTACTTAAAACAATTTCCAATGTTCTCTCTTCATTTAAGACCGGCACCACGATAGAAACCATGTACGAAAACGTCTTTAAAGAAATTTTCGCACGCTCATTTACAATTGCACTTAGCTCGTCGAGCACCTGATTCCCTGAATGCTTCCCTGAATCAGACTCCCAGTCTGTGATTATAGTTTGTCTTGAAGGAAAGGCAAAATTATCGGATTCAATTTCCAAGTAGTCGGTACCTGTTTTTTGGAGTCCTGTGGGGTCTTGAAAAAAATACCGTGTCACATAGCTTTCTGGCGGATGATTTATCTCTCCTTTACGATTCAAATAGTAATGCAGTTTGCTGCACAAAGACGACATTGTCTCACCTTGTATTTCATAATCTTTACGTGTATTAGCAACAAACACTTTTTCAGCAGTTTTATTTGTTGATATTGCTTCCCCAACTCCTTCGCACAGATAAGAAGGAAAAAGAGATGAATGTTGAGTTCCCGGTCCAAAAATGATTAAGTCCGCAGTCTCCAAAACAGACTGTGCTTCAACTGAGATTATAGGTTTTCTGATTTTGTTTTTGAAAAAATTCTTCTTCGACTTCAAGTTGTCTAAATCATTCAACTTTTGGATTTCATTTTCGGTTAGATAATTCTCCAACAGATAGATTTCTTCTAAAACTTGAGAATTTTGTGGTGATACGATTTCAGCTTCATCGCAAAGAAAAGTTCCATCTGATTTTAAGCCAACCAAAACATAATTTTCACCTTGAGTAACGTTCACCACTCTTCCTGCAGGTTTAAATTCTCTTTCCAAATCTGCAATCGTTCTATTGAAGTCATATCCTAAGCGTAAAAAAACTCCTGCAAAAAGTAGATTCCCAAAAGAGCAGTCACCAAATTCAAATACCCTCCCTTTATTAGCTTCTTGAAGGCAATATGTCAAAAATGAAGTTACTTGTGTTTCTATATAGCGGGCTTGCTTATAACTCACAGATTCTAGGTCTTTCCAGAATTGCGGATCTAATCCGGAGTTATCACGGGTAAATTCAGTATTGTAGAGCTCGGATAAAATCTGATTTGCACTTTCAACTTTCAGTGTATCTGGGAAACGATATTCCAATAAACGCTTGAGAGACCGGCCGGCTTCATCCAATGCCGGTATCAGATGAACAATATTTTTTCTAAAATCAGAGGGACCTAACAGTCCTGGTATAAATCGTCTTAAGCGGCCAGTTGATAATCCGTCATCATATGCATTCACTAGTAAAGACAGATCAATTTGAGGATGGGAGACAAAGGCTTCCGTAAGCGATTCCGTTCCACGCCCACCCGAAAACATTCCAATTTTAATTTTATGATTATCCAACTTTTTAATTTCTAATCCTCAAAATGGACTCGGAGGTTATTGCATCTTCTACTGTGTTAATTCCAAAAGTTTCTTCTAAATGAGCAATACGAAGAGTATTGACTTGACCGTCTATCATTTCGAATTGAGGAAAAAGTTGAAGAAGGTTTATTTCTTTTGTTTGAGAACCTAAATTGTCCGGTGAAGATAAACTGTTTTTCAATAAATCAAACAGCGAATTAGTTGAAAAACAAAAAAAACCACAATCATTTTCACCGACTTCCGTCTTAATTTCATTCTCTCTTTTTTGCAAAACCTTTATAATTTTACCCGTTTTATCTCGATGGAAATGAATGTATGGATTTTTTTTCATGACTGTAGGAAAAGTCAAAACGTTTGCTGTATCACTCTGATGATAGGCTAAAGTACTTGAAATGGTTTCATCTCTAAGACAAATCTGGTCACCCCAAACGACTACTGTATTAGGAGTCTCAATAGAATCCCTTGCCTGCCAAACCGCATGAGCCATGCCCTTTGGTTCTGCTTGAATTACGATTCGAAAGTCGGTTGACTGACAACAGCTTTCGAACTCTTTCTGGATTTCTTGCGCACCGTTCGGAGAAGCCACTACTACGAAACTACTACAAAATTCGTGGAATAAGTTGATTAAATGTTGAAGAACAGTTTTCCCTAAAATCGGATACAAAATTTTAGGAAATTCATACCCTAAACGAGTTCCTTTACCAGCTGCCGGAATAACACAAGTCCAGAGAGAAGGATCAATGTTGTTCACATTCCAGTCAAAAAAATTTCTCAATTCTGTTTGAGTAAAAATCCTGCTCATATGTTACTCTGAAATAAACTTAACTTTAAAAGCTCATCTAGACGTGAAATTGTTGCTACTGTCCCAAAGAGTTTAAGTTCTTTTTGAGTGTGTTGAGCAACTACACCAATGACCTTCATTCCGTCAGCCTGAGCACTTCTTATTCCACTTTCCGAGTCTTCAATAACAAAACAGAATTCCGGAAGAATCCCAAAGCAGGTTCGTGCTATCCGGAAAATTTCTGGGTCTGGTTTTGCATTTTTAACATCATCACCTGAAAGAATGACAGAAAAAAAATTGCGAGTTCCGCTTGATTCCAAAAACAATTGAACATTTTGAGACGAAGAAGAACTTGCAAGTGCCATCGGAATACCTCTTCTGTAAAATTCAGCAAAAACTTTGTTACAATCCGTAGCAACTGGTGGTTGTTTCCGAAGCATCTCTGATGCAGATTCTCTCTTTCTTGAAACTAGCTCTTGCAGCTTTTCAGGATTTAAAACGATTCCCGATTTATTAAAAATCTTTTGGATTGCAGAATCCGTTCTCATTCCAGACAATTCGCGATAATCCAAGACTTCAACAGGTTCCGCGGCTAAGGCCTCACAGTAAGCCTGATAATGAATTTCACTACTTAAAAATAGCACACCGTCCATATCAAAAATGCATCCTATTTTTTCAGGAATCAAAACTAAGCTTTCTTAGCTGTTACCAAAGTCTGGCCTAAATAATACTTGAAAGGAATTTGTCCCAAGCCAAGAATTTTAACTGCCTTTTCAACCCATTTGGCAAAGTAAAAAATTTGACCAGCTCTTTCTAAAACATATCCCAATTCGAGAGTCTGAAAATAAGGTTCAATTCGAACAACCTGAAACCCATGTTTTTCTAGTATTTGCAGAATACTCTGTGGCGTGAAATAAAATAAATGTACACTCAGAAAAAAGGGCCATTTTGTCCCCATGAGTTTTCGAGGCCAAGAATCATAATCAGGATAATTAACAATCAAATGTCCATCTGAAAGAAGAATCCTCTTGATTTCTTCTAAGACATATCCAGGTTGGTCCAAGTGCTCAATTACATCAAACATACTGACGATATTGAATTCCTCTTCAGAAAAGTTCTGCTCATGAAGTGTTCCTTGTCGCAAATCTAAACCATACTCCCTCTGACCGAAATTACATAGGTACTTGCTTGGCTCAACTCCAACAACACTAAATCCCATGTCTTTTACCACCTTCGGGAAAGATCCAGCTGCACAACCAACATCAAGGATTTTCTTTTTTACTGTAGGTTTTATTTGAGCTCGTTTTATCCAATGATAGAAAAATTTACGAAAAGTTCGAATTCTTAATGGGTTCTGAGAGGTAAATTTTGGATCAGTTGCTTCTGTATAGGATTCTAGAATAACTTCTGAATTTATCTGCGGATTAATATAAACCAAACCGCATCCTAAACACTTTACTAGCTGGTCGCTCAACTCTGTATCACTTGAGGATTTGTATATTTTTAATAACTCTTGTCGGGTTATATTCTCAAAATATCTTGCTTTACGGAGAACACGATACTCTTTACTATCACAAATAGGACAATCAATTGTTTCCAAATACTGCTCTGACACCATTTATAATTTACTTTTAATGATTTTCGCGTTGAATTTTATACCCAATGAAACCTTTCAGCATTAATGCCATGTGCAAGGCTCTATATGGGGTCATTTCCATTTTAGTATTAAACTTGCGGAATAAAAAATTAAACGGTTGTTTCAAAATCGAAAATGGGTGAAACCTTAGCTTCCACCATAAGAATTCGCCATAGAGTTTTACACGAAATTGATTGATTTCATTAAAATCATGGCGCCATGTAGGTGAAAAAGTCAATTGAGAGTAGTCGCTGTAGCCAGAGAATTTTTCGAAAATATCAGAACCAGGAACAGGTGTTATTATAAACTGAGCGATTTCGCTGACACCGACTTTAGCAAGATCATAAACCATTTTTCGAGTTAATTCGCGGTCATCATCATCTTCTCCGGGAAAACCTAGTACGAAGCAAGCTTGACTATATATGCCTACATCATTCATTTTTTTGATTAACTTTACGGCATGTTCATAGTTGAAAGGTTTATTTAACTTTTTCATTATTCTTGGTGAGCCACTTTCGGGAGAGATAGAAATATAACAGCATCCCGCTTGTGCCATTAATTCAATCGTTTTCTCGCTTTTAATTGTTTCGACTTTAGTCCCGGAGCAAATTTTCCACCGAATTTTTAATTTTCTTTTAATAATTTCAAGACAAATTTCCTGAGTTCGTTTGTTATTGACTGTCGGGTCTACATCTTCAAAATGAAACTCTCTAATATCCAGTTTTTTAACCCAATGTTCCATCTCATCGACAACATGAGTTGCTGAACGCGCCCTCCATTTGAGGTTATTTGTTTTTGGTATGACACAAAATCGACAAGCATACGGACAACCACGGGAGGTTAGCATAGGTAAATAACGGTTAGCTGATAACGGACCATGAGCGTATTTCAATTTCCAATAATTATGTAATGGAAAAAGCTCCCAAGCAGGAATCGGTAAAGAATCAAGATCATTAATTTTTTTTACAGCAGCAGTGTACCCACTCCCATTTTCTTGTTTAAACCCAATTCCATCTATATTTAGCAAATCATCATCTTCACATTGACCGTCAATATGCTTTATAAGGGCTATACCTCGTTGTTCCGGCTCTCCAATGACAACATAATTTGCACCGGCATCGTAAAATTCATTCTGAATATCTTCAAGAGAATAAGCCGTCACTGCTTGGGAATTTTCTAAAACCGCAATGGAGATTTTGGGGAACGATGCCCTAATCTGTTTAATGATATTAATAGTTGATTGGTGATATGTTAAATTTATAGCATAAACAAAAATTATCTTTAGAGGTGTTTCACCAGCATTATTATTAATTTGTGCAACGATTTCCGAGGGGAGAAGGCCACGAAATATAAAATCACCTTCCTTCCAATACTGGTTGGGATTCTCGCCAAAAGCATCAACGACTTTACAGGGATATCCTATTGTTTGAAGAGTACTTGCAAAATACGCCAGTCCTATGGGCATATAAACAACTCCGGTTGTAAACAAATCATTCCTTTGAAGAACTAAATTAGGATTGATACAAACTACACGGGTTTTAAGGGAGGAGGCTGGCACTGGATTAGTAATAAATTTTAGGTGATTTAGTAGAAAATAAGATTATCTTTAAACATGTTTGCAAATTTTACGGTGAAGTTAACGTTTCAATATCGAAAAATAATTCACCAAATGTTTTGGAAAAATAATTAGAACTAATAGTTTTAATTTACTAAAGGAAAATGGTAATAACACAAAATATTTTATTGCTGAAAAATAGTCACTTCCCTCAATACAGTTTTTCCCTTTTAGGATGGCATGAACTCCACACCATAATTTTGGTTATCAGCATACAGAGGATCTGGTGAATGTATGAAGGTTAGTGTTGGT
>ERZ651768.3698-NODE-3698-length-10165-cov-5.852399_pt1 | contig 10165 bp, 7 predicted proteins | sample MGYA00514754_ERZ651768 | MGnify/ENA metagenome assembly ERZ651768 | reverse complement strand
GCTTGCTTTGATCTCTAGTTCCGTTACACCCGCTGTATATAACCGGAGGTTTCCGGTCAACGTCACCTTCGCCATGAGTTCAGAGGAAAAATTATCACTTCGAAATACTGGCTTCTTCAATTGCTGCTAAGACCCTGGGGGGAGACATCGGCAACTCATTGAATCGAATACCTAGGGCATCTGCTATCGCGTTAGAGATCGCGGCCAATGGTGGCACGATGGGAGTCTCCCCTACCCCTTTCGCGCCGTATGGATGCGCCGGATTAGGCACTTCTACGATGACCGTATCAATCATGGGCACATCAGAACAAACTGGCATCCGGTAATCAAGAAATCCAGCGTTCTCAACCCGCCCTTTCGCGTCGTAGATATACTCTTCATTCAACGCCCAGCCAATTCCTTGTACTGCCCCACCCTGATACTGTCCTTCAACATACGAGGGGTGTATGGCTTTTCCGGCGTCCTGCACAACCGTATACCGTAAAATTTCGACTCGACCGGTTTCTCTGTCGACATCTACATCGACAACATGGGTTCCAAAGCTTGGTGCGGCACCTTGTACGTTCTCTGACGCTTGGGCAACCAACGGCCCTCCTGTTTTGCCCATGCTTTTGGCGAGGTCTCGAAAACTGAGTGTCTCAGTCGGCCCCCCTCGACCATTTTTCTGTATGGCACCACCGTCGTGCCATAGGATTTCGTCGATCGGAACATCCCATATTTTCGCTGCACGCTCTCGCAACTGACCAACCAGATCTCGTGCGGCATCCACTGCCACTTTACCAGTGGCGAAGGTAGTTCGGCTTCCGCCCGTCAGAAAGTTGTATCCAAGACTGCTGGTATCCCCAACCATGGGTCGAACTTTGTCGAGATCAATGCCGAGCTCCTCCGCAACCATCATGCCGACAGAAGCGCGAGTACCGCCAACGTCGGGGGTTCCCACAACGAGGGCCACTGTCCCGTCTTCACCCGTATTAAGTGTGACTGATGTTTGTCCGCCGATATTGAACCAATAGCCCGACGCCACTCCACGGCCTTGGCCTGGTTTCAATGACGACAGATAGTGATCATGGGCTTGCGCGGCCTCGAGCGTCTCAACCAGACCGATCGGTCCAAATGTTGGCCCGTATGACGCCTTAGCGCCTTCCGTGGCCGCATTTTTGAGTCGAAACTCAATGGGGTCGATTTCCAGTTTTTTTGCCACCTCATCGACCACTGATTCCACAGCGTACTCAGATATAGGCGCACCTGGCGCCCTATACGCCGCTGTCTTCGGGCGATTGACCAAAACGTCGAATCCAACGGCACGCACATGCTCAAGATCGTAAGGTGCGAACGCACACTGTGCCCCGGGCTGGACAGGCGAACCTTGGAAAGCGCCAGCCTGGTAGTGAAGAATGGCTTCTCCTGCAGTAATCTGGCCATCGCGGGTGGCACCAATCTTAACCCGCATGTTGGCTCCTGATGTGGGCCCGGACGCCTTAAAAACTTCTTCTCTGGTCATAACCATCTTTACCGGCTGACAAGCCTTCCGAGACAAAGCCAAAGCAACTGGCTCAAGATAAACCACTGTTTTGCCGCCGAAGCCACCCCCGATCTCGGATGCCGTCACCCGAAGTTTGGCCACGTCCATACCAAGAACGCGGGCGCAGTGCCCACGAACAACGTAATGACCTTGAGTCGAACACCAAAGTTCTGCCTGTCCGTCTTCTGAAACGCTGGCAACACATGCGTGCGGCTCGATATAGCCCTGGTGAACCGGCCTGGTATTGAACTCTCGCTCAACGATCACATCAGCTTTAGCAAAACCTACCTCCACATCTCCATGTCCAAATTCAACCCGTTTTGCGATATTGGAAGGTCTGTCGGCCGGAGGATCTGCCCCGTCCGTTAGCAAATCCTCCTGAATTAAAACAGTTTCTGGGTTCATTGCCTCTACCACATCGAGTACATGAGGCAATACTTCGTAATCAACCTGTATCAAAGACAGCGCCTGACGGGCAACAATTGCGTTGACTGCGGCCACTGCTGCAAGAGCGTGACCTTCGTAAAGAACTTTTTCCCTGGCCATAATATTTCGGGTGATATCCCGATAATTGACCATCATTTCACCCGCAGGAACGAACTCCGATTCAAGATCCGAAAAATCTTCCCGAGTAACAACAGCCTTCACGCCGGGTAATTTTTCCGCCGCAGAAGTATCAATTGACAAAATCCGAGCGTGCGCATGTGGACTTCGAAGGACTTTACCCACCAGCATGTTTGGCAGATGGAGATCTGCTCCAAACTTTGCCCTACCGGTTACTTTGTCGACTCCATCGGGTCGAGTCGCCCGGGTGCCAACCCAATTAAAGACTTCCTTTTCTATCTCTCGTTCGTCACTGACTCTCTTCGCTACGATCGCCATAGTTCAATTCCTCATTTCAGCGGCAGTGTCTAGAACTGCACGAACTATTTTGTCATAACCCGTACATCGACATAGGTTTCCTGCTAACCAAAATCTCACTTCCGTTTCAGTGGGATCCGGATTCCGATCTAACAACGCCTTTGCGGCAATCAAAAATCCGGGCGTACACACGCCGCACTGTAAAGCGGCGTGATCAAGAAATTGCTGTTGCAAGGGATGTAAATCAGAACCATTTGCCATGCCCTCGATGGTCTCTATAACGCTGCCTTCTGCCTCAGCCGCTAGCAAAAGGCACGCGCAGACCAACCGACCATCCATCATTACGCTGCAGGCACCACAGTCTCCAGAAGCGCACCCCTCTTTACTCCCTGTTAATCGTAGGTCATCACGCAACACGTCGAGCAATGTCTGCTCAGTCTCACATAAGAACTCAACGGCATCATCGTTGATGGTTGTCGAAACATGCGTCTTACTCACCGCTCTCTCCTTGCCCGCTGTAAAGCAATTCGGCACACGCGCCCAGCCAGTACCCCAGCGACCTGGGTTCTATATACCACCGTGCCTCGCTTGTCATCGATTGGGTCACAAGAACCACGCACAGCAGCAATCATCTTTTCAATGGCAGCATCATCTACCATCGTTCCCACCAGTGCCGCGGCTGATTCTCCTACCAGTAAAACCGTTGGCGCTACTGCGCCCACAGCAACCCGTGCGTCCGAGCAAACACCATCGGCGTCAAGGGACAGATGAATCCCCACGCCCACTACCGCAATATCCATCTCAGTCCGGGGAATAAAACGCAAATAGGCATCACCTGACCGCGGTTTCGGTATTGGAAATAAAAACGATACTACAAATTCGTCAGGCGCAAGACTGGTTTGTCCGGGGCCCGTGCATACCGCCTCTACCGGAAGTTCCCGACGACCATTTGGTCCTGCGATCATGCACATGGCGCCAGCCGCTACAAGAGCAGGCACCGCATCTGCAGCAGGTGAAGCGTTACAGAGATTGCCGCCCAGTGAAGCTCGACCTTGAATTTGAGTCGAGCCAATCAATTCGACTGCTTCAACTACTCCGGGCCACGCTGCCTTCAGGTCTTCATGCTCGCCAAGTTCGGCGCCTGTGACTGCTGCACCGACTCGGTATTTTCCATCTTCTTTCAGAATCGTTCGAACCTCTGGAATCTTTTTGATATCCACAATCAACTCGGGCTCAATCATCCCCGATCGGAGTTGTACTAGTAAGTCAGTACCTCCTGCCAACACTCTGGATGCGTTTCCCGTATTGTTAAGCAACGCGACCGCTTGGTCGATTGTAGTGGGGGCCTCGTACTGCATATTATTCTGTCGCTGCCTCTTAAGTAAGTGAATTTCCTGAACGGATTATGTCTATTTTATCGAAGCCGTCCCTACTGGGTACAGCCCCACCAACAGATTGGAACCAATATAGTTCAGTCACACAATAAATATGTCTATCCGACAATCATCCGCATAGCCACCACGGTCATACCACAAGGGCGACTACAGTACCGTAATCGCCGCTAAAAACGATATGATCACGGAGAATTTTTAGGAGCAGCAAAATGTCGTACCTGCCAATTGGGCCCGACGATGGCCTGTACTACGAGCACGACTCTCCATCGGACACCGGGATGCCCACCTTTGTTTTTGTCAACCCGGTCTCTGGAACCACACAACAATGGCAGGCGGAAGTCGGGCCCGCGCTTCGAGATGCCGGTTTTGGCACGTTGGCCTATAACTTTCGTGGCCAACCCGACAGCCCGTTCTCTGCAGGAAAGATACTCAATGACACACTGATCTCTGGTGACCTGCGCCTACTCGTCGACACGATAGAGATCGCGCGACCTATCTTGGTTGGACTGTCAATTGGTGGCCTTTTCGCAGCCCAGACGCATCTCGCCGGGCTTGCCGCAGATGGTCTGGTTCTTATAAACACCTTACGTAAAATTGGTCCTCGCATAGCCTGGATTAACGATGCAGTGGTCCGTGTCATGGAAGTCGGAGGCCCGCAACTTATGGCAGATATGATGACGCCGTTGCTCTGGGGACCTAATTGGCTGGCCGCCAACCGAGCGAATTTTATTCAGCCAGACACCAACTACGAACCGCTTGATAAAGACTCTGGCACGTACAATTTACTTAAGAATATGGGTGCGGCCGACTGGGAAATCGAATACGAGAAGATCACATGCCCGGTTCTAATCGTTATGGGCTTAAACGATCGTGTGTTTTTCGACGCCAATGTGGTTGATAACCTGATAGAGCGGATTCCTAACGCACAACGAGTGGATATCAAAGAAGCTGGGCATATGCTTCCAATTGAGACGCCTCGACCACTTATTGATTCCTTGCTTGACTTTGGGCGAAATTTGTAAAGCCCAAGGGTCAACGATCTATTACATCACTACATCTCGCTCTCCCTACTAATCCCTCTATGCTTGCTGGACTCCGGCGCTCTCTGTTTCAAACTCTAAGTCGTCGAGTGTTCTATGGCTGGGTTATTCTCCCGGTCGCCGCAATTACGATGTTTGGCACGGGGCCGGGGCAGTCGCATCTGATTGGCCTATTTTTTGACCCTCTGTCGCGGGAACTGGGATTAACTCGGACCTCCCTTGCTGCAGCCTACGGTTCTGCGACGTTGATAGCCGCCTTTTTGTTACCGAAGCTTGGCAGTTTCATTGACAGGGTCGGCCCGATGCGGATGCTCTGGATCCTGACCCTCGGACTCGGTGCGGCCTGCATTTTATTCAGCTTCGCCTCTAACTGGATTTATGTGGCCATCGGGTTCGGTTTTTTGCGATTCATTGGTCAAGGCTCGCTGATGCTGAATTGCAATAACATGGTCTCACAGTGGTTTGTTCGTAAGCGCGGTTTCGCACTTGGCATCATGTCCTTAGGGTTTCCAATTTCGATGGCGATTCATCCTCCCTTGTGCCAATGGTTGATCGAGACCATAGGTTGGCGCGAGACGTGGATATGGTTAGGCATTAGCACCTGGATTATTTTGCTACCGCCGATCCTTCTGTTCGCCTACAACAAACCAGAGCAAGTCGGCCTCGCTCCGGACGGTGTTATCGAAACGGCCGACTCACCTAGTTCCTCAACGATCACTGGAATGACCCGTGCCGAAGCACTGCGAACACCCGCTTTCTATATCATCACGGGAAGTCTTTTCACGCTTTCAATGCTGGTGACCGCGCTTCATGTAGAGAACAAAGGTATCTTGATGGAGCACGGACTCTCCGCGCAGAACGCAGCTTCTATGTTCACAATTACCGGAATTTCCGCAGCCATTATGATGCCGATCGTCGGTCGAATGCTCGATCACTTTCGAACCGAATGGATGCTTGCTGGTGGCCTCCTCATCATGGTCGCGTCACTATTTTCTGTCACGTTAGTTACTGGATTGTCCGGCGCCGTTATCTATGCCTTGATTTTTGGCTTAAACAATGCGGTAACCATGACCTTTGTTGGTTTCATGTGGCCGAGGTATTTTGGCCGGAAACATTTGGGCAGCATTCAGGGATTTGGCCAAATGATTGTCATTGTCGGCGCATCGCTGGGTCCGCTCCCTCTTGCGGTTGCTTTAGATTCTTCCGGGTCTTATGACATTACTCTTCGCAGTTTAACTATCCTACCAATACTCTTAGCATTCGTTGCTCTATTTTTGCGAACCCCTGAGAAAATGTCACAGTTGTCGAAATCAACTGGCGAAACAGGATCCTAAGCAATATCATTTTTCTGGAATACGTCTAGTCGATCAAAAAAATAAGAAGATGGAAAAACCTATAGTGGTGGTCACACGAAGTTGGACAGCAACTGCTCAAAAAGCAATTGCCGAACGATTTGAGGCAAGACTAAATCCAACTGATCGAATCCTGAGTCCAACAGAGATCATAAAGCAGTGTGATGGCGCCACCGCACTTTGCCCCTCAGGTTTTGATGCTATCGATAACAATCTAATATCCAAACTCCCAGAAAGCGTCAAACTGATCGCAACGATTAGTGCAGGCACTCAACATATAGATATTTCCGCAGCCACAAAACGTGGAATCCAAGTCAGCAACACACCAGGCGTCGTAGCAGAAGACACGGCAGACCTTACAATTGGGCTAATGATATCGGTCTGCCGGCGCCTAGTTGATCTAGACGGCATTATGCGGCGTGGCAACTGGCAGGGATTTAAGGTCGACGATCCCTTATGCGGCCTTAGAGTCTGGGGGAAAACAATCGGAATTATAGGTCTAGGCGGTATCGGTAAAGCCGTTGCCCGCCGAGCCCGCGCGTTTCGAATGCCAGTCCTTTACCACAACCGAAACCGAGATTTAGCGGCCGAGAAAGAGCTTGGGGCTCGCTACTGCCCTGAGTTATACGATCTGCTCTCACTATCCGACATTGTGTCGATTCATTGTCCGCTCACCGCCGAGACCCACCATCTGATCGATGAGGAAGCTCTTCAGGCAATGAAACCTAGCAGTGTATTGATTAATGCTGCAAGAGGAGGCGTGATCGATGAAGAGGCTTTGATACGTGCATTGCAAAACGGTTGGATTGCTGGCGCCGGCCTTGATGTATACAAAAACGAACCGGACTTCAATTCCTCTCTAATGATGGAAAATGTGGTGCTGTCTCCTCATGTGGGAACCGCAACGACTGAGGCTCGAGATGACATGGGTTTTCGCGTTATAGAGAACATTGAGATATTCCTTGAAACAGGTACACCTAAAGATCCAGTAACTTCTTAAATCTCATACTTCCCCTAGCACTCCAATACGCTTATTTCCTTGCAGATGAGACCTAACTGTTATTGTTCAACGAAGTCGATGGTTGCGAGTACCCCAATCGACTCACAAAACCAATTTCACGAGCGGCGTCTAGTAACCATTTCGCCAAGTAATCAGCATAACTTCGACGAACAACGAGATCGAATCGGCAGATACCATTTTCATTATTGCTACTACGACTGATCAAAACCGGGACGTGGGCCAACAACGACTGTGCGCAATGCCCCACTTTAAATGCTCTATGATGTAAATCTAGAGTACAACCCTGGTTTAATAATTGGCCCGTCCTTTCTCCTTCAATCCGCACTACAGTTTGCCCTCCAGTGATGTCTGTCACCGAATGATGGAGCCCCGCCCATGCCGAATTGATCTTTTCGGATAGGTGTATGTCAGTCATTGGGGCTAATACCAACCATTCATCCGGTCCAAGCCAATGTATTCGTGTGTCCGATGCCTCGTGAAATGTATTGGGGACCAACGGTAAACCGACACCAAAAATGGTGGAGGCTGCCGTAAGTGTTTGGGAATCGAATGGATCACAACGCAGGTTAAGATGCACACAAAATGCCAATTCTTCGAGTATCACGCCACTCCGGCCATCTACCCCGACCTGATTGGAAACGTCGGCATGGTGTGCCAACGGAGATACCCTAAATATATTTGACTGATCCACAATGGTTCTCTACAAATCGACCGTGATCGAGCGGGGGATGGGAACTCGGATAAATTGCATTGAGTTGTTATTCATCTAACAATTAGACCTATCACATCTTCTGGCGTTGATTTTCTACGTCATAAAATCTTGCTTGTCCGATCTTTGCGGCAATGACGCGTCCATCCATCAACTGCGCATAGACCACACTACCTTCCCGACTTCGGCCTCCCTTGACGAGCGCCAACGCAATCGAGTGCTGGAGGGCCGGACTGAAGTAACTGGATGTTACGTGACCGACCATAGCCGCCGGAAACTCTGTTGCTGCCTCATTCAGTAACTGCGCACCCTCGGGTAACACCAACGCTGGGTCGATCGTCGTGAGCCCAACCAGTTGTTTCCTATTTTCCCGTCGAGTGTCTTGCCGGGACAGCGAGCGTTTCCCGATAAAATCCTTAGTGGTTGACACGATCCAATCCATGCCGAGATCACCTGGTGTCACTGAACCATCGGTATCTTGTCCAACAATGATGTAGCCTTTTTCCGCCCGCAGCACATGCATTGCCTCCGTACCATATGGCGTGATATTGAACGACTGACCTGCCTCCATTGCTGCCTCCCAAAGGCTACGGCCAAAATTGGCAGACACGTTAATCTCGTACGCCAGTTCACCACTAAAACTGATTCGATAAACTCGGGCCGGGATTCCAGCAACGGTGCCTTCGTGAAATGACATGAAAGGAAAAGCATCGGGTGAAAAGTCGATATCGTTGCAAATTTTAGAAATAGCCTCGCGACTGTTTGGGCCCGCTATACTCGTCACTGACCAGTGATCTGTTACAGATGTTAAATAGACCTTGAGGTGTGGCCACTCCGTCTGTAACCAACGCTCCATCCACGCCAGCACATGCGCTGCGCCACCGGTCGTAGTCGTCATCAAGTAATGGTCCTTGCCAATTCTTGATGTGACTCCGTCATCCATGACCATGCCATCCTCGCCCAACATCAATCCATACCGGCACCGCCCTATTTCAAGCTTTAACCAAGAATTGGTGTAGATTCTATTTAGAAACTCCGCAGCATCGGTGCCGCGAATCTCGATCTTGCCAAGCGTTGATGCGTCCAATATTCCCAAACTTTCCCGTGTCGCCAGACATTCCCGCTGCACAGCATCGTTGATGGACTCTCCTGGTAAGGGGTAGTACCACGGCCTCTTCCATTGCCCGACGTCTTCGAATTCCGCCCCACGCGCCACATGCCATTCATGAACAGCTGTCTTTCGAACCGGATCGAAAAAGGCTGGCCCAATCTCGCGGCCTGCTATCGCACCGAAAGTAACGGGGGTGTAATTCGGACGAAAAGTTGTCGTTCCTATCTTTCCTGGCTTCTTCCCCAAAACACCTGCAAGGATCGCTAGCCCATTAATGTTGCCTAGTTTCCCCTGGTCTGTTCCAAATCCCAGTGCTGTGTATCGCTTAACGTGCTCAACAGAACGATATCCTTCTCGTGCAGCAAGCCGAATATCCGCTACCGTCGTATCATTTTGAAAATCTACGAATTTTTTTCCACCGCGTCCCTCACCCAAACCATTCGGAACGACCCAGATTGGATTTAGCGATCCTTCTAAAGTGGTCTCGACCTTCGGAATGTCGACAATGCCCTCGCCAGTTAGCCCCGCATCTTTTGCGGCCCGTCTTCCCACTTCCATTCCTTCCCGCAAACAGTCAGCGAAACCAAACGTTCCGTTTCCTGCCCCTGCGGATCTTTCTCTCTGTACCGATGGACCTGGTGTAAAACTGGCACACTCTTCGTCAAACACAGGCTTACCCCCAGATTGCGCATGAAGATGAACTACTGGATTCCAACCCCCCGAAACCGCAAGGACATCGCAACGAAGCTCTCCCTTATGATTTAGTATTTCATCTAGTGTGCGATTAACTCTTGCAATTGAAGCCATATTCAATCCATTGACCCCGCCGCGAACATCAACCACCACGTGTTCTTCAAATATGGAGACGCCTGCCGAACGTACCTCCTCAATTAGTTCACCGTGGATGTTGCTCCGGACATCAACGACTCCGACGACCTCCACTCCCGCATTAACGACTTGCAATACTGTTGGATAAATTGAATCATTGTTCGTAAAGAAAACAATTTTTCGTCCAGGTAAAACACCGTAGCGAATCAGATATGCAGACACTGCCGACGCCAGCATTACCCCCGGTTTATCATTATTTGAGAAAACCAGTGGCCGTTCTATCGCGCCGGTTGCCAATACCACCTGACTTGCCCTGACTCTCCAAAT
>ERZ651768.3691-NODE-3691-length-10176-cov-23.164670_pt1 | contig 10176 bp, 7 predicted proteins | sample MGYA00514754_ERZ651768 | MGnify/ENA metagenome assembly ERZ651768 | reverse complement strand
AGCCAGTGCGGCTGCCTTAATAAAATGTCTTCGATTCATTACTTAACTCCTTTATTTGAGCCAGAGGCGTTTCATTTTTTACTCTTTAATATTTACCTACAACGGCCAAAAATGTAAGATCAATGGTGTCCCTGCTGCGACAATAATTATCTCTAAGGGTAGTCCCATACGCCAATAATCACCGAAACGGTAACCCCCTGGGCCTAAAATAAGCGCATTACACTGATGGCCAATAGGGGTTAGGAATGCACAAGAAGCACCTACAGCCACAGACATTAAAAAAGGATCCATATTTACTCCCATTGAGATTGCGATTCCCACACTTATTGGTGCCATAATCAGCGCTGTGGCCGCATTATTAATAATATCCGACAAGCACATTGTAATCACCATAATCAGAGCAATAATTGACCAAGTTGGCAATCCTTGGGTCATACTGACAACTTGATCGGCAATTAATGTTGTGGCGCCTGTACTTTGCAAAGCATTGCTCAAAGGAATCATGGCTCCCAATAACACGATAACAGGCCAATCGATATTCTTATACAAATCACGTACTGGTAATATCCCCGAAAAAACATAAACCAAAATTGCACCTATAAATGATACAGTTGCGGGTACGATGGATAGCATACTCAGAAGAATTGCAACAGCAAAAATCAACAGGGCATAGCTGACTTTCGAAAACACACCAACCTCTATTTCCCGTTCAGCCAATGGTAACAGATCAAGGGATAGAATATTATTCTTCAATTCTTCTTCGCGACCTTGTAGCAAAAGTACATCACCTACACGAAACTGTACCTTGCCCAAACGCTTATGTATTGGTTTATCTTGTCGTGCAACCGCCATAAGGATCAGATGGTTAGATGACCGCCTTCGCAAATAGCTACGTCCCCGTCCTACTAATGGAGATTCGGGTGAAACTACTACTTCAATAAAAGTCGTGTCCTCATCCTTTAAGGAATCAATACGATAGCGCATTTTTTCAGTAAGGCGTAAACCATATTCATCCATTATTTCCTTCAAATCACCAGGATCGGCCATGGCAAGAAACTGATCACCTGCTTTTATTCTATTATCCTGGTTCAGGGGTTTCACCTTTCCTTCCCCATCAATATAACGAATCAGAGTTAGCTTATCGCCTGTTATCCTGTTTATTTCTTCTGCAGATTCACCAATTAAGGTACTCTCTTCAGGAAAACGAATTTCTGTGACATATTGGTCTAATGAAAAAAGTGAGCCGGAACTTGGTTTTATTTGCTTTTCCTTGGGAACCAGTCGCCAGCCTACCAATGCAACAAAAAGCACACCCAAAATTGCTATAACGCCCCCCACTGGTGTGAAATCAAAGAGGCCAAACGGAGCTGGTTCAAACGATTCTTTCAAGATATTCAGATGATCTAAATAGGCCGCCGCTTGAGATGAACTATCTGACAGTGCTCTTGACAGGATTTGTTGTTGTTGTTCCTTCCTCAGATTGGCAATAATAATATTTGGCGGTGTACCAATCATGGTGATCATCCCGCCCAGGATAGAAGCAAAGGCAATAGGCATTAATAAAATACTGGGGGAACGTTTCTGATCCCAGGCTGTTTTGATCGTGACCGGCAGCATCAATGCCAGTGCTCCTACATTATTCATAAATGCTGATAGGATGGCTATGACGCCACTTAGACTGGTAATATGCACAGTCTGTTTATTCGTAAATGGTTTTACATGTCGAACTATCAGATCTACAACACCAGAATTACGTAAGGCACGGCTGATGATCAGCACTGCTGCAACTGTAACCACTGCCGGATGTCCAAATCCCATGAAAGCTTGGCTTGGATCTGCAATCAGTGACGAACTTTTACCCCCAAGAATCTTATCTATTACTACAAGCGCAAAAAGTGCTACTATAGAAACAATATCATACCTCCAGCGACCCCATACGAAAAGTCCAAAGGTAGTAATAATGATTAAAGATATGGCAAGTTGGTCAGTAGACATCAACATCACTATCTAAATCAAATGCGTTTAATTCAGTTTTGGTCATTTCATCAGCAGAAGTGTCTTATGATCACTCCGGCTGTTGACGGCGCACGCGTGGTTCGTAGAAGTGCAGTCCGAGGCTCATGGCAAGTTTCATCACCGAGAGCAGGAAGACCTCACGTGCCCCCCGTTCGGTTTTTCCGGAGTCGATGTCCCAGTACATGTTGACGTTGACGTCAATGCTCTGGGGACCCAGTGTCTCCACACACGCCCATGAGGAGCTTTCTCTCAGGGTCTGCGGGTTCTCGGTGATCATCTCAAGGATGCCACCGCAGAACTTCTTGACTTTAGCGGGGTTGCTGTCGAGGTCGAGGTGGAAGGTCGGCTGGTAGCGGCGCCATCGGCGCTTGCCATAATTCTCCACCGCCTGGCTGACCAGGTTCGCGTTTGGCAGTGTAATGATCGTGTCCTCGCTGGTTCGGAGCAGAGTCGTGCGCAGGCCGATCTCGATGACCTCACCCTCTGCGTTCTTGGTCAATATCCAGTCACCGACCTTGAATGGCCGGTCGATCAGAACGGTGATCGCACCGAAGAAGTTGGAGATGGTGTCCTTAGCTGCGAGAGCAAGAGCGAGACCGGAGATACCCATTCCAGCCATGAGGGTGGCGAGGTTGAAGTCCAGCGCGTTGGCGATGAGGATCGCACCAAATATAACGATGAGGAAGCGCAGCACGCTCTCAAGCGCGCTGATCAGTGTCTTCTCCGTACCATCCAATTCATCATCATCCCACCAGTCGACGACAGCCCCGACCAACTCGACCTCCTTCAAAGCCCAGGATAGCAGCGCACCCAGCATCAGCAGTTGAGCGAGCACAGGCAACCAGAAGGCGGCGGCGTTCGGCATCATTACGGAGGAGACAGCCAGATCCATGTCCAGGGCCAGTTGTTCGCTGACCTGCCAGAACAAGGCGGCCGCAGCGGCAGTGCCGAGTGCTCCTCGGCTCTCGCTGATGGTCTTCGCCGCGACCGGAGAGCGCTTCGCGAGTTTGCTGAAGACGCGAGTGACCAGTTCCATGGCCAGTAATCGGATGATGAAGCCCAGCAACACCAGGGCCAACAGAATGCCTAACGTGCCCTGGTTAAAGCCCCAATACTCATTCTCCCAGCCGGGCATCCACTTTACATACTGTTCCATCAACCCAGCTGACCTACCCAGCCTGATTCACCTTTGACAGGTGGGTATTTTTTCATTAAATATATTTTATCAGTTCGATGCATACTTTTGTGATAATAATCAAAGCTACTGACCAATAAACCATTTTCATCTATTTCAGGTGTTTAGGTTTTAATAAGTATAATTGGTCATATACTATTTAGTGAAATATAGCCTACTTTTCACATCCAAATCTATCCATCATCATCTTTGCAAACAAAAAACCCCGCTGCTGGGCGGGGGTTGATGTTGTGAAAAGGATAGAACTATTTCAATAATATCATTTTCATATTCTTACGATACTTTCCTGCCTGTATCTGATAGATATATACACCTGCACTTACAGGTCTGCCCATGCTGTCAGTAGCATTCCATTGTACTGATTTGAAGCCTGCTTCTTGGGAGGTGTTGACAAGTTGGGTTACTTACCTGATATTATTAATTAATCGGTAGTATCAGAATCTGTACTACTTGGCACACAGCATTTTTTCGTGTTACAACAACCTCTACCAGTCCAGCAGCGAATGACGCAACCCAAAACAATCAGCGGCAAGCCCAGTACTCCACAGCTACACGTAGTTAAACCACAGCATCCACCAAATATTGCTGCACTGAGTAAGTACGCACCGCCAACAAAACAAACCAAATCTAATAGCCCAAACAAGTAGCAACACCATTTATTATTATATTTTTCTTTCATAACATCCTTTCAGTAATTAATATTTTTATCAACAAGGTATAGAAGATTACAATTCCATAATTCTATATAGAGTTTAACTCTACAAGAGGTTAAGGCAATCTGTCTATGCAAAAATAAAAGTCTCTTCATTTCTTCAAATTACTCCACCCCCACAAACAAAAAACCCCGCTACTTTGCGGGGGTTTCAGACAGACTAATGGTTAAGCTGTAAGGTTAGAATAATTCTGAATTATTTCTTTTGCTTTTAGAACCTTTCTTTCTAAACCATAATCCGAATTTCCAAACAGCATCAGATCTCTACTTCCATCCCGTCATATGCCAGTTCCACAGGTCCATTATAGAACTTACTGACAGTACTGAGAATATTTGTGTCAAGGACGGGTGGGTAAAAGTGCGTCAGGATGAGCCGCTTACAGTTTGCTGCTGCTGCCAAACGGCCGCATTTTGATGGTGTCATATGTCCTTCAATCTCCATACTGTCGGGAAGTGCACATTCAAGTAACAGCACATCCACGTCTCGTGCGCTTTCGATCAACTCCTGGCAGTAGTCGGTATCGCCTGAGTAGAGCAATTCACTGCCACCTGTCTTGAATCGGTAAGTAACGCTGTGATCGAGGTGTTCGGTATGATTACACTCTATCGTCAAGTTGCCCAGTTTGACGGTATCACGGAATACCTCTTGAATAGTGACTTTAAGTCCTTCGGGCAGAACCCACTGCTCGTAGATTTCCATGAGTTTATCGTAGTAGCTGTGAAATCCCCGTGGTGCAATGATTCGCAGTGTCCGTGGCATTTCCACTGTGAAGTCGTGTCTGTAAGAAAAAAGGAGCGGAATGAGGTCAAAGGTGTGGTCGGGATGCATATGTGTGTAGCAAATGGTATCGATCTCGCGGTGATTCACACCGAAATCAGCCATTCTCCGGAGCGTTCCAGATCCTCCATCCAACAGGATCTTGTGTTCGTCCATCTTTATGAAATAGCCGCTGTTTCCCCGTTTCGGAACGGGAATCAGAGTACCGGAGCCGAGGATGGTGAGATGCATCAGTACCCGCGATCCGTCTCCACTGCGTTACGCCGGACAAATGGGCGGGACTTGATGCGCTTAATCATTTCCAAATCTACCCATCATCCAACAAACAAAAAACCCCGCTACTGGGCAAATATCCACCCATCGGGTTATGAGCCTCACTCAGCTTCTTCTATTTTAAGTTAACTTAATGGCGAATTGATGTCGGTCTATCATCTTAAAACACTCAAATTTGTTTCAGTGGTTACAAATAATAAAATACTCTAATTTATCTTACGGAGTTGTTCGTAGATGAGAAAAATATTAATATGAAAGAATATATAAAAAAAGTTCCACTTACTTTTCTACTGATGTTTATCATAGTGACCCTACCAACAATATTATTTGCAGGGTCATCGAGTGGTGCACAAAAAGAGATTTCGTGGTTTTTACTGGTGACCAGTTTATTTGGTGGCTTGGGCATGTTTCTTTATGGCATGGAAATGATGAGTGATGGCATGAAGATGACCGCTGGGAACCGAATGCGCTCTATTCTTGAAAAACTTACATCAAACCGTTTTTTCGCTGTAGGCGTAGGCGCGTTTGTGACTATGGTGATTCAGAGTAGTAGCGCAACAACCGTAATGTTGGTTAGTTTTGTAAACTCTGGTTTGCTCAGTTTTGCCCAAGGCTTGGGAGTGATTCTTGGTTCAAATATAGGCAGCACTGTTACAGCTCAGATCGTAGCTTTTAAAGTGACAGACTATGCTTTAGCCTTGATAGCAGCAGGAGCATTGATGTCTTTATTCTCTAAAAAAGATTCTACCAGAAACATTGGATTCGTCATACTTGGTTTTGGGCTTCTTTTTTACGGTATGAAGGTTATGTCTGATACAATGAAACCACTTAGATCAAACCCGACGTTTAATACCATTTTGACAAGTTTTGAAAATCCATTCATGGGTATTTTGGCTGGAGCTATTTTTACTGCTTTAATTCAGAGTAGCAGCGCAACGACAGGAATCGTCATTACCCTGGCCAGTGGCGGATCAATTACACTTGAAGCAGGTATCCCATTGATTCTTGGAGCCAATATAGGTACCTGTGTTACGGCCCTACTTGCTGGGTTGAACGCATCGAGGGAAGCAAAACGTGTGGCTATTGCACATGTGACATTTAATCTCATAGGAGTAGTTCTATTCTGTTTTTGGATACCTACGTTTGCAGAAATGGTGGCACAAACATCAGACAACGTTCCTCGACAAATAGCAAATGCACATACTATTTTTAATATTCTTGCAACTGTTGTATTTATTCCATTCACTACCCACATTGCCAGTATGATCATTCGCTTTTTTCCAGACCAGGAAAAAACCAGGAATATTGAAAAGCCTGCTGTTCTCAATCTAGATGAAAAGGTTCTGGAACATCCCCCAGTTGCCATTAGTAATGCCCAGGCCGAGATAAGAGGAGTTGTGGGACTTACTGAACGTGTGCTTGGCTCATTGGTTTCTCCATTTGTTTCAGATGAGTTACAAGCAGATATAGAAGATCCAGATCAGGATTTTGATAAAGGTATGCAGGTCCGCTTGGATAAAATTGAATTTTTAAATCAAGCTATATTATCTTATTTAGTGAAAATCAGTAAACAAGACCTGGATGATGCCCAATCCCGGGAAGTATTTTCTCTTGTGTCAGTAGTAAATTATCTCAATTCAATCAAGAATGCAGTTAGCTTACGGTTTAGTATACTCCTGGGTAAAAAAGATAGTCTTGATTCAGGATTTACGGAAATAGGACAGAATGAACTAATTGAGTATCATAACAAAATGTTAAAACAAATTAAAAGATTAGGGCAGTTCTTCGAAAAATATGATCGTAAAAAAATTGAAAAAATCATGAAAAAAGGAGAGAAATATAAAAACTTGGAAGAAAAATATAGAATCGAACACATTAAACGTATTAGTGTAGAAGAATCTGAATCCAAACCAAGAAATCAATTACAACTCGAACTAATGGACCTATTGAAAGAGATTAGCATATTCATTGATCTAATTGCATCAAATCTTCTTGAACTTGAGACAATATAAAGAAATTAAATAATAAGATCCATCCATCGGGTTATGAGCCCGACCTCAATCCACAAAAGAAACCTGGACTGTCAGTTATTTCTGATACTTCAAGCTACTGAATCAACTCGGTATAATTAATTATTATTGCACACAAATCCTTTCCATTTACGCATATAATTAATAAAAACATCGCTCAGGTCTGCCTCCCTGAGCTGCTTAACCGTAAAAGGAGCTCGTGGTGGATCATAGTTTTTTTGAGAAAGATTTTCAGCCCAATCAGGATAAGGTATTCCAACCCTCGCTACTCCAATGAGATCTGCACCCTGATCAATTAATTCCTGAGCATCTGATTTAGACCAAACATTCCCTGTGCTAATTATAGGAGGCAAATCATCAAAACTCTTGGTAAACCATTCAGTCAATCTTCTAGGGTCATCTGGATACTCTCTCGAATTCATGAATACATCCCAGCATGAAAGGTGTAAATAATCTACTCCTTCATCCCTAAGAAAACCTGCAAGGTTAATACTATCGTCCAGATTTATTCCCAGATTTTTAATCTCAGGAGAGATACGAGTACCAACAATAAATGAATCTGGAACATTTTCTTTTATAGACCGATATATCTCGATCAATAATCTAGATCTTCCCATTATATCACCTCCCCATTCATCTGTTCGCATGTTCGTCTTTGTACCCAGAAACTGTGATAATAGATAACCATGGGCTCCATGCAGTTCAATACCATCAAAACCTGATTTAACACAGCGAACAGCCGAGGATGTAAAATCTTGGATAATTCTTTTTATATCTTTTCCAGATGCAGAACGAGCAAATCCATTCTCTGATTCATCGCAACGGACCTTGCTTGCCGATATAGGTTGCCTTCCAGTCAAATATTGTGGAGCATGCATTCCACCATGAAATAATTGTGCGAAAATCAGACTTCCATGAGTATGAATTGAATCTGTAAGTGTAGTTAGTTTATCGATGTGCATATCATCAAAAAGGCCGAGCTCTCCATCCCAACCTTGGCCGTCTTTGGAGACATGTGCAGCTGCAGTTGTAATGATTCCAAAACACCCTTTAGCACGACGAGTTAGCCATCTTATCTCATTATCAGAAAGAGTGCCGTCAGAATGACTCTGTTTATTTGTCATTGCAGCAAGCACAACACGGTTACGTGTACTATGGCCTGTACGATCAAAAATAAATGAATCGGAAGGATTAGGCCGTTTATGTTGTACCATCTCCAAATCTACCCACCATCCCATAAACAATAAACTCCGCTATTGGGGCAATCACCACCCATCGGATCATGAGCCCGACTGAAGTACTTCTATTGTATACGGTCTTGGCAGGAGGTGACAGTTATTGCAAGTAGTTTTGGGTTATTCTAAATCCAAAATGATCATTTCCTTTAAACTGTTCATCTTTTGCCCTTGCTGATGACTTAAGCGTTACCTGGTGGTAATTCCAGGAACCGCCTCTTCTAACCTTATACCCTGTATCTGTTGTATTAACAGGGTCAGTCGCTCCATCTGTATTGATATAATAGTCTGGTGAATACCAGTCTTCGATCCATTCCCAGACATTACCAGCCATATTATATAATCCAAAAGGATTTGGTTCATTTAATTTAACATCCAGCACATGACCACGTGACGGATTTTCACCTAAATGATTCCAGTTGGCACTTGTACCATCACCATGAACACTACCATCAGGTGTAGCATATTGAAACTCTGAACCTCCTTGAGCAGAATATTCCCACTGCGCTTCTGTAGGGAGATCAATATCATAGAACGTAGTAAATGCTTTTGCACCATACCATTTGATAAAGGTTGCGGGCCAGTGGCTGACCTCCAATACGGTGGGAAGATTATTTGGGTAATCAGCTAGCTCTTCCCAATCAATATAATCGTTCAATAGAGTAGATGTGTCCTCCTGATGAGAAACTGTGGTATAATTATAATAATTAGTTAGTTCGAGCCAATCGAAATCATCAGGGTCAGCAGGATCTTTAACATAGAACCAATTATTTGATTGATTCAGTTCATCATACCCTATATATGCGATATTTAATGGATTCTCAGGCTCTATATCTCCGGTGAACGGGTCATCATCCCCGTCACTATTATCGTGATCCTTCATTACCCTAGTACCACTTAAATTGTAAATGCCCATTCCTCTATATTCGTAGGGGGCCTCTTCTGCACCATAAACCAAAGTATCACCCATGTTTGGTCCTGGCGCAGTTTCAAGCTGAACTTCCACTAAACCGTTATAATAGGCCGCATTCAAAAAATGAGTATATTGCTCATTTGTAATCTCTGTTTCACTAATTTGAAAAGATGTCAGTGTAACAGTATGAACGTAGGCATCATAACTGCCTGGAGGACCCTGATATTCGGCTTCAGCTTCACCCATTGTGAAAGTTCCTGCTGGTATATCTATAAGAATGATACTACTGTGAAGGGAGAATAGATCCTCACTTTGCCAGCAACCACTTTGAATACAGTCTACCGTTGCACAGATATCAAATATATCTAAGTATCCATCACCATTGAAGTCACACTGTGATCCATCAAAACAATTATCTAAGATACAGTTGACGTTGTCAATAATGTCCAGTTCATTCAATTGTCCATCATTATTAGGGTCACATTGCCCCCAACTAAAATCAAGAAATAATAACAATATGAAAATTTTATACATTAAATAGATTCACTACCACGCCCTCAAACAATAAACCCCGCTACTGGGCGGGGATTGATGTTTAGTCATAAAAAATAATTACTAACTATTTATTTCCATCTCAATCTTGATATTTGAATCATTTTTATTAATACCGTGTTCATTAAAAAGTCTATCCAATTCTTCATCAAGGTCTTCTTTTGTGACATCGCCACTACCTTTTACTATAACATTTGTGAAATCTTGTCCATTTTCAATAGTCTTTTGTATTCTAACATCTATATTTTTATCCATTTTATTAGAATGTTCACCTGTTGTAACAGAAAATTCTGTCTCGAAATCACCAATTAGAAATAAGATGGCAATAATACCAACTGCTCCTAAAGCAACACCAAGAAACATACTTTTATATTCAACTTTCATAATATTCGCTCCATTTTATACCCAAATCTACCCATCATCCAACAAACAAAAACCCCACGAAAGTGGAGCTACAAACAATTAACTTCAG
>ERZ651768.3690-NODE-3690-length-10179-cov-3.277569_pt1 | contig 10179 bp, 8 predicted proteins | sample MGYA00514754_ERZ651768 | MGnify/ENA metagenome assembly ERZ651768 | reverse complement strand
AGATCGATCAAATGTACAAACTCTCGATAAACTTGAAATAGGAAAAATTACTACAATAAAAGTAAAAGTTACAAAATATAACTTTCCACGAATAAGAAATCTTCCCAACAAAATAATTTGCGAAGATGAAAAGGGTAAAATAGATATTGTTTTTTTTAATAGTAGAGAAGGATATATAAAAAAAATTTTTCCCTTGAAATCATTAGTAATAATTAGTGGTAAAATTAATTATTATAAAAAAAGATACCAAATTACAAACCCCACATATGTAGTTCCCATTGATAAAAAGAATTATGTAAATAAAATAATTCCAAAATATTCATTAACTGAAGGATTGACTGAAAAAGTATATAGAAAATTGATAGAAAAGGTATTAAAAAATATTACCGATTTAATAGAATGGCATAATGAAGAAATACTAAAAAAAATTGGTAATGCTAGCTGGTCTGAGTCCATAATTTATATTCATAAAAATAAGGAAAATGATCTTAATTCAAAGTTCTATAGAAGATTGGCTTATGATGAAATTTTAGCTAATCTATTAGTCTTATCTCAAGTAAGAAAAAGGGTAAAAAAATTCAAAAAAAAAAATAAAGACTTTGATATTCACTTATCAAATAAAATTATTGATAATTTCAATTTTTCTTTAACATCAAACCAAACAAAAATTGTTGACGAAATTAATAAAGATCTCAAATCGGAGCGATGACCGATAAAATTACTTTTATGATATAGCGCTGTTAGTATCACAATAACATAGGTAATGCTACCGGTTAGATCATAAAACCGCTCTGTGTTAAAGGAATAAGAGGGTAGAAAAACAATCCACTGAGTTACAAACGAAATAAACAGGCAAATAAAAAGAACAGGATACTCACCCACGATAAGGCTACCCTGCGCACAGGCAAGAGCAATTAATATAGAAATACATACAGCAATAGTTATGGTGACATATTCCTTTACAGTATTAATCATAATTAATTAAAGGCAATTTTAATTTATTATGATTTAACACCAACTAGGTCTAATAAAAAAGCATACTCTAAAGCGATCTCTCTGTAAATACGAAACCTTCCAGACTTTCCGCCATGACCGGCATCCATATTCATATATAAATATAGTTTATTATCACCAAGCCAATGATCCCGAAGTTTTGCAACATGCTTTAATGGCTCCCAATACTGTACCTGCGAGTCAAAAAAACCTGAGGTAACTAATATATTTGGATAGGCCCTGTCACTAATCTGATCATAAGGTGAATAAGATAGCATATAGTGGTAATAGTCCTCTTCTCGTGGATCACCCCATTCATCCCACTCATTTGAAGTGAGCGGAATAGATGGATCTAACATGGTAGTCACCACATCAACAAAAGGCACCGCCGCTATTGCTCCTTTCCACAAGTCAGGCTCCATGTTAACCACTGCCCCGATTAAAAGGCCTCCTGCACTTCCGCCAGAACATAATAACTGGTCAGGACTTGTATACCCGGTCTCTACCAAAAATTTTCCAGCATCGATAAAATCATAAAAGGTGTTTTTCTTTTTCAATAATTTTCCATCTTCATAAGACTTTCGTCCATATATCTGGCTGCCTCTCACATTTGTCAAAGCATATACCATACCACGATCTAGTAGGCTCAGGCGGGCTGAGCTAAAGTATGGATCAGAGGTAGATCCATAAGACCCATAAGAGTATAACAATAGTGGCTGAGGCCCATCTTTTTTCATATCCTTACGATAGACAAGATAAATCGGAATTTTTTCACCATCCCTAGTCTCAGCATAGATTGTTTCTGCGTCATACATATTCTGGTCATAACCTTTTCCAATAATCTCTGTTTGCTTGAGCAATTTTTTTTCTTTGGTATCCATATTGTAATCATAAACAGAAGATGGTGTCAACATCGAGGAATAACTATACCTTAATATGTTAGTGTTATATTCTTCGTTTGTGGAAACATATGCTGAGTAGGTTTTTTCTTCGAAGTCTATATACTCATCAGTGCCTGTCCTCATGTTTTTGATTCTTATCCCACGTAAACCATCCTTGCGTTCACTAAGCACCATATGGCTCTTAAAAATCTCTAGCCCTAGAAGGTGTACTTTCTCTCGATGAGCCAAAACCTCTTCCCAGTTTGATATTTCTGTAGAGCCTATTTTTGTCTTCATCAAACGATTATTTGGAGCGTCTCTATTAGAAATAATATAAAAATGGTTCTTATAGTGTTGAATACCATACTCATGTTTTTCACCTCTAGGCGTAAAATTGATAAACTCACCATTTGGATTATCTGTGCTCAGAATATGATAGTCGCTCACCAGAGTACTGCTATTATATATGATTATATATTTACCGGACTTAGAGCGATAGACTCCGTTGTAAAAGGTTTCATCTTCTTCTTCATACACAAGTTTGTCTAGCTTACTATCAGTTCCTGCCTTATGCCGATAAATTTTTTCTCCCAGTAGTGTAACTTTATTTTTAGATGTATAAAAAACTGTTTTGTTATCATTCGCCCAGGCCACTCCTCCGGTGGTATTAGGTATAGTCTGGTCTAATACTTTACCGGATACTAAATGTTTAAAATATATATTATAAAACCTTCGGCTTAAAGTGTCCACCCCATATGATAGCCACTTGTTGTCCGGACTAACAGACATTCCACCAATTGCGAAATAGTCATATCCTTCTGCTAATATATTAACGTCTAAGATAATTTCTTCATCATTATCTAAGTCTTTATGTTTTCTACAGTAAATCGGGTACTCTTTTTTCTTTTCATAACGAGTATAGTAGTAATATTCATTTTCAAAATATGGTACCGACTGATCATCTTTTTTAATACGGCCAACCATTTCATTATAGAGTGTTTTCTGGATGGGCTTTGTATGCTTTAGACTATTATTTAAGTAATCTGTTTCAGCGTCAATGTAGTCTACTACCTTTTGGGTTTGAGCGTCATATTTCTTTGATGATTTTTGCTCATCTGTCAGGCGCATCCAATAGTAATCATCTACTCTATTATGTCCATGGATTTTCATCTCATACGAAGTTTTTTCAACATCTGGAGGGATTATTTTTTTATTACATGAGCTCATGAGAATAGCGACTAATATGATATACTTTAACAACGATTATTCATGCATTTATTATGAAATAAGCTCCGGAGGAGGGACTCGAACCCCCGACAAAGTGGTTAACAGCCACCTGCTCTACCAACTGAGCTACTCCGGAATAATTAATTTTAGTTTTTTATGGCTATCAAAAAGTGGACGGAATTTAGAGCCTTTTTGTTTTATTGGTACACAAAAGGTGTCTTTTTTTATTTTTTATTTTACCCTGTCTTTTAGCTGCAAAGCAGTTCTAATTTTGTTTATAGGATAATAAAACATTAGTCAATGAGCAAATCACGCGAAAACCTACCACAACGCTTACTAGAGTATACCGTAGTTCAAGATTATTCATTATATACTGAGATAGATCAGGCCGTATGGAGGCATATTATGAAAATCTCTGTACCATTTTTTAAAAAAAATGCTCACAACTCATATGTTAATGGTCTAAAAATGATGAACATCCCTAATAACCATATCCCTCGTGTAGATGATATGGACAAAAGGTTAGACAATCATGATTGGGGAGCTGTTACGGTTAAAGGATTTATACCTCCTATTGTGTTTATGGAATTTTTATCTAGAAAGGTATTGCCAATCGCGGTAGATATGAGAACCAATGAGCATATAACATACACGCCTGCTCCAGATATAATACATGAAGCAGCGGGTCACGCGCCAATCATTGCCGATCCCGACTACGCAGAATATCTTTGTTCATATGGAGAAATAGCACAGAAAGGAATACAATCCAAGCATGATTCTGAATTATATAAAATAATAAGAAAAATGTCAGACATGAAAGAAAACCCGAATACTGATCCGACTGAGCTGAAGGAAATTGAAGATAAGTTTGAAAAAATTTCCCAAGAAAACCACTGGGTTAGTGAGGCGAATGAGCTAGCAAGGATGAACTGGTGGACAATAGAATACGGATTAGTAGGAACCTTAGATAATCCCAAGATATACGGAGCCGGACTATTATCATCAGTTAGCGAAAGCTCTGAGTGCCTTAAAGGTAAGGTAAAAAAGATACCCATAACTATTGACTGTATTCATCAAGACTATAATATTACAGAGCCACAGCCTCAACTTTTTGTAACAAAAGACTTTAAAGATTTAACTGGTATTTTATTGGAATATAGTGAAACAATGGCCTATAAGACTGGAGGAATATCAGGAGTTGAAAAAGCAATACTGTCAGAAAACATTACTACATCCGTATACGATTCTGGGCTTCAAGTGTCGGGAACCTTGACAAACTTTATCAAAGATAATAATAAAGAAATGGGCTACCTAAACTTTGGTGGAGCGGTTCAATTATCCTATAATGATTCTGAGATTGAAGGGCACGGGATAACATATCATTCTGAAGGATACGGAGCAGCTGTTGGAATACTATCAAAAATTAATTTACCTCTTCATCAATTAGATAATAATCAGTTAGAAAGCCTAGGAATAAAAGAAAACTCTAAAATTTTATTAAACTTTATCGGTGGATTAATTGTATCGGGAACAGTAAAAAAAGTTTTGATGATGGATGATTCACCTATCCTTATCAGCCTAGATAATTGTGCGATAAGATTGAATGACGATTATCTTTACAAGCCAGAATGGGGGGCATATGATCTAGCATGCGGGAGTAAAATTGTATCAGTATTTGGCGGGGCAGCAGATTGGGACAATTATTATAAAAACAAATTTTCTACATCAGGATCAACTCACCTGTCAAAGAACCTAAACAAAGAAAACACAAAACTAAATGAATTATATAAACAGGTGAGAAGGCTTCGAGAAAATAATAAACCATCTAGTAATTATTTGCCTATATTAAAAAAATTATATGATGAACACCCTGACGACTGGTTGCTTTATGCTGAGATCTATGAGGAGATTTATAGTGATCCAACATTAATTGGTGAGAAAAAACTATTAAAAGATCATATAAATAAATTTGCTGAAAATAAGATGTTGTATGATGTAATTAATAGATTTATAAACCTTATTGAAGCATAAATGTTTTTGCTATTTTTTTATCTACTGCTGCAATATCATAATTATTTAATATCTTCTCAATTATATTAAATTGTTTTTCACCCCTAGAATAAACCTCTGAATAATCAATCTGATGAAAAGAGACCATTGAATAGCGAGGGATAAATTCTTCAGGAAACATCTGCTCTAATTTTAGTTCTAGCTGTCTTCGTTTTTTATATTCTGGATCATTTACATGGTCTCTCATTTCAATATAGTTTTCAAGAGCCATGTCCACTATTGCATGCCCATTTTTTACATGAGACCTTGAGAATTCAGAAAAAATTAAACTCCAATTAGATTTATATTTTTCAATGAGCTTATTTAAGATGGAGCAGTCTTGAAAAGAAGCATTCATGCCTTGTCCAAAAAAAGGAACCAATGCGTGCGCTGCATCACCTAGAATTACTGCCTTATCTTCAAAATGCCACGGGTCACAATAAACAGAACCTAAATTACCCGTAGGGTTGTTTTTATATTCGGAAACAAGGTTTGGTATTAGCGGCATCGCATCAGGGAAATATTTATTAAATAAATGAATTATTTCATCATCTGTATTAACTGTGCTGAAACTTATTGGCCCTTTTATTGGAAAAAATAGTGTGCAAGTAAATGAGGCATCCATGTTAGGTAAGGCAATGAGCATAAACTCTTCTCGAGGCCAAATATGTAATGCGTTCGGATTCATTTGATATTGCCCATTGGAATCTGGAGGTATAGTTAATTCTTTGTAACCATGGTCTAATGGTTTATAAACATAGTCGAGATCACCTTGCTCAATCATAGCATCTCGAACGGCAGACCCAGACCCATCTACTCCCAGTATAATATCAAAATTAATTATTTTTTCTTTACAATTATTTTCATCAATAATATAAACTAGATTTTCTTTTAGGCTTACATTGGCACAACTATGATTAAAAAATATTTGAACCATACCTGTGTTCTCTGCTAGTGTCATAATTTCCATATTTAGTTTTGCTCTAGATATGGAATAAATCACCTCTTCTTCTTTTTGCCCATAAGGTTGTAGGTTTTCGGAACCATCCAGATCGTGAATATTGCGACCATTCATAGGTATAGTATAAGGAGCTATCTTATCATATAGCCCGACCTCTTTAAGTGCATTTATACCTCTAACTGAAAGAGCAAGATTAATGGAGCGTCCTGCGCTTATATCGTTTTTACGTATATCAGAACGCTTTTCATATATTTCAACATGGTAGCCTCTTTCTGATAAATAAAAAGCGAGCAATGGCCCCGTAAGACCCGCTCCAATTAAGACAATTTTTTTTTTCATATATTTATTTTTTCAGATCTTTTACAATTTCATAGAATCGATAAGCATCTACAAAACTATTGTACAATGGGACAGGAGCAACACGAATAACATCTGGTTCTCTCCAATCACAAATGATATGATTACTGTTTAAACCATTAAAGACTTCCTTAGCATTTTTCTTTACTACGATTGATAATTGAGCGCCTCTTTGTTTAGAATCTTTAGGCGTTATAATTTTTATTTTATCTCCTAAAGAACCAATTAAATACTCTAAATAACCAGTGAGCTTTTTGCTCTTTTTTATTATAGCAGGCATACCAGCATCACTAAATATAGCCATTGATGATCTCAGGCAGGCCATAGCAAGTATAGGCGCATTACTAATTTGCCAACCTTCAGCTCCAACCATAGGATCAAATTTTGAATCCATAATAAATCTCGTGGTTTTCTTATTCCCCCACCAACCATTGAACCTGGGACCATTCCAATTCTCATGCTTTTCATGAACAAAAACACCTCCTGGACTTCCTGGCCCTCCACATAAATATTTATAACTACACCAGACCGCAAAATCTACTTCCCAATTATGTAAATCTAGATCCAGGTTTCCTGCTCCATGGGCAAGATCAATAGCTACTCTTGCGCCTACATTGTGCGCGGCTTTAGTTATTTTTTCTATTTCAAAAGCTTGGCCAGTGTAATAATTAACGCTACCAATAAGAACGGTTGCAATACTATTACCATGCTGGTTAAAAGTATTAATAATATCTTTGGTTCTTAAACATGTCTCACCCTCTCTTGGTCTAAGCTCTATCAATGCATCGCTCGGATCGTAACCATGAAGTCTTATCTGGGACTCTACCGCATACTGGTCTGATGGGAATGCGCCATGTTCGATAATAATTTTATTCTTTTTTGGTGTTGGTTGATAAAACGAGATCATTAACAAGTGTAGATTAATTGTAAGTGCATTCATAACCACCACTTCTTTTGGCTTTGCCCCAACAATAGTTGCGGTTGATTGTGTTAAGTGTTTATGATAGTCTACCCAGCGATTATGTTGCCCCACTACTCCCGTTTTTGCCCATATCTCTAGTTCATTGGAGACAGCAGATCTAGACATTTTTGGCATAAGGCCTAAAGAGTTACCAGCAAAATAAATCATATCCTTACCCTTATATTGCGGTATATGAAACTCATCACGAAATTTTTTTAGTGGATCATCCTGATCTGCTTTCTTGGCGAATGAGATTGAACTTTCGTAAATCAAGTAATCTCCAATGGATATATGATAGGTCTGCTCGGTGCAGCATCACCAGTAAAATTAACAACTTGCAACTGGAGCAAATAATTACCATCCCTTATTTTATTAGGCACAAAAATCATTTCTGTGATTGTTTTATTGGATATGCTACCGTCTATCTTATGACTACCTTGATTTATATTCCAAAAAATATGATGATTAATTAGTTTCCCATTGTCATAGGCAAAATCAATAGTCGGCATATCTACCAATAGGTGAGTAACTCCTATCTCTTTTATTTTAAACATTGCATTTTCTGAAAAATACGGGGGTATATTTTTTGAGTCGTATGTGATAGCCCTTTTTGTATTATCATTGGGCAGAGTACGAATTATAAGGCCAGAATTAAAGTTAACATTATCTAGTTTAATCTGATCAGCATGAATCAAACCATCTTCAGGATGAACAGAAATTAGCGTGGTCGGAAACAAATTATCTTCTAGAATTGTGTTAATATTAATATCATCATCAACTATATGTCCGACACACTCCGTGTGTGTACCATTACAATGAGGGATCAAGGAAAGTACATCGAAGTTACATCCGCCACCTTTTTTTGTCGATCCAATAATCTCCCCGGCTTTATAGGGAACAGCCGTCGCTCTCGAAACATCAAAAAAGTTAACCTGATGTCCATTAAAATTTATGGGGATAGATAAATCATAAAAATATTTAGTGTTATAGGTATATGATTTATTATCAATAAATAGAGAACAATTCATATAGTAAAATACGTTTTATCTATACCCAGCCAGTCAAGAGCATTATTATATAATAATTTATTTTTTATATCATTATTGTAGTTAGATGATTCAATAAGTTTTCCCGGTTTTTTCTCTCCAAGAGGGAATGGGTAATCAGTCCCCATTGCAATTTTATTTTCACCTAGTTTATTGATTAATAAATCTAAAATGGTGCTATCATGCACCAGGGCATCTACCCAGAATTTTCCTAGATAACCTATAGGGGCTATATCATTATCTATTGCACAAAGATCAGGCCGAACATCAAACCCATGTTGCACTCGTCCAATAGTTGATGGGAAGGCTCCACCCCCATGAGCAAAAGCAACACGTAAATTTGGTAAGCGCTCAAACACCCCACCAAAGATCATAGAACAAATAGCCCGACTGGTCTCTGCTGGCATTCCTACTAACCATGGGAGCCAATATTTTTCCATATTTTCTTTACCCATCACATCCCAAGGATGAATAAAAATAGATGCACCCATGTCTGCAGCTGCTTCAAATACGGGGAATAAAATTTCATCATCTAGATTTTTACCATTTATGTTTGAGCCTAACTGAACACCGATAAGTCCAATATCTTTTATACATCTTTCTAACTCTTTTATAGCAAGATCCGCGTCTTGCATAGGAACAGTTCCAAGTCCTAAAAAGCGTGTTGGATATTGACCAATAATGCCAGCAATATGATCATTAAGTAATTTTGATATATCTAAGGCATCTACAGGTTTGGCCCAATAGCTAAACATAACCGGGACAGTGGAAAGTACCTGAACATCTACATTATGGTTTGCACAGTCTCTTATTCTCTCTTCGGGGTTCCAAAGATTTGATTCTACCTCGCGGAAGAATTGATCATCCTTCATCATACGCGAACAACCAACATTAGTGTGATCTAATTGTATCCAGCCGCCATATCCGTATTTCTTTTTCAGATCTGGCCAAGTTTTTGGGAGTATATGAGTATGGATATCTAACTTCATATAATTATAGTGGCTGATCCTGTATTTCTCCACAATTACTACAGGTTCTAGAATCTATACTCTTCCAATAATTTTTGAATAAAGGTGGAAGCTGGGAAACAATATTTTCCAGCTGGAGTGCCACCTTATGTAAAAGGTTACCGCAATTATCACAATACCATTGAAAAGCATCCAGTTCTCCTTCTTCCCTCTTATATTCTACTACCAGCCCAACAGTATTTTTAAATCTTTGCGGAGAATGAGGAATGTTTTTTGGTAACAAAAATATTTCTCCCTCCTTAATATTGATATCTACCTGATTTCCATCTTCTATTATTTTGAGTATCATATCCCCCTCAATCTGGTAAAAGAATTCTTCTACAGGGTCAACGTGGTAGTCTTTCCTAGAATTAGGCCCCCCTACTACCATTATAATAAAATCACCTCGATCATAAACAATCTTGTTGCCTACCGGGGGTTTTAATAAATGATGATTATCTTTTATCCATTTTTTGAAATTAATAGGTGGGATTACTGACATAATTTTCTCCTATTTAATTGTAGCAATACATTTTATTTCGATAGCTATTGGGGTGGGCAATGATAAGACCTCAACAGTAGTGCGACAAGGCAGATTATCTGAAAAATATTCAGCATATATATGATTATAAATATGGAAATCATTTTTCATGTTAGTTAAAAAAACGGTTACGTCTACTAGATTATCCCAACTACT
>ERZ651768.3689-NODE-3689-length-10179-cov-4.039398_pt1 | contig 10179 bp, 11 predicted proteins | sample MGYA00514754_ERZ651768 | MGnify/ENA metagenome assembly ERZ651768 | reverse complement strand
ATCCTTTCGTCTGCTGACGGCTCTTTCCAATACTCCCCGAGTCTTAGTCCCAGGACTGTTTTGGTGGGCAACAAATCAAGTATGGTATCTGAACAGCAGGCCAGCAATGGAACGATTAAACTATAGGGAACTTCTGGAGGTAATTATGCATCGAATTATTTCCCTTGAGCCAGATTTTTTCTATGGCGGTCCTTATCGATTTTTTGGATTATTCTACAGTCGAATTCCAGGAGTTGAACTCATTCAATCCAAAACATATTTTGAACAGGCTCATGCAAATCACCCAGGTTATCTGGGTAATGTAGTCCAAATGTCCGAATTCTATCATCAAAAAGCTGGAAACCGCGATCAATTCCAGACCCAGTTAGAATCTGTCGTCAACACTGATCCAACAACAAACCCGGAAATCCTCCCAGAGAACCTGTTTTATCAAGACCGGGCACGTTCACTCCTAGAACAAAAATCAACACTCTTCGAATAAAAATGAATTTATTTCCTATACTTAACTCTTACTCTCTTTGAAGCTAACAATCTAATTATTGGTTTTTCATCGATGCTCAGGTAATTTTATATGAATTGGATATAGGTACCTTTCAATAGACTTTTAATTAGGTGAAAAGAATGAATCTCAATAAATCTAAATGCTTCATAAAAAAACTAATTATTTTCTTTATTTATGGAATACTCCTGGCTGGGTCAGGAACAGCATTGGAAAATGCCGCTGCGGCCATGAAGGCAGGTTTATTCCGAGAGGCACTAAACCATGTAGAAATAGCTCAGGCCCAAGACCGCACCAATTCTGAAGTATACCGTTTGAAAGCCTTACTACACGAGGCTCTAGATGAACCAAACAAGGCGGTTCACTCTTGGCAATCCTGCCTGAAAAATACACAGGATGATGCACTTATAAACGAAGCAAAAGTTCATATTCAGAGTCTTCAGGTTCGGGAATGAAACTCCTTCTAGCCTCTCTATTGGCTGGATTTTTAAACATAGGCTGTTGGAATCGACCGGCAGTGAATCCTAATTACGATTTTTCTACTGTAGGTGTTATCTATTTAAAACCGGTTTATGACCATGCGGTTATAAACGGGTCTGGGGAAATCATTGAAAGCAATCTTTCCTTTATTTTTATGAAATACGGGTATGATGTGTCCCAGACAACGGAAGAAGGTACATCCATCCATATTAGAAATGAAGGCACTCGCACATTGAACCTGATCTGTACCATCACTGAATTCACAGACAGCGAAGTGATCATAGTTCCCTACCGCCTGGAAGACCGGGGCCGGACGGAAACTACGGTAACTCAGTTAGCGGAATCGGATGCCATAGACAACCAGGCCGGAGCTACAACCACATCTACGACCACAACAGCTTATGCCGGGTCAGTACATGAAAGCGGTCGCATTGAATATACCCGTGCACAAGTCGGGATAATCTTAAAAATGACTGACCAGCGCACTGGTCGTCTTGTATGGTCCCACTCCTACTGGTACAGCGGCCTGGAACTCCACCGAACTGCCGAAACGTGTGTCCGGAATGCCATCAACCAAATGATGAAGTTGTTTCAGTAAATACAAATCACTTCAGAGTAATATCATATAAAACCCTAGCTAATTAACCTGCCATCAACGAATCTGTAACTATAATACCTTTTAGCACTTTGTTGCTGGTCTTCATACCTGCTGCCGTGGTTATCGGCATCCTGCATGCATGGTCCTTGAACTGGCAGAATACGATTTATGCTATTGTCCGGATGCTGATCCAGTTGTTACTGATTGGATACTTCCTTACCTATATTTTCGAATCTACTAGTGCATCTAACACAATTGTTATTTTATCAGTGATGGTTTTTGCCGCCAGTTGGATCGCCTTACGCACTATCTCAGAAAACAGGATGAAATTTTATCTGCCTGCCTTGATCTCCATTTTGATTGGCGGGGGTATTACTCTGTTTCTGGTAACCCAAGTAGTGCTTAATATCAGCCCCTGGTATTTGCCACGCTATATGATTCCCCTAGCTGGAATGATTTTCGCCAGTTCCATGAATGGCGTCAGCCTAGCAGCCGAGCGCATGAAGGCAGAAATTGACAGAGATATGGATTATTCCGAAGCTCGGGGCATCGCCTTGAAAGCAGCGCTAATCCCCATTACAAATTCCCTATTTGCAGTTGGACTTGTTTCCCTGCCTGGGATGATGACTGGGCAAATCCTATCCGGTGTGTCACCATTGATCGCGGTTCGGTACCAGATAATGGTGATGTGCATGATCTTCAGCACTGTGGGTTTTTCAACGGTATTCTTCCTGATTATTATAAAATCGCATGTATTCGAATTAAGAAACAGGGAAAATAAAAAAGTTGAATCGGGCTAAAGAAACATAATGAATAGATCCATCTTGATCTTTATATTAATAAATGTATGCGGCGGTATTGCTGTCTTTGGTTCCTGTGATTTTGGACTTTTGACATAAGTGGAACTCCACGAATAACTCTGGGATGCAATACTGGACTCAATTCTACCCTATTATACGGTCTACATGATATTGGCAACTATAGGCTATTTTTTCTTCATCGGCTACATCCTGTTAAAGGTAACTCCGGAGATAGCCCAAATATTTAAATAGTTTGATTTCAATATCCTAAACCTTATCTATGCGGGAATCATTATCTCCCTTCAGCCTTATGGATACCCATGACTATTTCTATGCTCACTGACCAATCTTGTTTACTCTAGGTAGGAATATGTATCGTTCTCTTTACCATTCGTGTTTCTTCAGGTGATTTACTGCTGGTGTTTCTTTATTCCAACTTTGAGCGGTCCAATTGGCTTTACACATCAGGAATCGCGGGTCTGATACCTTTCTGTATCCAAACTGTGGTACTGTATGGCATTGATCTAGCCGTATTATTTCCCCTGTTAGCAAAAAGTGGGGGAATCTAATTACCAGGTTTTTCTTTAAGCTGAATTCCCAACTCGTCCAATTGCTGCCTGCTTATCTTACTAGGGCTTTCATCCATCAATGAAGCGGCAGATGTTGTTTTCGGGAAAGCAATCACATCCCGAATATTTTCCGTTCCTGCCAAAAGCATGACCAAGCGATCAAATCCAAAGGCGATACCGCCATGGGGCGGTGCACCGTAGGTCAGGGCATCAATCAGAAATCCGAATTTTTCTTTCGCTTCCTCATTACTCAGACCCAACAGTGAAAAAACTTTCTGCTGTATCTCGGGGGAATGGATACGAATGGATCCTCCGGCAATTTCATGGCCGTTCAAGGTCAAGTCATATCCACGGCTCAAAGCACTTAATGGGTCTGATCCAAGTATTTCAATATCATCTTCTCTTGGTGCCGTGAAGGGATGATGCATTGCTATATAACGATCCTTGTCCTGATCGTACTCAAACATGGGGAATTCTGTGACCCACACGGGCTTAAACACACCAGTTCCTGCAAGGTTTTCCCGCCTGGAAATCTCATTTCGAAGTGCTCCCAGTGCCGTTAATGTCGTCATTTTGTCATCACCGATCATGAATAGAATATCATCATTACTGATGCAAAGTTTTTTACACATTTTCTTTTGAAGATCATCTGAGAAAAATTTAGAAATTCCACCAGCTAAACCATCATTTTCGCCTTTCATCCATGCCAATCCCTTGGCTTTATATTTTTTCGTTAATTCAGTTAACTCATCAATGATCTTCCGGGAATATTTTGCGCCGCCTGCCACCACAAGACCTTTAACTGTTTCAGTTGATTTGAAAGCATTGAATTCAGATGTGTCTGAAAACTCTTTCATATCTTTTAAGGCTAATTTAAAACGAAGATCAGGCTTATCTGAACCATAGGTTTCCATGGCTTTTGCATAGGTTAACCTCGGGAATGGATCAGGAAGATCAATGTCGCGCACCATTTTAAAAATGTGGCGTGTCAAGCCTTCCATTTGAAAAAAAACATCTTCCTCATCAACAAAGGACATTTCAATATCAATCTGAGTGAATTCGGGTTGTCGATCTGCACGGAGGTCCTCATCACGGAAACATTTCACTATCTGGAAATAGCGGTCAAGTCCGGAGATCATCAAAATCTGCTTGTATATCTGTGGCGACTGGGGCAGGGCATAGAATTTCCCAGGGTGAATCCGGCTAGGGACTAAATAATCCCGGGCACCTTCCGGTGTGGATTTCATCAGCATAGGTGTTTCCACCTCTACAAAATTATTTTTTGACAGATAAGAGCGTGCGGTCTGGTAAGCATCATGTCGAATGAGTAGGTTTTTCTGCAGATCTTCAATCCGAAGCTCAAGGTAGCGGTATTTCAAGCGCAGATCTTCTTCCGCACTATTCCTGTCAGACAAAACAAAAGGCAGTGGTGATGCTTCATTTAGCAGAATATATTTGGAAACACCTACTTCAATTTCGCCTGTACCCATTTTTGGATTGATCGCTGCTTCATCCCTGTTCCTGACGGTACCCTGGACGGAGAGAACATCCTCCATAGATAATTTTTTCACAGCTTCAAAATCATCCGAAAAGGATTCAGTATCAAATACAACCTGTGTTTTCCCATAACGGTCCCGCAGGTCCACAAACGCAACTTTCCCATGAAGCCGAACTGTATTCACCCAACCATTTAGGTTCACAGATTGCCCAATATGGAATTTTCGGAGTTCACCACAAGAATGACTTTTTTTGTACATTTTTTTCTATATAAGCATAAAAAAAACCGCACGAAAATTACGAGCGGTTTTTTTAATCCATTTTAAATTGTTTTTTCAGCGCTTTGATACCTGGAGCCTGTTCAAGGCACGAGCGAGTGATCCATCAATTCGGATTTCGTCGAATTTGGAATCAGATTCCTTTTTTCTTTTATTGGCCCGTTCCAAGGACAATTGTGACCTTTCTGTATCGATCTCACCAGATTTTTCAACCGACTCTACCAAAAGTTCCAACCTATTTTCCATGATCTCTGCATACCCACCACTGGTAGAAAAGTATTCATCTTGCCCATCTTTTGTCACTTTGATTTCTCCAACATCAAGGGCAATGATCCCTTCAAGGTGGTTTGCCATGACGCCGAATGATCCGTCAATCCCAGGACAGCGCACATAACTGGCCTGGCCTTCATCTAAAACACGGATGGGAGTAACAATCTCTAGCTGAATGGTGTTCATCAGGCCGCTGACTTCTTTTGTTTTTCCACCGCTTCATCCACATTTCCTACATAAGCAAATGCATTTTCGGGCAGTTCATCTACTTCTCCATTCAGGATAGCTTCAAACCCGGAAACCGTGTCTTCCAGGCTGACATAACGGCCCGGGGTCCCTGTGAACTGTTCAGCCACAAAAAACGGCTGTGACATGAACTTCTGAATTCTACGCGCGCGATGGACCACAAGTTTATCTTCATCGGAGAGTTCATCCATACCAAGAATTGCGATAATGTCCTGCAATTCCTTGTATTTTTGGAGCACTTCCTGAACCGTCCTAGCAACACGGTAATGGCGATCACCAATCTCCCGAGGATCAAGAATGCGGGAAGTTGAAGTGAGAGGGTCAATGGCCGGGTAAATACCCAATTCCGCAATTTTCCGTTCCAGAACGGTTGTCGCATCCAGATGGGCAAAAGCCGTTGCTGGTGCAGGGTCGGTCAGGTCATCAGCTGGGACATAAATCGCCTGCACTGAAGTCACGGAACCTTTCTTGGTAGAAGTAATGCGTTCTTGTAATTCTCCCATCTCCGTACCCAATGTGGGCTGGTAACCCACAGCTGAGGGCATTCTACCCAATAACGCCGAAACTTCTGAACCGGCTTGAGTAAAACGAAAAATATTATCAATAAACAAGAGCACATCCCGACCTTCCTCATCTCGGAAATATTCAGCCATAGTCAGGCCCGAAAGCCCAACGCGCAAACGTGCGCCTGGTGGTTCATTCATCTGACCAAATACCATTGTTGTTTTTTCAATGACACCTGATTCCGTCATTTCAAGATACAAATCGTTTCCTTCGCGGGTGCGCTCACCAACACCGGCAAATACGGAATAACCACCGTGCTCGGTGGCAATGTTGTGAATTAATTCCTGAATGAGAACCGTTTTGCCTACACCGGCACCGCCAAACAGTCCCGTTTTACCGCCCTTGGTATAAGGTTCCATCAGGTCCACAACCTTGAGCCCAGTAACAAGCATCTCAGCAGAAGTGGTGAGATCTTCCTGCTTTGGCGCTTCTCGATGAATGGGCAGACGTTTTTCCACTTCCGGCGCCGGCTTGTTATCAATGGGCTCTCCCAATACGTCAAACATACGTCCCAGGACATTTTCTCCAACGGGAACCGAGATCGGTTCTCCTTTATCAATGACCTTATGTCCACGCTTAAGCCCGTCTGTGGAGTCCATGGCGATGGCACGTATAGTGGAATCTCCCAGGTGTTGAGCGACTTCCAATACGAGTCTGCTACCATCATCCCGGGTGAGTTCCAGAGCGTTAAAGATTTCAGGTAGGTGGCCGTCTTCAAACAAAACATCAATAACCACACTTTTGATTTGCGAAATTTTTCCTACTCCTGCCATAAAATTCCTTTTTCTAGACTATTTTGCCAATGCCTCTGCACCACCTACAATTTCAAGCATTTCAGTGGTTATCGATGCCTGGCGGACTTTATTAAATTGCAATTGGAGAGATTTGATCATCTCACCTGCATTTTCAGTTGCATTTTCCATGGCAACCATCCGCGCTGCCATTTCTGAAGCAAATGACTCCAGTAAATATTTCCACATTTCTACATTCAAGTGCCGGGGAATGAGTGACTCTACAATTTCTTTTTTACTGGGTTCATAGATATGGTCGCCAAAGTGATTTTTTTCACCATCATAATAAAGAGGAAGTAATTTTTCAACCCTAAGCTCCTGGATGGCCACATTCTTGAACCGGTTATACACGACCCGAATTTCATCCACTTTCCCTGAAAGGAAATGGGTGATGATGCCGTTGCCAAATTTTACAGCATGGCTAAAATCCAACTCATTCCAAAATTCAACATATTCCAGTATTACCGAGTAATCTCTTTTCTTAAAATGGTTTCGTCCTTTCCTGCCGATGCAAAAAAGATCGGTGTTCTCCCTACCAATCTCTTCAATCTCAGATTCGGCCTTTTTAATGACGTTTGTGTTAAAGGCCCCTGCGAGTCCGCGATCCGATGTCACAATCAAATATCCAATACGGTTCACTTTCCGGATCTGAAGCAAGTCAAGCATCCCTCGGTTAACATCAGGTAATAAATTGTTAATAACATCCTGCAAACGCTGCTCATAAGGGCGAGCCTGTTCCATTCGCTCCTGGGCACGACGCAATTTTGCGGCAGCAACCATCCTCATAGCGCTGGTAACCTGCTGAATCGATTTAACCGATTTGATTCGATCCCGGATATCCTTCAGGTTTGCCACTTAGGGTAAAAATCCTTTCTTGAATTCATCGATTGCTTTTTTGAGGTCATCCTTTGTTTCATCGCTCAATTCACCGATTTTCCGGATTGAATCCAATGCTACAGCATAGTTGGACTCTAAATATCCCAAAAGCCCGGTTTCAAATTCTGGGACTTTATCTACTGGTAAATCATCCAGAAATCCTTCAGATCCGGCAAAAATGATGGCAACCTGCTTTTCCACAGACATGGGAACATATTGATTTTGTTTCAGGATTTCCACCATTGCCCTTCCGCGAGCCAACTGCGCCAGAGTTGCCTTGTCTAGATCGGAACCAAATTTTGAAAAGGCTTCCAATTCACGAAACTGGGCTAAATCAAGACGCAACATACCTGCAATGCTTTTCATGGCCTTGATTTGTGCGTTACCACCGACACGGGAAACGGATATACCAACATCCACAGCGGGCCGAATACCTGCATTGAAAAGATTTGTCTCCAAGAAGATCTGGCCATCTGTAATGGAAATAACATTCGTCGGAATGTAAGCCGCAACATCCCCTTCCTGGGTTTCGATGATCGGCAATGCTGTTAACGAACCGGCGCCAATATCATCGGACAGTTTACTGGCGCGTTCTAATAAACGAGAATGGAGATAAAATACGTCCCCGGGATATGCTTCCCTGCCCGGCGGACGTCGGAGCAAAAGGGACATCTGGCGGTAAGCTTGGGCCTGCTTCGTTAAATCATCATAGATTATCAGTGCATGCTTGCCTTTATCCCTGAAATATTCACCCATGGATGCTCCTGAATAAGGAGCAATGTATTGCATCGGTGCCGGATCAGATGCATTAGCCGCTACAACGGTGGTGTATTCCATTGCACCAGTTTTTTCTAATTCCGCCACAACTCGTGCAACCGTGGATGCTTTTTGTCCAATAGCGACGTAAATACAATAAACAGGTGTATCTGTTTTATGGGTGTATTGCTGGTTAATGATCGTATCCACAGCAATGGCTGTTTTTCCTGTTTGACGATCACCAATAATCAATTCGCGCTGACCGCGCCCTATGGGGATCATTGAGTCAATTGCTTTAAGACCTGTCTGCAGCGGTTCCCTTACGGGCTGGCGCTGAAGCACACCTAGTGCTTTCCGCTCTACCGGGAGTGATTGGTCCGTTTTAATTTCGCCTTTACCGTCAACCGGTTGTCCCAGTGGATTTACAATGCGGCCCAGCATTGCTTCTCCAACAGGAATTTCTACAATTCGTTCTGTTCGTTTAGCAAGATCACCTTCTTTCACGAGAGAACTTTCGCCAAAAAGAACCAAACCAACATTGTCTTCTTCCAGGTTCAATGCCATTCCAAAGACCCCGTTTGGAAGTTCAACGAGTTCAGAACTCATTACATTTTCCAAGCCGGTGACACGGGCAACACCATCACCCACTTGGATAACTTCTCCAACCTCAGCTACATCAACGGACACATCAAATTTTTCGATCTGTTCCCGCAATAGCTGTGTTATTTGATCAGTTTGTATATCCATGATTTCCTATTATTTTAAGCATGCATCAACTCAGCACGGAGCATCTGCAATTGGTTTTGGATTGATGCATCCAGAAGTGTATTCCCGATTCGTAGCCTGATTCCACCTAAAAGGGATTGATCCACGTTCAAAGTAAGATCCGTTTCTTTTCCAAGGATATCATCCAGTGATGATTTAAGCGATGAAACTTGTCGTTCATCGAATTCACCGGATACAACGCCTTCCACGCTCACAATATTTTTTCCTTCTTTAAACTGATGGTCAAAAAGATTTGCTACAAACCTCAGGATCTTTGTTGCCTGAGTTCCTTTCAAATGAGAAAGAAGTTCATTGACTAAAGGATGTCCATGATCACCTAGAATCGTATTTAGGATACTCGTTTTTTGCTCACCTGTAATTCTTTTTGACTGCAGAAAAGAGCGAAACTGGGACTCGGTCCTAGCGAGTTGATCAATGAACATCAATGCCTTGAATACTTCGTCTAGCGTACCGCTTTTTTCTGCCACAGTATATAATGCAGTAGTATATTGTTTTGCGGTTTGTTTAAGCGTCATATCCTTCCAGATTCTTTAAAGAGTCTTCGATCAAGCCCTGATTATCTTCCTTAGACAGATTTTTTTTAATGACCTTTTCAGCTACAGCCAGAGAGAGATCAACCACTTCCTGGCGAATCTCATTGATTGCTTTATCTTTCTCAACATGAATATGTTTCTCTGCTTCATCTCGAATTTTCTTCGAGTCTTCTTCAGCTTTCGCCATGAGATCAGCCTTGATTCTTTCTGTGGCCGCTTTCGCTTCTACGCGAATGGATTGAGCTTCGGAACGAGCTTTTGCAATGATTTCTTCAGATTTCACATTGATTCGTTCCAATTCTGCTGTGGCTTTTTCAGCATCTTCAAGAGAATTTTTAATTTTATTCTCTCTTTCCTCCAATGCAGCAAGCAAAGGTTTCCATGCGAATTTAGCTAACAGGAATAACAGGACCAGAAAAGTCAGAATGGTCCAGATGAACAGGCCAGGGTCAAGCTGTACGAGAGGATTATCCATTTAAATAGCCTATTGCGAGCTCCAAAAAAAATTAATAATCTTTATTTCATCAGTACGATCAATAGGGCAAAAACTTCACCCAAAATCGCCACCCCTTCTAAAAGAAATAGGGGCAGGTTGACCGCAGCAGTGATTTTATCTGATGCCTCTGGTTGGCGCGC
>ERZ651768.3688-NODE-3688-length-10180-cov-11.431951_pt1 | contig 10180 bp, 10 predicted proteins | sample MGYA00514754_ERZ651768 | MGnify/ENA metagenome assembly ERZ651768 | reverse complement strand
AAGCTCGAAGATCGATGTCCTGATACTAGGTCTTATGTCTCAGATGCTAATAAAAGATGCGTTGTTATTTGCTCAGATGTTTGTAATCACCCTTTAGAATGGCATTCCCCTGTACTCTGCGAACTTCGCTTTGACTCAGGTACTGGTACTTACTTAATTTCAGAGAAAACAGGTAATACAGAATATGAGACAGTTTGTGTAAAGCTCCAGGATCCTAATTTCGCATAAAATTTGGGAATTGATCTGGCAGCAACTCCGCTGAAGATGATAGCTAGGAGAAACGTTGCCGAGTGTCAGCGAACTACAGGCGCATTAGAAAGAGCAACAGAAGAATGTGGTGGATTTATGAATTGGATTTGGTTGGACGAACACCATAGTAAATATAAATGTAAATAAAAACAGAGAACAAAAACAAAATGGTAATGTGTTCTAGGTCCTTGTGATTTTATTGACTCTGATAGAAACCCAAAGATTAATTATAAATTAAAGATTGATTACAGACTTAAAATACAAACATCGAGAAAAAATCAGAATTTTTTATTTATTAAGTAATTAGGAGGAGACAATGAAAGTTCTATTGAAAGCATTAAGAAATTCAAAAGATTTAACCTGTTTATTTAATTTTTGTGAAAATAATGGGATTGAGATTCTTCGCAATAGTTACACTATGACTCTCGATGATATTAAGTTAGAAGAGACTCGAGTAGTCATTAATTGGGGAGGTTACGGGAGTAGTTTTGAGATTGGTTCAAATCTATTCAACTATTTCAAACTTGATTATCCTGGCGGACCTCCTCCGAGAGGGAAAAATTTTACACACGTGAAGATGGTAATGAATGGAACCCTAAAAAATAATGACACAGAAGAAGTTATTCAGAAGGTCGAAAAATTGGGTGGTCTTGTGGTTCAGGATGTAGATGACAAGGTCAACCTGATGGTGATCGGGGAGAAAGCAGATAAACAATTTTTAAAGAAGGCTGAGGAATTGAATCAGGTTCTGATTCTGAATGAAGAACGTTTTATCGAAATCCTTCCTGCAAAGCGAAAATTACCTGTTAAAAGACAGATTAAACCTCGTAAGGTTTTACCACAGACAGTAGATAAAAATGTACTTAGAAAACTGAAAAAACTGTTTACAAGTCGTGACTATGACCTGATTAACCAAGGTCACGAAGTGTTGCGTTCCTTGGGTGACGCTGATATTTGTAACTATTTTCTGGACGGAGTTAAATATACACCTCAAGACGATAGTGGTCTTGTTCCCAACTCCATGTTTACTGGAACGGGTCCTGCTTTGAAAAAAGGTGCGAAAAATTAAATTATATAAAAAAAGTAATATTATAAAGGAAAAATATGAACACTGTGGGTGATGGAGCATTTCGGCGTGAAGATTTATACGGCCGCTCAAACGACATGGGATTTTCGGGCGCGCTCAGTTTTTTACGCAGGAAATACACTCGTGACTTGACTGGAGTTGACGTAGCAGTAACCGGAATTCCTTTCGACAGTGCAACAAGCAATCGTCCCGGAGCTCGATTTGGACCTCGCGGGATTCGCGCAGCATCGACAGAAGTCGCATCACTCGACGGCTTTCCATTTAATTTCAATCCTTTTGATCATTTGTCTGTTGTGGATTATGGTGATGTCTGGCTGGATTACGGTTATCCTCAAAATCTTGTAGAAAAGGTCGAAAGACACGCTGACACAATACTAAAGCAGGGAACTTCTTTACTCAGTTTTGGTGGAGATCATTTTGTCACCTACCCGTTGTTACGCTCACACCATAAAATTCATGGACCGATTTCACTGATTCATTTCGACGCACATTCTGACACATGGGACGATGATGGAGAACGGCTTGATCACGGTTCTATGTTTTTGCGGGCCGCGCGTGAAGGTATCATTGTTCCGGAAAAATCGGTGCAAATTGGAATTCGTACCCAAAACAATTGTACACACGGATTCAACATTCTGCATGCGCCTTGGATTCATACCCATGGAGTGCAGGAAGTAAATAAGTTTATACATGATATTGTGAAATCAAGTGATCCAGTATACATAACTTTTGACGTAGATTGCCTTGATCCCGCTTTTGCACCGGGGACAGGAACTCCGGTTGTGGGTGGATTGAGTACAGCCCAAGCACTACCAATTCTGCATTCGCTGGGTGATCTAAATTTAATTGGGATGGACATTGTGGAAGTTGCACCGGCTTACGACCATGCAGAAATTACGGCACTGGCAGCAGCAGCCATCGGGCATGATTACCTTTGTCTGCTGGCGCAAAAGAATGGTGCGCAGGCACGTAGTATCGGTACCAAGCTCGATGAAAAACAAAGTGGAAACGCCAAAACTTAATTAGATTTGGAAAGTTGCTGCAATTTTGGATTATACATCTTTTTAATGTCCCTCAGTTCTGTCCGGATTGCTCCTGTTCCAGTTTGGCCCATGTGTCACGCAGTGTTACTGTCCGGTTAAAGACCAATGCGTCCGGTCGTGATTTTTTTGCATCGACACAAAAATAACCGACGCGTTCAAATTGAAAAACATCTTCCGGCTCTGCAGCAATTAATTCAGGCCAACATTTTCTACGCAGTGATCCTGAGCGGGGATTTAGGTGTCCATATAGGTGTCTATCAGCCCTGATATGCCACGTGCATAAAGCGTTCGGTTCATTCGGCGGTCTCCGCATGGATTATGTTGTGACTGAAGAAATGGGACATGCGCGTGGCGATATCGTCGGGGATTTCTTCGGCCATGTAATGTGTGGTGTCGAGAGCTTCGCCCTCAACCCTTTCGGCCCGCTGACGCCAGAGGCTAAGCGCGTCAAAGCAAGTTTCGATTACTCCGCGTTTCGCCCAGAGCGTCAGGATGGGCATGTCGAGTTTTTTGCCCTGGTCTGCGTCATCATGTTCGATGTCGATGCCCGCGGCAGCACGGTAGTCTTCGCAGCTTGCATGAATGACGTCCGGATCGGCGAAGGCACTTAGGTATTCAGTAAGAGCTTCGGGAGAAAACGGGTTATTGCCTTGTGCCTGATTAAAGCATTTCAGCTTCCAAAACCCTTCGGGATCATTACCGATCATTTGTTCAGGCAGTGGCCTTGGCTGGGTCAGGAAGAACCAGTGCCAGTAAGCATGCGAGAATTCGGCGCTGGTACAAGCATACATTTCGCGGGTAGGTGCGATGTCGAGTAAAACCATGGCCGCGACGCGATCAGGATGATCCAGACCCATCCGATGCGCCACCCGCGCACCCCGATCATGGGCACCAACCAGAAACCGTTCATGTCCCAAACGCTGCATGACTGCGATGATGTCATTGGCCATAACGCGTTTTGAATAAGACTGATGCGACGCATTTGACGCTGGTTTGTCTGATCGACCATATCCGCGCAAATCCGGGCAGACAACCTGATACGAGCGTGCCAGAATTGGTGCCACACCGTGCCACATGGCAGATGTCTGCGGATAACCATGCAGAAGTACAAGCGGTGGCGCACCTTGGGGTCCAGCGCGGCGGACGAACAAAGTAGCACCGTCTCCTTCGATACGCTCGTCCACGAATTCCTGGAACATTTTGAACTCCCCGGGGAAATTAAACATTGTAAACTATCCCAGATTAAATTGGAATGTTTAATCGTAAAAACTCATCAGTATTGCCGACTAATTCTCACGTCAAACCCCTGTAGTCTATGCCGACACAAGCCGTACCATCGGCAGATATAAGAACGGTGTTTTTAGTAATAATTAGACTATATAAATCTGGAAAAACTAACTATATTGGTGTCCATATAGGTGTCTATCAGCCCTGATATTCAGTACTATTCGGTAGCTTCAACCTCCTGTGAGTAACCACCACTAATTCTTCACAGTCAGACACCCTCCAGACGTCGCACCAGTCAGATGCCCTAAGTAAAATGCACGCTTCTTGTAAAATACACCTTGACACTTACCCAGAACATCGTCGAATATTTGGTAGCAGATTGAGAAAACTTTAAAGAAATTGATTTCAACTAAGACATTACCAAAATCAAAAAGTAGTGCTCGAACTTCATGGTCTGGATTTTCTTTCAGAATCATAAAGAATTTAATAAAATATATTGACAAAAATACAGTAATCCGAATTTTTGAAATTTTGGTATTAGTAAGGGATTACTTTAACTCTAAATCGTAAGACTATTCTAGTACAAGACCATATGGAACTGGCCTGTCAAACTGGGCTTGAAATGAGCAGTACTTTTCACCTGACTGGACTAATGCACCTCCCCCACTATAAAATCCTTGTACTGAACCACCTCCATCAAAATTCATAGCTGTTTGCACCTCCAGTGAAACCATTAGTTGTGCTAATTCTAGTAAAGTCATTCCACCGGTTTTAGATTTAATACCTTTCCGAACTTTCGACGAACCACCTTCCACAAGAACCGCAACAAATTTATTATCCTTGGTAATTCCGATGGCGAACCGAGCTGCACGGGTGATATCTGTATCAATGGGGAATCGGGAAGGTGGAAGTCGGAATCCATTGTCCAATGAGAATTGCTCATCCAATAGTTCCTGCTTCAAATCCACGATTTCTCCGTTTTCCACCAGTAAAGGGCCACATTGTATTGCATGTTTGCTATCCATTAAACCTTCAATCTCAAAATTGACTTTTTGACCAGTAGTATTTTGACGAAGGGCATTCCTATCATTTCCAGCAAGCCGCACCAAAATGCCAGTTCTTGGAACCCACACTTTCCCCATTGTTTTGTCTTCAACAATAGTGTCCCCGGAAATAGCTAAAAGTCGTTCGTGTTTTGCTACCTTAACAGTTGAATCTAAAGTGTCGTTCCCAAAGCATAAAAGAGCAGATCGCATATCTTCTGATTTGCCGTAACGTCCCAAAGGGAAACCACCTGGAAGTCTCAATGTCAAATCAGAGATTGATGGCTTAAGGATGATTGGGCCTGAGGGTGTCAGGCATAAAGCAGGACGTGGATATAGTGGTGGAATTATAATAGTGTTTTCAATCAACATCAAACCAATGTGCTGCCCCAAACGGTCGAATGGTGTGGGTAGTTCCTCCGGGTTTAAGAGGAAATAACTTGAATTTGTGACAATGGATTTTTTTGTTTGTGGCCAAGAAAAAACCCTTGGAAATCCAAGATGCTGATGGGGAACCTCTAAAGATTTTCTTAAATCAGCTGGTTTGGCAGTAGGTGAATAAATGGGGATATAGTCCGCACCGAATATTTCATTAATGATGGGTTTCAATATGCCAAAATAACTTGATTCCTCAAGGTACAATGGAACAGGCTTAAAGCGCTCAAATTGAATAATTACCGTAGCAACATGGACATTTGCTTTTGTAATAATGGAACGCTTCTTAATCTCCATTTTCAGCCTTTTATTCCTGAATGTACAAACCCCTGTACAACATGTTTTTGTGCAGCCAGATAAACCAGCAGTAGGGGTAGTGTAGAAATAAAAGATCCTGTGAGGAGCAAAGTCCACTCCGCTTCGTATTGGCTGACAAAGTTCATCAGTGCCTGAGGTAAAGTTTTCCAATCATCATTTGTAATGTAAAGTACAGGTCGGAGCAACTCATCCCAATTGTGGATGAATGCTACAACAAAGAGGCTGGCGAGTGCGGGGCGTGCTGCCGGAAGAAAGATATAAAAGAAAATGTGACCTGTACGGGCCCCATCTATGAAGGCCGCTTCCTCAAGTTCACGGGGGACGCTCTTAAAGTACTCGGTCATCATTAGTGTTCCAAATGCGCCTACCAGCATGGATGGCACTATCAATGGTAGCAAAGTATCAAGCCAGCCAAAAAAACGCATCAAGAAAAATTCGGGAATTATAGTCACCTCTGTTGGCACAAACATTGTTGCTATCAGTACTCCGTAAATTAGATTTTTACCAGGAAATCTTATTCTGGCAAATGCAAAACCAGCGAGTGAGCAGGTAAACAATTGGCCTAAAGCTGCTAGTATGGCAACGATGCAGGAATTGATGAAATAGCGTAAGAAATTCCTTTCTTGAAAGACAAGTTCAAAATTCAAGAAGGGATGATCCGTAAGTAACAATGATGGCATCAATGTTGGGGGGAGTTTGAAAGTATCACCTACAGGTTTGAAAGAAGTGATTACCATCCAAAGAAATGGAAATATCGTTAGAGTGCCATAGAGCAATAGACCCGTGATCATCAATAATTTGAAGTGGCGGTTAGACATACGACCATTTTCTGCGAAGACGGTGATGCACCAATGTTAACCCTCCGATAACCATACAAAGAACATAGGCAAGTGCTGCAGCATAGCCCATGTCAAAATGAACAAATGCGTTCTGGTATATGTAAAACGCTAGTGTCGTTGATGATTGGTTTGGCCCTCCCCCCGTTAGCGCATATGTGACTTCAAACGTCTGAGTTGAGCGAACCATTGCAATAAGGAGTACAAAAAATGAGGTGGGTGCAAGTAGAGGTAAAGTAACATGGCGAAACACTTTCCAGCGATTGGCTCCATCAACGCGTGCCGAGTCAACAAGTTGTTGGTCAACAGTCTGCAAGCCCGCAAGAAACAGGATCATGTAGAACCCTGAGTCTCTCCAAACTGCAACAAAGACAACGGTGTAAAGAGACCATGTGGGATCTCCCAGCCATGCAGGAGGATTGTTTACTCCCAATTCCAACAACAGGTTGTTTAGCAATCCGAATCGAGTGGAAAAAATCCAACGCCAAGTTAAAGTTATTGCAACAGTGGATGTAATGTAAGGCAGAAAATAAAGAGCCCGCATTCCGGCAGCCCAACGGAACCCAGAGTTTAGTGCCAGTGCCAGTGCTAAGCCAATGAAGAAGATGCCTGGAACATATATCACCGCAAACAAAACGGTGTTCAGGAGTACCAGACGTCCTTCTTTCGAGGAGAAAATTTCGAAATAGTTTTCAAGTCCAACCCAGTCCCCGCCGCCAAAAACATTCCAATCGGTGAAGGAAATAAAGAAGGAGGCTATAATTGGATATAGCCTGAATAAGACCAACCCCATCAGTGCCGGCAGGATGAGAAAGAACCCAACCCGCCGGTATTCCCGATCAAGCATTGACAATGAAGCAGGAGCCAGCTTCAAAATTTATTTCGATAACACTTTGTTTCCGTATTCAACGAAGTTGTCTATAGCTTGCCGCAAGCTCTGCCTTCCGTTAAATACTTCATCCAGCTCTCCATTCATACCTCCGGATTTTGAAGCTGCATAACCTCTCCATTTACTCCATTTTGGAGTAAATGATGTGGTGGTTGTACTCGATCCAATTTCAAGTAGAACTTCTTTGTTGGAGGGCTGTAAATCTCGCTCGAGCCATGCATTGGACTCTGCAATTGGTCTGTAGGCTGGGACTTTCCCGCCAAGAAAATCTTTTGCCTTTCGTCCGGAACCGGTCATGTACATGATGAATTTCCATGCGAGGTCAGTATTTTTTGTGTTGGGCGAAACCGCAAGCATATCGGCCCATGCATAACCTTTGGCCGTTGCAGGTTTTGCGTTGGGACCCATTGGAATTTGAGAAATTCCCCAACGAAATTTTCCCTTAGCAGCCTTGCGTAAGTGCGCGATGTTCCATGAACCATCCACCCACATTGCAGTCATTCCCATGGGGAATACATCTTTGGATCGAATACCCTCCATATCCTGTGGCTTTGCTGCTACTTGATGTAGGTTGGCAAGGTCAGTCAGAAATTTCATGGCCTCAATCGCTCTAAAGTCCGGTGCAATACTTGTTCGATTTGCATTAAGCAAATTGCCACCATTTCGGAAAACCCATGGTTCTATATGAGCATAACGACCATAGGCCCAGAATCCATACTGATCGATTCTGCCATCATTATCCTTGTCTTTGGTCAAGGCAACTGTCGCGGTAAGGAAGTCGTTCCAAGTCCAATTTGAATCAGGATACTGAATTCCTGCTTCGTCAAAGGCATCCTTATTAAAAAACAATACAGGTGCCACCCAGTTTTGTGGGAAAGCATATAGTCCGTTCCCCAACCTTGCTACATCCATTGCTCCAGAAAACCATTTTGACATATCAAGTTTGTCTGCATAGGCTTTTAAATTACGAAGTTGCCCGTCAGCATGCCAGCTTTGGATATAACCTGATGACATGGCAAAAACATCAGGTAAGTCACCCGAAGCAGCCAAGGCAGAAATCCGAGGCCAATATTCCTTTGGCGGCATAGCACTGACCTCGATCTTCACTCCTGGATTAGAGCTTTCAAACTTTGCTATGGTTGCTTTTTCTATTTCTAGCTGAGATGGATCCCACATCATGTAACGTAGCGTTTGAGCACTTAAGCTTTGCAGTACTACGAAGAATAAGAAGCTAAAGGTTATCACGATTCGCTGAAACATTTTTTCTCCTTTGTATTTTAGATTTAATAAAAAACTATCCACAGGTAGGTTTTTTAATTGATCAACATTAAATTTAATGTTGTTAGCCCAACATGGGCTAATTTGGCATTCTAAAAGGATCTTTATCTTTTAATTCAATAAAAGAATGAAGTGTGGTCATCCTAAAAATAATTCTAATGCATATTGTCTTAATCTCCTCCTAACAGAAACTTTTAATATTAGCCTATACTTAAAGTTATTGTAGCTAAAAATATTTAAGCAGCTCTGCTCTCAGGCTCTGAATTAGAATTAGGAACAAATAATATCACAAAATTTACTTCTGTCCAGTTTTTTGTTTTAGTAATATATTTTAAGTCATAATTTAGCTCAAAATAAATGTTCTAGAATTTAGATGAATCCTCACTAATACCTTCCTTGCTGTAAAATTCTTTTTCTTGAAAAGGATATAGACTTTGATAGATACTGACTATTATGATTGTTTATTTGGAAAATATATTTTGCTTGCAAAATGATATAATCAATTTATAGAAATCATCCCATTTTGTAGAATGTTGATTAATACAAAAGTTGTAAAAATACTTTTAATTTCAAAACTTAAGAAAAATTATACTTAATGCAAAATATCTCACTCTTAGTTATTGCAGCTGGAATAGGTTCACGCTTTGGGGGCTTGAAGCAAATAGCTTCTATAGGAATAAATGGAGAATCAATTATTGATTATTCTGTTTATGATGCCATCGAATCTGGTTTCAACAAAGTAGTCTTTGTAATTCGTCGTGAATTCCAAAAAGAATTCAAGGAGAATATTTCCAGAAAATATGCAGGAAAAATTCAGGTTGAATTTGTGTTTCAAGAATTAGATGCTCTCCCAAATGAATTTTCATGTCCAAAAGAGCGAAAATTACCTTGGGGCACAGGTCATGCCATTTTATCAGCTTCAAATTTGATAAAAGAACCTTTTTGTGTAATAAATGCTGACGATTTTTATGGTCGTGAGTCTTTTAAAAAAATAATAGAATTTTTTTCCAAAGATTCTAAGAATTTAAGTATGGTTTATTTTAAATTGGGAAGGACACTGTCACCTTTTGGTGGAGTTAACCGTGCAATTTGTGAATTGAAAAATGGTTTTCTTAGGAATTTAATTGAAAAAGAAAATATTCAAAATAATAATGGAATAATTACTTCAAATAATAAATCAAAACTAGATGCCCATGCCCCAGTATCATTAAATATGTGGGGATTGAGACCATTCATATTTGGTCATTTAGAAGAAATGTTTAAAAATTTTATTAATAAAAATGGGGAAGATTTAAATAGTGAATTTTTAATCCCTACAGTAATAAATTATCTCATTCAAACTCAAAGTGAAAAAGTTTTTGCTCTAAATAGCAATTCTAATTGGTTTGGCATTACTCATAAAGAGGATATTCCATTCGTGGGATCTGAGATACAGAAGATTGTTGATAATGGAGAATATCCAAAAGTATTATTTTAGATTTTTAATTTAGACTATTAGACATATAAATTCACTATGGATTATAAAAGTATTCTGCCTGGTTGGATGGGGATCCCATCCTTCAAATTTTTCCATGTCTCTCCTTTCTATTTGTCCACATTTTGTCTACACTTTGTCTACACTTTAACGATATGTCCACACTTGTCCACACCGTTTTCGGGGATAAGTCACTGATATTACTTTGGGTCATCGGACTTTTAATCAGGTGGTCCGGGGTTCGATACCTCGCGACCCACCAGCATTTGAAATGACTTACTTCAGTGACATAAAGTGTGGC
>ERZ651768.3686-NODE-3686-length-10182-cov-21.558634_pt1 | contig 10182 bp, 8 predicted proteins | sample MGYA00514754_ERZ651768 | MGnify/ENA metagenome assembly ERZ651768 | reverse complement strand
AAGGATCCACCAATCTTGATCTTAGATGAAGCTACCGCCTCCGTCGACACAGAAACAGAACTAAAAATAAAGGAAGCTCTCACTTCTTTGATGGCGAGACGAACGACAATATTAATAGCGCATCGACTATCAACACTAGAAGGAGCCGATAGGATTCTAGTAATAAAATCAGGAAAACTAGTAGAGTCTGGAACACATGGCCAAATGATAAACAATGAAACAGAATATGCTCAACTATTCCGCAGTCAAATGCACCTATGATTAAAAACGATTTTACTCAACTAGTATTTTTAAATCCAATTTCGCCAATTTTTCGAAATTTTTCGTGGCGGTTTTCAGTTAGGGCTTCAGGCACTAGCTGAGAAACAGCCTGCAAATTATTTCGCAGCGCTTTTTTTAGCAAAATGGCAGCACGCTTATGGTGGCGGTGTGCGCCACCCAGAGGTTCTCGAACAATCTCATCAATCACACCAAACTCCATCAAACTAGGCGCAGTCAAGCTTAAGGCATCGGCAGCCTGAGCTACCTTATCTTTATCTCCCCACAGAATGGAAGCACAACCTTCCGGTGATATTACCGAGTAAACAGAATGTTCAAGCATCAATATTCGGTCACCTATACCTATTGCAAGGGCACCGCCAGAACCACCTTCACCAATTATTGCAACGATGATAGGAACATCAATTTCCATCATTTCTATCAAATTTCTTGCTATAGCCTCCGACTGCCCCTTTTCCTCCGCATCTATACCAGGGTAGGCGCCTGGAGTGTCGATCAAGTTGATAATCGGAAGTCTAAATTTTTGCGCCAATTTCATTAGACGCAAAGCTTTACGGTATCCCGCAGGCTGAGACATTCCAAAGTTTCGTTTGATCTTCTCCTGCGTATCCCTTCCTTTCTGATGACCGATAATCAAAACTGAGCTGTTATCGAATTTAGCTAATCCACCAACAACCGAGGGACCATAGCCACCACGCCTATCTCCATGAAGTTCAATAAAATCCGTAAAAATATATTTGATATAGTCGAGAGTATAAGGTCTGTCCGGATGACGAGCTACCTGAGTTTTTTGCCAGCCTTTAAGGTTTGAATAAACATCGTGCTTCATATGACGAACTTTTTTATGGAGTCTAGCTATTTCATGCGTGATGTCTCCGACACTGTCATACATATGGGAAAGCGAAACCATCTCCTGAATCTGATTTTCCAGTTTAAATATTTCTTGCTCGAATTCCAGTATTTGAATCATATAAAACCTAAATAAAAAGAAACGTCATCGTGATAATTTTCAAAAAAATTACATCATAAAAGTTTATCATTACATTCACTGGGTCATCACTAATCATTGAATGATGAATAAAATAACAAACCAAAAAATCAATAAAATCCAAATATCGGGTGCATTAAGTTTATCAAAGTATCTGACTCTTTAAGAGCCTTTGCACCAACTTTCCCCACTCGATTTTGCCCTAATTTTAAAGATTTGAGATTGGCTAGATAAGGTGACTTGGCGATAGCTCTAGCCCCTAGATCGCCGATAAAGTTAAAGTTTAAATTGAGTTTTTTTAGTTGACCAAGATTTTCCGAATCTGCCAACGCTTTGGCCCCAGAGTCAGTAATTCTATTACCTGAGAGATTAAGAGAAAATAGACCTTTAAGCCCCCCTGAGTTTGCAATAGCTATGGCGGAGCGGTCCGTAAGGTTACTATCACTAAGATCTAGATCATCCAGATTTGAAATGTTAGAAAACCCGGTTAGCACCATAACCCCTAAATCCCCGTGTATCAAACTACCAATTTCATTTATACGTTTAGAGTTTTCCAAACGATTAATATTCTGCAAAATATTAAACTTCTCAAGCGCCTCGCTCCCAGTCCGGCTTAGCCGGTTGTATTCCAGACCAATTTCTTTTAATTTTCTTAACCTAGAAGACGCCGTTAAACTCTGCGCTCCCTCATCCCCAATCTCGTTATAGTTTAAATTTATTTCTATCAAACTAGATAAAGTGTCCGATTCTGCAATCGCCTTAGCCCCTTTGTCTGTGATTTTATTCCGATACAGGTTCAAAACTCGTAGGTTTTTAAATGTTTCTGACGAGGCTATCATTCTAGCGCCTCGATCGGTAATATGATTGTTCTCCAAGTAAAGTGCTGTTAATCGAACTAGCTTTCTCGATCCGGCAAGCGCACGAACACCTTCATCTCGAATATTTCCCTTGTAGATAATTAGTGTTTCTACACTTTCCAATAACGGGGACGTTGCTAAAAATTTCGCCCCATCATCACCTATCGATTTCTCATTGAGCCTAAGCACGCGATCGTTTCGCTTAAGCTTTAATGCAATATACTTTTCTATTTTTTCATCAGTCATTAACGCGCTTGAGTTAACCGCGAAACTTATGAAAAAAAAAAGCCCCCACAAGGCTACCCATTTATCACAAAACATAAAAACCAACTCACTGATTATTAAGCAATGGAACTGACAACCTTTAAAACAACACTACTCATCACTATTATTTTTCTCAAGATCGTTTAATCGATTTTCTAGATCACGAACTTTACGAGATAGATCGGGAAGCTTGGGTAAAATCGTAATGCTCCTCTTCCAAGTATTCAATGGAAAAGCTGGAATTCCCCCATAGATACTATTACTCTTAATGTCACGCAGGGCCGCTGATTTGGCAGCTAGAGTCACATTATCGCCCACAGTTACATGGTCAGAAAGGCCAGCCTGTCCTGCTAAAACAACATGTCGCCCAAGGTTACAGCTACCAGCAATTCCTACTTGTGCAACCAAAATGCAATTCTCTCCGATCGTGCAGTTATGAGCAACTTGAACCAAATTGTCAATTTTAGTTCCTTTTTTTATCAAGGTTGTTCCCGTCGCCGCTCGGTCTATACAAGAATTAGCACCTACTTCTACGTTATCTTCAATTACAACATTTCCAATCTGATTGATTTTGACATGAGTTCCTTTTTCATCCACCGTATAACCAAACCCGTCCGAACCAATCACAACACCAGCATGAAGAGTAACGCGACTTCCTATAATTGAATTGCGATAAAGAGTCACATTGGAATGAATAAGAGTACCATTCCCAAGTTCACAGTTATCGCCAATTACTGTTCCAGCGCAAACCACCACATCATCACCGATCCGAACATTATCGCCTACACATACCAAGGGAGCCAGTGCGACCCTCTGACCTAGTACTACATTGGCTCCAAGCACAACTGAGGAGTGAATTCCTGGTTTTGGTTTTGGCTCAGGGTGAAAATGCTCAAGTAGTCTGGCAAATGCTAGCTCCGGGTTAGAGGAGATAACCTGGCTTATACCTACCTCTTCTTTAGTACCCACTAAAACAGCTGAAGCTTTAGATTCTTTAAGTTTGTCGATAAATTTTTTTCCTTTGGAAAACGTAATGTGCCCTTTTTTTGCAGTTTCTATAGAGCTCACGCCAGTGATCTCTATAGAAGAATCTCCTTCGACCGTTCCATTTATTTTTTTTGCGACATCACCCAAGTTCATAAATTCACCTTTCAAAATGTGCCAGTTGGGTTTTTTTATTCGTCAAAAAGACTTTCAAACAAAAGCGCTCTTTTCTACCGGGTTAATAACACCGCCTACAAGCTCAACAACACGATTCATTTTCGAAGCAATTCGTTGACTGTGCGTTACAATCACTACTGTTTGCTGAAGTTTATGATTGAGGGATTGAATCAGCTCTATTAAGGAGTCGCTTGCCTTTTGATCTAAGTTTCCGGTCGGCTCATCCGCGAGTATGAGGTCCGGCTTATTTATAAAGCATCTAGCTAAGGCCACCCGCTGACTTTCCCCGCCAGAAAGTTCTCCAGGTTTATGGTGTAACCGGTCCTTGAGCCCAACCTGAACCAAGAGCTCTTCTGCCAGTTCGCGAGCTTCTCTTTTCTCAACCCTGCCAATCAGAGCTGGGAACATGGCATTTTCCAATGCTGTAAAATCAGACAGCAAGTTGAAAAACTGGAACACAAACCCCACTCTTTGGTTTCGAAAGCTTTCTAGGTATTCGCTTCCTTTAGAACAAATATCATCACCACGGAATAAAACCTGTCCCTTTTCCGGATAGTCCAACCCGCCAAGAACATGTAATAAAGTACTTTTCCCAACCCCTGAAGCACCTATAATGCCTAACATTTCCCCGGCTTTCAATTTAAGGCTGGCTCCCGACAACACACGGAGCAATTGACTAGAAATCTTATAGCTCTTGTGCAAATTCGTGGCTTCAAGCAAGTGTGGAGTAATAATTTCTTTGGAATTTAAATTACTCATAACGCAATCCATCAACGAGGTCGAGTTTTGATGCCCGCCAAGCTGGATAGAGAGATGCGACCAAACAAATTACAACCGAAAAAATAATAATTAAAAAAGAGTCCATATACTGAATTTTAGATGGAAGGCGATCAAGATAGTAAACATCACTCGGAAATGCCACAATCCCGAAGATAGATTCTATAGAACCAACTATTTCATTTAAGTTGGGGACGATAACAAAGCCAGTCGCACAACCCAAGAATGTTCCCACAAGGCCAATAACTAACCCTTGATAGCTATAAATTTTCATTATACTGCTACAACTAGCCCCCATAGACTTTAAAATCGCTATTTCTTTAGCTTTTTCCATTACCAACATAAACAGCGTGCTTACAATATTAAACGCCGCCACAAAAATAATTAAGATCAGAATAATAAACATGACAACCTTTTCGAGTTTGAGTGCAGAAAAAAGATTCCTATTCATGCGCATCCAGTCACGGACAAGATAAGGGAAGCCTAATTCTTTCTGGATTACAGAAGCAATATTCCCAGCCTGCTCAATATCAGCAACCCTCACTTCTATCCCGGAAACACCGTTCTTCATCGAAAAAAATTTTTGCGCCGACTTTAATAGAATGAATGACAAGTTTGCGTCGTATTCATACATTCCCGACTCGAACACACCAACCACTTTAAATAGTTTCATTCTGGGAATAAGTCCAACAGGAGTCACCCGTGAAACAGGTGAAACCATAGACACGATATCCCCAACTCCTACACCCAATCTACGCGAAAGTTCCTTACCCAAAATTATTCCAGCGCGATTCTTTTTTTCTCTTCCTTTTATTTCCCCAGAAAAACTTGATTTTGTTTTCAAGTCCGATACTGTTCCCGACACCATATTCTTTCCTAAATCTGAAACTGTCTCTTCTTTCTCTGGATCTATTCCTCGCACAACAATCCCTGAAACTCTGTCGCCATTAATTAGCATCACCTGATTCATGATAAATGGTGCCGCTGCTATAACCCCTTCGACAGAACGTACTTTTTTTAAAATACCATCATAGTTTTCTACCATCGCACGATTCATATTTGACACAACTACGTGAGAATTGGTTCCCAAGATTTTATCACGCAGATCTTTACTAAATCCTGACATGACTGCTATCACCACAATAAGAGCCATGACGCCTAAACCTACTCCGGCTATTGATATCCAAGTATTAAGAGAAATAAATTTTTGTGACTTTTTAGCGCTAAGGTGGCGAATGCTTACAAATAACTCGTAGGACATGATGAGTGGTGAGGTTGAAGGTTTTTAGATCGCAAACAAACTTTTCGATTCTATCAATGAAATTTTCAAAGGATCAATCGAGCTTCGCCTAGAAATACTATTCAGATGCAGTTTTATTATATTCAGTTAAGATTCTTTTTTTAACTGTGGAAATAAGATCACGTCCCGGATAGATTGAGAGTTAGTAAGAAGCATGACTAATCGGTCCACGCCTATTCCCTCTCCCGCAGTTGGTGGCAGTCCATACTCTAAGGCACGGATGAAATCTAGGTCCATCATGTGAGCTTCTTCGTCCCCGGCATTGCGGTCAGAAACTTGCTCCTCGAATCTTTGTTTCTGGTCTATCGGGTCATTCAACTCGGTATAAGCGTTAGCAATTTCCTTCCCCCCAACGAACAATTCAAAACGCTCGACTAATCCAGGGTCTTCCTCTTTCTTTTTTGATAATGGAGAAAGAGCCAAGGGATAGTCTGTTATATAAATGGGCTGGATCAAGTTGGGTTCAACAAAGTGGTCGAACAACTTTCCTAATACTTTTGCGTGGCTATCTTTCTTTTCCAAGGCCACCTTGTTTTCCAGAGCACAAGAAATAGACTTTTGGCAATCGTTAATATCGTCCAATGGTATTCCCCCAATATCTACTAAAGATTGCTTAAATGTTTTTCTCCCAAAGGGCTTAGAAAAATCAATGACCTCATTTCGAGTGGCTTCATCTTTACCACAAGTAAGGTCAAAGGTCATTTTACCGAATACAGTTTGACATATATGATGAAATAACTTTTCAGTCAGATCCATAAGGTCATTATAATCAGCATAAGCTGTATAAAACTCAACCATAGTAAACTCTGGATTATGATCGGTAGAAATACCCTCGTTCCTAAAGTTTCTATTAATCTCGTAAACTCGTTCAATACCACCCACTACCAGTCTTTTCAGGTATAGTTCTGGCGCTACCCGAAGATAAAGGTCCATATCAAGAGCGTTATGATGTGTCTTGAATGGTTTTGCTGTCGCACCACCTGCAATGGACTGCATCATGGGTGTTTCCACTTCTAGATAGTCTCTCTGATTAAGGAACTCACGTAACGCCTGGATAACCTTACTCCTATAGATGAAAACATCTTTCACCTCTGGATTGACCATTAGATCAACGTATCTTTGGCGGTACCTAAGCTCAACATCCTTTAATCCATGCCATTTTTCGGGAAGCGGTAAAAGCGATTTCGCTAGCAAGGTGATTTTTTTTGCAAAAATTGTAAGCTCACCTGTTTTGGTCTTAGACAGCATTCCCTCCACACCAATAAAATCTCCAATATCGAAAAGACTAAATATCTCGTAATTTTCTTCACCAATTTCATCCTTGCGTATATATACTTGAATTTGTCCTGTACGATCCTTGATGTGGCAAAAAGTCGTTTTACCATGACCACGTCTCGCCATCATGCGCCCACCAACCAAGCACTGTTTACCTACTTCTTCTAGTTCCTCCTTGGAGTTCGCAGAAAATTCATCAGCCAATGAACTGATAATATCCTTAACTTTAAACCTGTTAATATAAGGGTTGATGCCCTTGGAGTATAATTGCGCAAGCTTGTCTCGTCGAAGCTTCACTAAATCTGTTAACTCTTCCATTGAATTGAATAAGTTAATATTGGGAGATAAAAGAATCCGACTTAAGCTATTTTTAATTTTTCAAAAAAATACACACTGCAAATCAGAGTCTCAAATAGACTATTGGCTGGCTTTATCATGCGAGGTTCTTTGTTCAAATAGTTTAATGTTTCTCGTTTCCAAAAAATAATATGCCACAAAAAAACTAGTATTAATGCGCAACCTCCGTAAAGCGAGTCTCTCTAATAACGGTAATTTTAACTTCTCCGGGATATGTCACTTCTTTTTCTATACGTCTAGCGACACTCTTAGCCAACATGTTAGATTCCTCATCTGTAGCTATATCAGGAACAACAACAATACGAACCTCACGTCCAGCTTGAATCGCATAAGTTTTTTCAACGCCCTTGAAAGAATCTCCAATTTCTTCCAGCTTTGTCATTCGCTTCACGTAAGTTTCCAGCATTTCACGGCGAGCTCCTGGGCGAGAAGCAGAAATAGTATCTCCTGCTATCACTAAAACAGCGTAAAGAGACTCCGGCTCTATGTCCTCATGGTGCGCGCCAATAGCATTAACAACATATTTGTGTTCATTAAACCGCTTGGCAACATCAATTCCCAATTGAGTGTGCGTACCATCTGTTTGACGATCAATAGACTTACCAATATCGTGTAAAAGGCCAGCACGTTTAGCAAGCTGAACATCCAACCCTAACTCTGCGGCCAAAAACCCGCAAACTCTAGCAACTTCTTTAACATGTTCAAGAACATTCTGCGTGTAGCTTGTGCGATATTTAAGCCGCCCTAGCATATGCACCATCTCTGTATTTATATTATCTATTTCCAACTCCATAACCGCTTGTTCTCCAGCCTTCCTAGTTTGGCTAGCGACCTCCTTTCGGCACTTGGCCACAACCTCTTCAATCCTTCCTGGATGAATGCGCCCATCAAGTATCAATTGCTCTAATGTAAGGCGGGCAACTTCGCGGCGTATCGGATCGAACCCGGATAGTATTACTGCTCCCGGTGTATCGTCAATAATAAGATCAACTCCCGTGGCCTGCTCAAGAGCACGAATATTTCTACCCTCGCGCCCTATAATGCGTCCCTTAATCGAATCGTCCGAAAGAGCCACCACAGAGATTGTACTTTCCGCTACACTATCAGACGCTAATCTCTGCACTGCCATGGTGATAATTTTTCTCGCCTCTTCCTCCGCATTATTATGCGCATCCTCTTCAATTTTCTTTACTTCTTTTGCTGCATCCAGACGTGCTAAATCAACAACCTTCGCCTTAATTTCTTCTATAGCTTGTTCAGCGGTAAAAGAGCTGATGCTTTCAAGTTTTTTCATTTCCTCCTGAGCTAATGCTTCATACCGCGACTTTTCCTCTAAGCTCGACTGCTTAGTTTTTTCTGCTTCTCTCACCCTAACGGTTAACTCTTTTTCGAGGTCTACCAAACTCACCTTCGAAAGCCGTAACTCATCTTCTTTTTGGTGCACTCTGCGCTCCTGATCTCGCAATTCCTCCCATTTTACCTGAACTTCTTTTTCGATTTTTTCCTTTTCAACTAAGGCTTTCTCTTTTCCTTCAACAACAGCGGCTTTAAATCTATTTTGCACCTCCTGCTCTGCTTCTTCAATAATCTTGATCTTTCTGGCTTCAGCTTCCTTAAGCTGGTACTGACTTATTAGTTTGCGCAGGAAATAACCAATCAAATACCCAACCACCGCTGCCAAAAACATTCCTACAAGCAGGGTGGAAAAATTAAATTTAACAGCTGTAAAAATACTCATATTAATTACCTCGCTAGTATATGTAATTAAACCTCAACGCCCGATACATCACGGCATCTTAGTGCTTTAGTTTCTGTAATCAAAAAGTGAACCGGTTCATCTAAATCTGAGTGTGGAACTAAATTAAAAAGTTGAAAATCATAGCTCACCGCGACTCGGCTCACATCTCTGGTGATTTTTTTAAAAAATTTATCATAGAATCCCCCTCCGTAACCAATTCGATTCCCAAAATTATCGAATGCTAAGCCAGGCACTACGACAAAGTCTATATTTGAAAAAGGAACTATATCCCGAAATTTAGGAGCAGGTTGTCTAACGCCATACTCTCCTATGACAAAATCTATATCCATCGAAGGAATACGACTTGCCTGTAAATTTTCTCCTCCTGGATCTAACAATGGAACCAAAACTTGCTTTCCCAACCGTAGGGATTCCCGAATTATTCTCTCTGTCTGCACTTCAAAGGAAGTCGAGAGAAAACAAAAAACAGTTTTGGACTTCTTAAATTCATCCATGCCAAACAATCGCTGAGCAATGGAAAGGCTTTTCTCATCTTTTTCTAGATCACCAAGCTCTTCTCGTTTTTGAATAATCGTTTTTCGGATCGCTATTTTGGTTTTGGCTATCGACTCCGAATTGACCGCTAACGTCATGTCAAACCCCATCAAATAGTCACGCTCAATTTTCGTATCCAAAACAACCTTAATGCAGACAGGCAAGCAAAGTGAGATCAAAATAAGCTCAAATCTCTAAAAACACAGGTAGAGCAATCTTTTATGCCGGCGAATAGCCAGATAACGCATTTAAAGTAAGAGGTGGGTTGATTTAACACACGACTGAATCAAGCAGGAAAGTCCCTTAAAAACTTTATTTATGCAGTAATATTACTAGACCGTCTTATCTTGACAAACAAAACAAGCCCCTTGCTTCGTTTGGAACTTTATTCAATCAAAAGGTGCAAAGAGAGAAATCTCTAGACACCCACCACCCATCTTCCCTGAGAATATAAAGGGAGTCAATTCAATCCTACCAAAAAGCACTTAAACCTCCCCGAAATGCCGTGCAAAAATGTTTTTTTGAACCTGTCAAGGACAGGTGGGGAATCTGTGTACCACTTTAGGCTTCCTTCGATCTTGCATCGTAAAGAAGGCTTGCACACCGTGATAGAAAGTCATCCCCGTTTTCA
>ERZ651768.3684-NODE-3684-length-10183-cov-9.536414_pt1 | contig 10183 bp, 7 predicted proteins | sample MGYA00514754_ERZ651768 | MGnify/ENA metagenome assembly ERZ651768 | reverse complement strand
TCGGCAGAAATTGATCGGGTACAAAAAACGCATGGCAATGCCTCGATATTCGGAGGGTCCTATGGTTGGGCCAGTGCCGGTTGTTTTCACCATGCCCCCAGCCAGCTCCATCGTTTTTTAAATGCGTTCGGTGGGTTTGTATCTTCATTTGGGAGTTACAGCACGGCGGCCGCACAGGCGATCATCCCTCATGTTTTCGGGATGAACTTTCTCAAACTGATGTATGCCGCACAGAACATGTGGCCCATGATTGCAGCCAACACTCAGACGCTGGTCATGTTTGGTGGCATCAATCCCAAGAACTCGCAGGTCAGTATGGGCGGTGTGACGCGTCATGAGACCAGCAACTGGTTTAAGACCTTTGAACGGTCGGGAATGCGGTTGCTCAATATCAGTCCACAGGCAGGTGATGCATCACAGCCAAGTGAGTGGCTGCCTATTATTCCCGGTACCGATACAGCGCTAATGCTCGGGCTTGCGCATACACTGGTCCTTGAAGAGCTTCTGGATCGGGAGTTTCTTGATCGGTGTACCACGGGTTACGAACGCTTTGAAGGCTATTTGCTCGGCAAAGCCGATGGTCAAGCAAAAACAGCAGCTTGGGCAGCCGGTATATGCGGTGTTCCAGCCACGACGATCCAAGATCTCGCCAGGCAAATGGCGGCTTCAAGAACTCTGATTACGGTAGCGTGGTCACTTCAACGTGCCCAGCATGGAGAGCAACCGTATTGGATGGCAGCAACCTTGGCTGCGATGCTGGGCCAGATCGGGTTGCCTGGTGGTGGTGTAGGGTATGGCTACGGGGCGATCGGCGGTATCGGGGTACCGCTCAAACGACTCCCACGCCCCTCCCTGTCTCGTGGGCACAATGCCGTGTCTGATTTTATACCCGTTGCCCGTATTGCCGATATGTTGCTCAATCCGGGGCAGCCCTACAGCTTTAACGGAAACCAAAGCAGCTACCCTGATATTCGTTTGGTTTATTGGTGTGGCGGCAATCCGTTCCATCACCACCAGGATCTAAATCGGTTGCGCGAGGCCTGGAAGCAGCCGGAGACGGTGATCGTTCATGAACCCTGGTGGACGGCGACTGCAAAGCGCTCCGACATCGTGTTTCCCGCGACAACACCTTACGAGCGAGAGGATATCGCACGTTCTGCCACAGATTCTTTTCTGTTTCATATGCCCGAACTCATTCCGCCGCTGAATGATGCCCGGGATGACTATCAAATATTTTCTGAACTTGCAGCGCGGCTTCATATTGACGAGGTATTCACCGAAGGCCGTGACGCAGATGCCTGGCTACGGTATTTGTATAAAGGATTCAAACGTGACAGCGCTGATCAGGGAGTTGACCTGCCTGATTACGATTCGTTACGCGCAAGTAACTGGGTTGAGCTGCCAATCAGCGGCGCTGAACATGCTCGTATTCCGTTTGAACATTTTCGAGCTGACCCTGATACGGCACCTCTCGACACGCCATCCGGACGGATAGAAATATTTTCGGAGACGGTAGATAGTTTTGGTTATGACGACTGCCCAGGTCACCCTGTATGGCGTGCACCGGATGAATGGCTCGGTGCGGCATCAGCGGAACAATTCCCACTTCATCTGGTATCACCGCAACCGGGCGATAAACTTCACAGCCAGCTCGAATGCGCAATCGCAGACCGACCGGGCGCCCGTCCTGCCACTGCAACGATCAGTGCTGCGGATGCCCAGCAACGCGGTGTCGAGACCGGGGAGGTGATCCGAATTTTCAATGATCGAGGAGCGTGCCTGGCCCGCGCGAACGTTAGTACAGACATTCTTCAAGGCGTGGTATCACTCTCGACCGGTGCCTGGCATGATCCTCAGAGCGATGGTACCGATCGCCAGGGCAATCCTAATGTGCTGACCCGCGACCTAGGTACATCGCGGCTGGGGCAGGGCAGTACCGCCCATACAACACTGGTCGAATTCAGCCGGATCGCTGATGATTGAACCGGACATCGGCTCGGTGTTATGGGTTCGGGGCAAAAGCCAGCGAGTGCAGATCAACGGTTTGCTGTAGAGGAAAACAGTTTCATCGAGGTAAATTGGACTCTGCCATTGCGCGTACATGGTGTGGGGAACGGGCAAGGCCGCTACAGAATTTGCCAACATGCCGCTCGAGTTGTTCTGCCAGTGCCCGGGTTTCTCGGTTCTGCTCGCCAAGGAAAGCGATGGCTTCCTGAGCATCACTTTTCAGTTTGGCCACGTCGATTGACAACAGCTGACCATCGCGCACAACCACATCGCCGCCCACTATCACGGTGTGAACAGCGGTTGCGTCTTCGGTGTGGATCAATTGGTTGACGGGGTCGTTCATAGGCAGCCAGTTGAAGTGATTTAGATCGAGTAACACCAGGTCCGCCTCGAAGCCCGGGGCGATCTTGCCGATTTGGTCTCCCATACCGAGTGCACGAGCGCTGCCCGTTGTGGCCAGTGCAGCCACTTCCCCGGTACTCAGCCAGTTGTCATAGTCATGGCTGCGCAGTCGGGATGCGAATGAAGCCAGCCGCATCGCTTCGAACATATTTTGATTGTCGGCACAATGGGCACCATCCGTGCCGATTCCGACATTCAGACCAGCATCGAGCATCTCACGGACGGGTGCGATTCCTGAACCCAGCCGCATGTTACTGCCTGGATTGTGCGCAACTGATGCACCATGATCAGCGAGTCGTGCGATGTCGTCGTGGTCCAGCCAGATAGCATGGGCAGCCGTGAAGTGAGTGCCGAGGAAGCCCAGTGAGTCCAGATGTGCAGTCAGGGACTTGCCGTAGTGACGGATACCCGAGAGTGCCTGGATCTTTGATTCAGCCAGATGCATGTGCAGTCCGACGTCGTACTCAAGGGCAAGGTTGTGGGCAGTGGTAAGAAAATCATCGCTGCAGTGCAGCGGGATCGTAGGTCCTAAGGCTGGGGTGATACGACGACGGTCAAAGGTCCAGTTTTCCAACAGGCGGCGACAGATATCGAAGGTTGATGCAGCCGGCGTCATTTTTATTTTTTGCACATGCTCGCGAAGCGTTTCAGGTAACGCCTCGACGAGGTCAGGGATCGCCTGAAAAAATGTCCGATCCGCAATCATAGGTGCCACGACAGCCCGTATGCCGGCGTCGTGATACGCCTGCCCGACCGCACGCATTCCCTCCAGGGTGGGTGCGGGTATTTCCACGTACAGGTCATAGACCGCCGTGCAGCCTTTAGACAGCATTTCGGCTGCCGCTAACGATGCCGCCAGGTACTTGTGTTCCAGGGTGCGTTCGCCCGCGAGCCACGGCCCGGCATTTAATAACAGTTCAAGCGTCCAGCGGTCGCCCCCACCTTTATAAAGGCTGCCATGCCCATGGGTGTGGCTGTTGATCAGCCCTGGAATTATCAGCCGCTCAGCAGCATCAATGACTGTAGCACCCCGGGGCGCGGCGATTCCCGGCGGCCCAACGGTCTCTATCCTGCCCTGGTTGATCAGGATATCGGCCTCGGGTGCGGTCGATGTCTCAGTATCCAGAACCCTGCCGTTAGTGATGAGGGTACAAGTCATGTGGTTTTCTAAGAGTTAGAATTTACGCATCAGTGTACGCATGTTTGGGGGAATAAGTCAGTGCTTCCCGACAGAAATCGGACAACCATGATGGTAGTGTTCGAATCGATGTCAGCTCAGGCGGGCAGTCGGGCGTTGAAATCACGCCGTTCGCGGGTGACGGGTCGACAGCACAATCTCGGCCTGGCAGGGATTCAGTCATTACTAGCAGGATTTTCAGTTATCATGGAACCGCAGGCTGGCATGTTGCTGGATAATGGGCCGGCCAGGGATGGTGAACGATCGGGTATTGATGCGCGAATGCCGGTAATCTGATTAATTTACTGTTCGGTTAAGAGGAGTTCAAATTCGGTTAACTTAGGAGGAGAGACAATGATGAAAACAAGAATTGGACCACGTTTTGTTCTGACCACGGCACTTACACTGTTTGGTTTTTTACTGCACCCGGTCTCTGCAGCTGAAGTCATGCTCACAGGCGCCAGTTGTTTTCCGATCGGCAGCCCCCCGGGAAAGCCGTTTGAAGCTTTCGTGGAAGAGATCAATGCCCGCGGTAAGGGTGTAGTGCAGATAGATCTGAAAGGGGGTGCACCGGCGATTGGCAGCCCGTTTACGCTGACCCAGAAAATGGCTAAAGGTGCTTACGATATGGTCGGTTGTCCCGAGGCTTACTTCGGTAACGTACTGCCCGAGGCACCGGTGCTGCGCTTCTCTGAGCATAGTTATGCCGAACTGCGTAAGAATGGCGCGATCGACTATGTGCAGAAGCTCATGACTGAAAAAAATATTCGGTACATCGCCCGCTATCACAATTTCGGGCCGTTTTACCTATGGCTCAATCAGCCGATCACCGAACCCGATCTGACAGGCCTGAACCTGAGAGTGTCTCCCGTTTATACCGCGTTCTTCAAATCGCTGGGTGCCACCGTCCAGCGCTCTAACTACGCGCAGGTCTATACTTACATGGAAAACAACACCGTACAGGGATACGGTTGGCCAGCGCTGGGTTGGAACCCGACTTGGGTAAAGGTCACCAAATACCGGGTCGAGCCTGGTTTCTACGCGGCATCATTGCATGCCCTCATCAATCTGAAGAAGTGGAATTCGCTGAGCAAGGCCCAGCAGGGCATCCTGACGGAAACGGGTCTGGATTTCGAAGTTAGTACCGAACAAGATTCCGCCGTTGGTGGGGCTGTGATGAAAAAGCAAAAAGACTGGATGGCGAGTGAAGGGATGGAAACCATCACAATGGAAGGCGCCGATCGGACCAAATGGGTGGCGGCTGCATCGAACGCAGGATGGGATGAAGTACTTGAACGCAGTCCGGATCATGGTTCAGCGCTGAAGAAGTTGTTCACTAAGTAGTCACTGACTGACACGCGAATCCTGGGGCAGGAGGCCGGCCAGCCGACCGGCGTCCTGTTTCAGGGCTTTGTCCAAAGCGTTCAGCGCTGGTTCTTGATAGGTCCGATATGCACAGGCCGATCGACCGATTTGAGGCCGGGTTCAACCAGGTCATTTTATACCTGGCTTACCTGGTAGCCCTTTCTATCGGGCTCTTTGCGGCACTAATTCCCCTTAATCTTTTCCTGATTAAGACCCAGCTGGGCAGTATCTGGTGGCTCTACGAGGGGGTTGAGTACACCCTTTATTTCGGAGTTTTCATCGGCGCGCCTTGGGTGCTCAGCCAGGGTGGGCATGTACGAGTTGATGTCCTTACTGCGGCGCTGAGCTCAGAATCCGCTCAACGCGTCGAGCGTATCATGGATCTTGCCGGCGCTGTACTGTGTGTTCTGCTCTGCTTTTATGGTTCGCGTGTGACGCTCTGGGAATTCCAGGATGGCACGCTGCCGGATAAGGATCTACGAATCCCAACCGGCTACATGATGGTTATTTTTTCGGTCTCATTTTTCCTGCTGGCAATCGAGTTCCTTTTGCGGTTTCGCCGCGCGGGTCAGCAATCGGGCGGGGCGGATTGGGATAAACCCAAGGTGGGGTTCTGAACCATGGAATGGTATTTGGCACTGGTCCTGCTGCTTGGAACGGTTTGCGTTGCGATGTTCCTTGGCTTGCCGGTGGCTTTTGCTTTTTTTGCGGCCAATGTGCTTGGTACTGCGTTGTTTATCAATGGCGATGTAGGCCTGGTCCTGATGCCACTGGAGTTTCACAACGCCATCAAATTTTCGCTCGCACCGATTGCCCTATTCTTACTGATGGGGGAGATCCTCCTACAGACCGGGGTAGCCTTCAAGGCTATCGGGGCAATAGACCGTCTCATTGCACGGGTACCGGGACGGCTCGCAGTCGTTTCGATTGTCGGCGGTACCGTTTTTTCGTCGCTCTCCGGGTCGACAATTGCCAATACTGCGATTTTGGGTTCCGTCCTGTTGCCGGATATGATGAAACGCGGTTACCAGCCAAGTATGGCGATGGGGCCTATCATGGCCGTGGGTGGAATTGCTATGCTGATACCCCCGTCGGCACTCGCTGTCTTGCTTGCGAGTCTGGCGGAACAGTCGGTCGCTCAATTGCTCATTGCCGGGATCGTACCCGGGATCCTGATGGCGGTGCTGTTTTTCGGCTACGTCGTAGGCCGTTGTGCAATGAATCCTGAACTCGCTCCTGCCTACGAGGTGGAAACGGATCTCTTTGACCAGGCGGTTACTGTTTCACTGAATTTTGGAGGCCGGCCGTGGCTGTCCTGGACCTACGCTGGACGCTATCGCCGCGTCGTCAACCGGATCCTGCCGTCGGTGCTTTATGTACTGCCGCTGTTTGTAATTTTTGTTGTTGTTGTGGGGAGTATCTTCTTCAAACTCGCCTCGCCGACCGAGGCTGCCGCGCTGGGCTGTATGGCGTCACTCGGCGTGTGTTATGTATTTCGTGTATTCAAGAACAAGATACAGGTATCCGGCATAGAAGGAGCTGATTTCGACTGGCGGGCGATTGCGAAAGCGCTGTTGGAGACAGCCAAAATCAACACGATGATCCTGTTCATCATTGCCGGCTCGCTGGTCTTCAGTCAGGCACTGTCGAACTCCGGAGCGACACAAGGGTTGCTGCAGCACATCGCTACAATGGACCTGACGCCGTTGACCGTTGTAATTATGATGATGCTGGTGTTGTTGTTTCTGGGTGCTTTCATGGATCAGGTCAGTATGTTGCTCCTGACACTACCCTTTTTCCTGTTAAGTTCCCAGTCCCTGCAGGTCGTTTTCAACATCGATGTGATCTGGTTAATGGTTTTGATGTTGATCACGATGGAGATCAGTTTGTTGACACCACCTTTTGGTCTGTTGCTTTATGTGATGAAGGGTGTTGCGCCATTTGATGTAACGCTGGCTCAGGTGGTCATGGCCGCGCTACCGTTCATTTTGATCGAACTGATGGTTCTTGTTCTACTGATATTCGTACCGGATGTTGCAACCTGGTTGCCCAAACAACTCGAATAGAAGGCCCGATCTGAGAGCGATATCAGGTCTTTGTTCGTTATTCCACAGATGGGCTCGCGTGATCTGGGTGTCAGCAGGTGCGTCCACAATCGACCGCGACAGTCTGGCCGGTAATGGCTGGATTACAGGCGAGAAACAGCATGGTTGCTGCGATTTCTTCGGGTTCGACCATTCGATCCAGCAAACAGTTCGCGATGGTCTGTGCTTTGCGTTCATCAGGCCAGGGGTCAGTCCAGGGTGTGCGCACCAGTCCAGGTGCGACTGCATTGACCCGTACGTCGGGTGCCAGCGCATGGGCCAGAGACCGGGTCAGGTTGATCAGGCCCGCTTTGCTTGCACCGTAGGCAATGCTGCTGCCCGGCACACCCAGGCCTGCGACCGACGCCGTGCTGACGATGGCACCTTTTGCTGACCTGAGAGCCGGGGATGCTGCACGGGCACATCGAAACGCGCCGATCAGGTTAGTCTGCATAATCTTTGCCCAGAACGCTTCCGACATCGCTTCCAGATCATCGAAGGCGATGGGTGTTCTGGTATTCGATGTGCCGGCATTATTGATCAAAACATCCAGGCGTCCGAGAGTTTCGATCGCCTGTTCGACCATGGTTTCAGTCTGCTCAGGATCCGAAACGTCGCCGGGCGCGCTGACAATGAGGTAGCCATCCCGGTTGAGTTCATCCAGCACCTGCTTGGTCGCCGGGTCGTTCGGCAGGTGATTAACGGCCACCCGTGCGCCGCAGGCGCCGAAGGTCTTTACAGCAGCAAGGCCAATACCGGATAGACCACCGGTCACTAGAACGCACTTACCGTTAAGATCAGCCGAGATCATGAGGGTTACCTACAGTGTGTTAACTGATAAATAGTATAGCGGTACCTAGATAATGCGCTTGGTCAGTCTGATTGCCAGGGCGGTGCAACCAGGCGTCGGCGGTTATCCCGCGAGCGGGTGATGCCCGGTTCGTCAAGATCGGTCCGGTCCCACAGCTGACAGGTCACCTGTTTGTGTTTTCGATCCAGGCCTTCACAGTAGTTGGTGTATTCGCAGACTCTGATGTCATCGCCACGCCCGGTCCGGAGTTTGAAGAACCAATCGGGATCCGCAAGCGACTGTCGGGCCAGTCCAATTACGTCTGCAGTGCCAGATTCGAGTAGGCTCTGCGCCTGCTGAAAGTCGTGAATCCCCCCGGTAACGACAACCGGTGTATCAAACCCCTTACTTCGTATTGCGGTTCGAACCTTGGCAGTGGCGGTAAAATTGCGGCCGAACGGTCCGAAGGCATCCGAGAGGTAGCCCGGTATACATTCGTAACCACTCGGACCGGTATACGGATAGGTGGCGTCGCCAACAATCGGCTGTTTGGCATCATCGAACTTGCCACCACGCGAGGTCGAGACAAAATCCATCCCGGCAGCTGCAAACTGCTGCGCAAAAAAACTGCTGTCGTCTGTACTCGATCCGTTTTCGATACAGTCCTCGGTCAGAAATCGGCAGCCGACGACAAAATTTTTGCCGACCACCTCCCGTACAGCCGTGTAGACCTCTAACGGCAGTCGAATGCGGTTCTCTATAGACCCGCCATAGCCATCCTGTCGATTGTTGGTTGCCGACAAGAACGATGCCATGGTGTAGGCATGCGCGTAGTGCAGTTCCACACCATCAAAGCCGGCGGTTTGTGCGCGGCGGGCAGCGTCAGCAAAGAGAGAGGGCAGAGATTCTGTAAGTTCGGCGATGTGCGGAATATGCGTATCGGTAACGCGCTCCCGATAACCAAAACACAATGATTCGAATTCTCTCGGGCTAAGGGTTTTCTTAAGATCATCCAGTTCAAGATCAGTGAGAGCTTTACGAACTTGGTCTTCTGACCAGTCATCCGCCTGCAATACAGCGCGATGCCGATCTGTGATTTTCAGGTGACGTGCAAAGAACTTCTCTGGTTCCGGACGCCGCCTCACGGTTAGAAAATCGATCAGTTGGATCAGTAACCGGGTTTGTCCGTTGCTGGCCGCACGGACTCTTTCCACCAGCGTCTGCAACCCCGGAATAAAACGATCATCGCTGATGCGTAGCAGCGGCCCGGATGCAATGTCGCGGATACCTGTGGCTTCAACAACCAGGGCACCGGGTTGTCCGTATGCAAACCGCTCGTACCAGTCTAGATTGTCGGGAGTAACAAACCCAGCTTCAGTCGCACGCCAGGGGACCATCGCCGGGACCCAGGTCCGTGCTGAGAGCGAGAGTGCCTGATAGTTCAACGGCAAGAAGAGTTTTGAGGCGCCTGCGACGGCTGCGGATGGCCATTTACCGGGCTGGGTGCGGTAACGGATACGTTCTGGTGGCTTCCACATTGGGCTGAGTGACCCCGATCGGTTCAGCAGACTATTTACTATATACCCATAATGTTTATAATTAAAGTATATTATCCAGCTTGACTCACGACCTTATGCCTACTGTGGCGATATCGTTGCAACGACCGCTCAAAATTGCCTGCGTCGGTGGCGGCCCAGCTGGGCTGTATTTTGCGCTGCTCATGAAGAAACAGCAGCCCCGTCATGAGGTCACCGTCTACGAACGCAATGTTGCAGACGATACCTTTGGCTGGGGCGTGGTTTTTTCTGACCAGACCCTCGGCAATTTCAGTGAGGCAGATCCCGAATCCCAGGCAAGTATTCTGCAGTCATTTGCTCACTGGGATGATATAGAGATTCAGTTCCGCAATCGGACTATCCGTTCAACCGGTCACGGATTTTGCGGTATATCGCGTCTTAAACTGCTACAAATACTCCAGAACCGATGTACGGACTTGGGTGTCACTCTCGAGATGGGGCGCGAAATCAAGAGTGTCAGCGAACTTGACGAGGCGGATCTGATCGTCGCAACGGATGGTGTCAACAGCATCATCCGCCAGGAATTTTCAAATCATTTCAAGCCGGAGATCGACGAACGAAAGAATCGATTTATCTGGTTAGGTACGCACAAGGTTTTCGATGCTTTTTCGTTTCTGTTCGTTGAATCTGAATGGGGATGGTTTCAGGCGCACGCGTACCGTTTTGATGCCAAGACGTCGACGTTCATTGTTGAAACGTCGCAAGATTGTTGGCGCCGGGCCGGGCTTGATTGCATGACAGAAGACGAAAGCATTGCATTTGTCGAATCACTGTTCAGCGA
>ERZ651768.3683-NODE-3683-length-10187-cov-3.399308_pt1 | contig 10187 bp, 8 predicted proteins | sample MGYA00514754_ERZ651768 | MGnify/ENA metagenome assembly ERZ651768 | reverse complement strand
GGGTTGGCTCCGTGTTTTTGGTACAGAGCCATAGTTTCTTCGTTGATTTTTTGCCGATCACCCTTGTGTTTAGTTTGTATGCGCTTTAGTTCGGGCTGGAGCTCTTGTATCCGCATCATGGAGCGGGTGCCCTTGAGGGTCAGCGGCGTCAGCACCAGCATGATCAACATTGTCAAAAGGACAATCGATATCGCGTAGCTTCCCGAAAAGTCGTACAGCCAGGCGAGCACCCGAGCAATTAAGTTGAACATTGAACCTCGCCTTCTCGTGCTCGTGTTGGCACTGGGTCATACCCCTGACCACCCCATGGATGGCAGCGCATGATTCGACGCATAACGAAGGGAGTGCCCCGTACAGGACCATGTGCCTCAATGGCATCTATCGCGTATTGTGAGCAAGTGGGGTCAAACCGGCAAACAGGTGCGCGCCGGCTGGAAAGCAGCCGATAGAAGCGGATCCCGCGTAACAGGGCTTTCCCCAACAAACTCACGTTAATTCTCGACTTTTTTTGAGTAATTCGAAGATGTCATCTCGTACTTGTGGAAAAGCGACTGAAACCGCAGGAATACGGGCTCCGATAAGATAGCGGCCTTTGGGGATTGTGTTCGCTGAATCTCGCAAAACCGCCTGAATTTGGCGTCGAATGCGATTTCGTTGAACTGCGGTTCCACGAGTACGCCCTATGGCATATGCCACGCGTGGGTGTTCAAGCGTTGAGTCTGGGGAAAACATCATCCATAAAATGCGGCCAGATAGCCGTTTGGCGTGATTCAGTATCGCAAAATCGGCTCGCTGGCTACAACTTTCAATCAAGCGCTCAGCCGCTGGCGGCCCTTGGCCCGGCGTGCCTGAAGGATGGCACGTCCGGCCTTGCTTGACATGCGGTGACGAAACCCGTGTCGGCGGGCTCTGCGGCGAGTATTTGGCTGAAAAGTGCGTTTCATAGTGTCGGCCTCCAATTTGGCCGTGAAGTAGTCCGTCGTTGTGGAAGAAGAAAGGGGAGAGAGCCTAGACGGCAACGGTATGAGCTGCTGCAAGCATGTCTAAAGCCCAGGATTGCCTTTCAGAAGGACAACGACGGGAACCGTAGTATAGGAATTTTGAGTAAGCCTTTGCCTGGTGAGCCACTTGACTACACCCGAACAACACCAGCCTAGAGGGCATTGCTATCAAATAGAAACTTCGTCCGCTAAAGACGTCGGGGCTTGTGGTATGACACGATTCTCGCGCGCAACGTGCTAATCCAGGTGCTATATCAATCAATTAACCACTACCTGTAGTATTTTACCTACCCTTCGCCACGGAGTGCTAGGTTCCACAGCCCACGAACAAGTGGATCCTGGGGTTTTACACAGCAGCCACAGGTTTTCCACACGGCTTGGCTTGTGAGGCCCTGTGGCTGACGAAACACTGAATAACCGGGACGAAAACGACATTGATGAACCCGAGGTATTAAATTCCGATTCAACTTGGACCACATGTAGGGGTTTACTTCGGAGCCAAGTCTCAGAAGCTGTGTGGTTGACATCATTTCGCGACCTCCACATCGTAGCGATGTCACCTGAAAGGGTCGTTCTCGTAGCCCCCAGCAGTGTCATTCGTGATCGAGTGTTGAACCGGTATCTGCCCATGGTTCGAGCAGCATTGGCTGATGCCGGTTGCGACACAAACACAATCGAAATCGAAGTTCAAACTGAGCTTGACACGTCGGTAGGGGTCGCCGAGTCAGCACGAATTAGAGAAGAACCTGCCTCAGCGCCCGATCTTCAAGATCGACTTGAAAGCCCACTTCAACCCGATACCCACCGAAGCGCAGCGAGAACTGACTCCTACACCGACACGATTCACCCGCTGTACACCTTCGAATCATTCGTAACTGGCACAAGTAACCGTTTTGCTCATGCTGCTGCGCTGGCAGTAGCCGAAACCCCTGGCCGCAGCTACAACCCACTGTTCATTCACGGAGGCGCTGGACTAGGTAAGACACATTTACTCCAAGCGATCGTGCACTACATCAGAAGCACTTACCCCAATTACACAGCACGTTACGTCTCAAGTGAAACCTTCCTTAACGAGTTCGTCGAAGCTATTCGAACCTCAACCACCAACACTTTCAAACGGCGCTACCGCGACATCGACGTGTTGTTGATCGACGACATTCAGTTCATGGAAGGCAAAGAAGGCCTACAGGAAGAGTTTTTCCATACGTTCAACTCTCTTCATGGAGCCGGGCGCCAAGTCATTTTGTCTTCTGACCGCCCACCAAGAAACATTGCAACACTAGAAGACAGGTTACGTAGCAGATTTGAATGGGGTCTCATAACAGACATCCAACCGCCTGACGTTGAAACCAGGCTCGCGATCCTGCGAAAGAAAACTGAAGCCGCGCGTAGCGATGTTCCTGACGAAGTACTGGAATTCATCGCTGAGCTCATTACCAACAACATTCGCGAACTTGAAGGTGCACTGATCCGGGTCAGTGCCTATGCGTCGTTAACAGATGAACCAATAACTGTTGATTTAGCCGAACGAGTATTGAGAGACATTATTCACAGCAACCAGTCGAGACCGATTACTTCTGAGGTCATTATCAATGCAACCTCCGAAATGTTCGGTTATGACATTGACGAACTAAAAGGAAAGCGCCGCCATCGGAGTCTGGTGCAAGCACGTCAAATAAGCATGTATGTCGTTCGAGAATTAACTGATCTGAGCTATCCAGCCATTGCTAGGGAATTCGGAGGGCGGGATCACACGACAGTCATGCATGCGGTTGAAAAGGTGGGAAACCAAATGGCTGAACGTCGCCAGGTGTATGACCAAGTAAGCGCTTTGATCTCCGACATTAAGTCCCCATAAGCCGTGGATAAGGTTCTGGACGGCATTGTGGAGACCCCGTGGACAATTTCGACTTATCCACACAAATCAACCGTTCGCTTAAAACCACGCGGTCTCCTGTGGGCAGCGGTGGACAGTAGTGTCGATAAAGAAACAATGACTGACCAGCGGATTCGTCGTATTGTCCACAATCCACAGGACCTATTGCCACTATTACATTTTAAAACTCATCTAAAGAGAGGAAGTTCGACGTGAAGTTTCGATGTGAACGTGACGCACTCGTCGAGCAATTGGGAACAGCAAGCCGAGCTGTGAGTAGTCGCGGTGGTGCTTTGCCTGTACTCACAGGTATTCATCTCAGTGCCCGCGATGACGTTCTGACTATCACAGGAAGTGATTTAGAGATCACTGTGAGAGCCTCAGTTTCGGTGGCGGTGACTGAACCAGGCGAGGCGGTGCTTCCATCGCGCCTAGCTGTCGACATTGTGCGATCACTTGATTCTGGTGCTGTTGAAGTTGAAGTTTCCGGCGAAGAGGCGAAGATTGTTGGTGGGCGGTCACAATTTTCTGTGCGCACGCTCCCAGTGGATGATTTCCCTATTCTCGCTGAACCGAGTGGTGACGAAGTGACAGTTGCGACTGCTGATCTCGCCTCAGGTCTTAAACAAGTGGTGAGAGCAGCGAGTGGTGACGACGCTCGACCGATTTTGACTGGCGTGTTGATGTCAGCTGAAGATGGCGGACTTCGCCTGGTGGCAACCGATTCCTATCGTCTCGCGGTTCGTGACCTTCCTGATGCCATCGTCCTAAGTGAGGGTCAAAAAGTACTTGTCCCTTCTAGAGCTCTTGAGGAGCTAAGTCGCGTCTTAGGCGAATCGGAAGAAGTAACGGTTCGTTTGGGCGAACGGGAAGTTACCTTCGATGTCTCTGTGGACGACGGAGAGGTTCAGGTAACAACGCGCCTTATAGAAGGTGAGTTCCCTAATTATCGGCAACTCATCCCTAGTAGCTACCCGAACCAACTAACTATTGGTCGAGAACCGCTATTAGAAGCAGTTCGACGAGTGAAACTTATGGCCAGAGATACCACCCCTTTGAGAATTACCCAGAAATCGGGTTGTGTGGAACTAATGGCTGTCACTCAAGACGTAGGGCAAGCCCACGAAGAAGTAGATGCTCAGTACGTGGGCGATGAACTTACAGTGGCTTTCAATCCGGACTATTTAATTCAAGGGTTGGAAGCTGCCCCTGGTGATGAAGTGGTTCTCGAAACTCTCGACGCTTTGAAACCCGCCGTGCTTCGGTCTAGTGAAGGCGGAGATTTTCTTTACCTGTTGATGCCAGTTCGGGTCTCGTAGTAGTCACGTCGAAGCGGTGATTGTCAAACGCTTGTGGCTTACAGATTTCCGTAACCACGCGACGACCGAAATTGGGCTGGATCGCAAAGTCACTTTAGTCATTGGTTTAAATGGGCATGGAAAAACCAATTTGATCGAAGGCTTGTCTCTCTTGAGTGGCGCCCGTTCTTTTCGCGGGGCAAAGGTTGATGCACTGGTAGCCAGTGGAAAATCGTCCGCGTACATCCGCGCGGAAGTTGACGAAGACGGGCGATTATCTCTGGTTGAGCTCGAGTTAACTACAGGCGGTCGTTCCCGAGCTCAAGTAAATAAACAACGAGTCAAAAAATTCAGAGACCTGAGTGACACTGTTCGCGTAGTGGTATTTAGCCCCGACGATTTAGAGCTTATTAAAGGGCCACCTTCGGTACGTCGGTCTTTATTGGACGACGCTCTGGCCAGCATTAACATCCAATTTCGGGCTACTAGAACTGATTTTGATCGCATTCTTCGTCAGCGGAACAATCTCTTAAAGCAAGCTCGCGGTCGTACGACGACTGAACTTGAAGCGAGTTTGGTTATCTGGAATCAGCAACTTGTTGACGCAGCTGACCAAATCGGTGATGACCGATCAAATTTTGTTCAAAATATCGAACCTGTAGTTGCGGACTTTTATGAGCGTGTGGCGGGCACCGATGAACAAGTGTCACTGAAGTTAGATGCGGACTGGCGGGAAGAGGGACTAGCAGAAAGTCTTTTACGTTCACAAGATGAGGAAGTAAGACGAGGGGTCACTTTGGTGGGACCTCACCGTGATGACCTAGTAATTCTTCTGTCCCAACTTCATTCCAGAACACATGCATCACAAGGTGAACAACGAAGTTTGGCTTTGGCGTTACGTTTGGCGACGCACGCGTATCTTTCACGGATGTGTGGTGACGATCCGTTGGTGTTACTAGATGATGTGTTTTCGGAACTGGATGAAGGACGAGCACGTCGACTCGTAGAATGTTTACCAGATGCACAAATTGTCTTAACGTCGGCCACCGGCACAGTTCCTGACGGGGTCAAACCGGGACTAATCCTTGAAATCATTGAAGGTAAAGTCGATGGGATTTGACAGCGATTCTCGTGGGCGGTGGTTTGAACCACGTTCTCTCAATGACGTTCTTAAACGAATCATCGGTGACTTTGGCGACAGCGGAGCGATGTATGCAATACACGAGCATTGGAATGAAGCTGTGGGTTCGACTATTGCTCAACACTGCAGTCCTCGTCGCCTACTAGATGGCGAGCTGCTTATTGAAGTTGATCATCCCGGGTGGGCTACTGAGATTCAATATCTCGAACAGGTTTTGATTACCAAATTGGCGCAACTGCATCCGAAACTGGAGCTAAGGCAAATAAAGGTTCAAGTCAAAGGCTCCTGACACAACTCTTTTCTCTGAGAAGCCTTCAGAAGCTGTATGACGCCTTTAACCCTGCCTCTGGAATACCCCTACGACTGATAGCCTTGAGTCCACGAAAGGGGTTCGGTGAGCGACACTACATATCAGGCAGAAAGCATTCAAGTTCTTGAGGGTTTGGAAGCCGTTCGAAAACGCCCTGGCATGTATATCGGCTCAACTGGACCGTCTGGCCTCCATCACTTGGTGTACGAGGTAGTCGACAATTCCGTTGATGAAGCAATGGCTGGTCACTGCGCGACCATCGAAATTGTCATTCTCGACGACGGGCGGTGCCGCGTAACTGACGACGGACGTGGGATCCCAGTAGGCCCCCATCCCAAATATCCCGATAAATCAGCTGCGGAGGTTGCCATGACTGTGCTGCACGCTGGAGGAAAATTCGGGGGTGGTGGCTACAAAGTGTCAGGCGGTCTTCACGGCGTCGGCGTGTCGGTGGTTAACGCATTGTCGATAAGTGTCGAACTTGAAATAGATCGCGATGGGCGCCGATGGAAACAAGAATTCCAAAATGGGGGAGACCCTGTTGGCCCACTAACTGAGGTAGGTGACAGCCCCCACCCCAAGATAGGGACTTGCATCACTTTCGCCCCCGATCCGACAATCTTTGATTCGGTTGACTTTCGTGCTCAAACCCTTTTGGAAAGATTCCAAATGATGGCATTTTTGAATGCCGGACTCCGAATTAGATTTCGCGACGAACGAGAGGCGTCACCAACTGAATCAGAGTTTCAATATGACGGTGGCATCCGGGACTTTGTACGTCATCTGAACGACGCCAAAGAGCCTCTCTTTGTAGATGTCGGTTACTTGGAAGCAGCGGAAGAAGGTGATGAAGTCGAAATCGCTTTCCAATGGAACACCGGTTACCAGCTTGATGGGATTCACTCATTCGCCAATGGGATTAGCACCATCGAAGGCGGAATGCACGAGGAGGGTTTCAAAACCGCGTTGACGTCAACTGTGAATCGTTATGCGCGAGCAAAAAATCTCCTCAAAGAAAAGGAAGACAATTTACAAGGTGACGACATTCGCGAGGGTCTCACGGCGATTGTAAGTGTTCGTCTCCAAGAACCGCAGTTCGAGGGTCAAACCAAAGCCAAACTTGGCAATACTTCCATGCGTAGCTTGGTACAAAAAGCAACTAATGAAGCCTTAACGGACTGGCTTGAAGAACATCCCAAAGAAGCAAAACGAACGATTGGGAAAGCCATCGATGCCCGACGCGCTCGTCTCGCGGCCCAAAAAGCCAAAAATACGATCAGAAAATCCGCGTTAGCTGGGGCCGGTCTTCCAGGGAAACTCACTGATTGTTCATCAGGTGATGCCTCCGAAACGGAGTTGTACATCGTTGAAGGGCAATCAGCAGGTGGTTCCGCTAAAGATGCAAGAGACCCCAGAACAATGGCAATTCTTCCAATACGGGGGAAGATCCTCAACGTTGAGCGTCTTGGTGGACGACTGGAAAAGATGTTCCAGAATACTGAAGTCCAAGCGTTGATTTCGGCGATCGGTGCAGGTGTAGGGGAAGGAAACTTCGACGTCGAGAAAATTCGCTACCACAAAGTTGTGCTTTTGTGCGACGCTGATGTTGACGGAAGCCATATTCGGACCCTCCTCCTCACGTTCTTTTGGCGTCAGATGAAGGACTTGGTCCTAGGTGGCCACGTGTACATCGCTCAACCCCCTCTTTATTCGACGAAGACTGGCAGCGAGACGGTGTACCTCAAAGATGATCGAGCCAAAGACGAATTCCTATCTGATCGCCCAAACCATAAGAACGACTTTCAGCGTCTCAAAGGGCTGGGCGAAATGGACGCGGATGAGTTATGGACGACAACCCTGGACCCCGAAACCAGAACCCTGCTCCAAATCACTGTCGATGAAGCATCAATCGCAGACAACATTTTTAGTGTCTTAATGGGTGAACACGTCGAGAGTCGCAAAGGGTTCATTCAAACCAACGCTCACGACGTTCGATTCCTGGATATCTAACGAATATGGATGATCTTTCTCCCCCCGATGATCAACCCGCGGATGGTGAACTACATCTCGCGGTGCAACCGATCGAAATTCAACATGAGATGGAGCAATCGTTCCTTGATTACGCGATGTCGGTCATTACGGCACGGGCTCTTCCTGACGCTCGAGACGGGCTGAAGCCAGTTCACCGACGCATCCTTTGGTCCATGTTCTCAACGGGTTTTCGTCCCGATCGCCCACATAAAAAATGCGCCACCGTAGTAGGTGACGTCATAGGCAACTACCACCCACATGGTGACTCTGCGATCTATGACGCGATGGTGAGAATGGGTCAGACGTTCAGTTTGGCCAATATCTTGGTTGACCCCCACGGGAATTTCGGTTCTCCAAGTGATCCCCCTGCGGCATATCGATACACCGAATGCCGGCTTACCGATCTAGCGATGCGAATGGTGGAAAGTATCGACGAAGACACCGTCGATCTGATCCCGAACTTTGACGGTTCAGGAGAAGAACCGCTAGTTATGCCAGCTCGTTTCCCCAACTTGTTGGTGAACGGCAGCCAAGGCATAGCGGTTGGAATGGCCACCAATATTCCGACACACAATTTGAGTGAAGTCATCGACGCCACACTCCATCTCATTGACAACCCCGACGCGACCGTGGCTGACCTCATGGAGTTTGTCCAGGGTCCTGATTTTCCGACGGGCGGTTTGATTATGGGACGCGCCGGCCTAACGAGCGCTTTCAATACAGGACGCGGATCGATTCGGATTCGCGCCCGCGCAGAAATAATCGAAGATGGCAAGAACACTCAAATCGTGGTCACGGAAATTCCGTACCAAACATCCGTTGAGGGTATTGAACAAAAAATCGCAGACGCCGTCGACCGCAAAATCATCGACGGTATCCGAGGATTGCGAAATGAGTCCGCTAAAGGAGAGACGCGTTTCGTTATCGAACTCAAGCGTGACGCAGCAGCCAATGTTGTCTTGAACAATTTGTTTAAGCACACGCCACTGCAGACCAGCTTCGCCGCGAACATGGTGGCGTTAATTGACGGCGTCCCAAGGACCCTGAATCTGCGTGACGCGCTTCAGGCGTACGTCAATCACCAGATTGATGTCGTCACTCGGCGTTCGGAGTATCGGCTAGGACAAGCCCGCGATCGTGCTCATATTGTCGAAGGCCTTGTTCGAGCACTCGACCTGATCGACGACATCATTGCACTTATACGCGGTAGCGAAGATAGAGCATCAGCGCTTACAGATCTTCAACTTGAACCGCTGTCTTTTAGCGAACGCCAGGCGAATCACATCCTTGACATGCAGCTAGGGCGTCTCACCAGGCTTGGGAGAACTCGACTGGAAGAAGAGTTAGTTGAGTTACGAGCACGAATGGAAGGATTAGAAGCAATCCTCAACAGCGAGGCGAAACTTCGTGCTGTTATTAGAGAAGAACTCGGCGAGGTTCGTGCCGAACATGACACACCGCGTCGATCCCAGATTGTGTTCGACGCTGGTGATATGGAAATTGAAGACCTCATCGACAATGAACCCGTCGTGATAACCCTCAGCAAAGGCGGGTACATCAAATCGGTTACTTCTGACACATTTCGGACTCAGGGTCGCGGAGGGCGAGGGGTTCAAGGGGCGCGATTAAAAGACGACGACATTCTGGTTCGCGTTCTCACCACTACTGCCCACTCGTATCTCCTGTTTTTTACCAACCGCGGCAAGGTGTACCGGCTCAAGGCCTACCAAGTGCCCACGATGGACCGAACCGCGCGCGGGACAGCCGTGGTGAACTTGTTGCAATTAGACCCAGATGAAGTGGTTGAAGCTGTCATCGATGCGCAAGAGTTCACTCCTGATGAATACTTGCTTTTCGTGACCCGAAAAGGTGTCGTCAAGAAGACGGCTTTCACTGAATATGACAAGAACAGGACTAATGGACTCATCGCTATCAACCTGCGTGAAGGTGACGAGCTAGTGCGTGTGATCCAAGTTCGCGAAAGCGATGACATTGTGCTGGTAAGCAGCAGAGGGCAAACCATCCGTTTCTCAGGTACACAGGTACGGCCGATGGGACGGAGCGCTGGTGGCGTCCGAGGGATGCGGTTAAAAGAGGATGATGTTGTCGTAGCAGCAGTCGCTATTTCGGAAAATGACCGACGGCAGCTACTGACGGTCACAGAAGGTGGATACGGAAAACGCACGCCGATTGATGCCTACCCCCGAAAGGGGCGCGGCACCATGGGGGTTAAGGGAATAAAACTTACTGAGGCACGCGGCGCGGCTGTAGTTGGTGCCCGCATGGTTGATCTGGATGACGAAGTGATTCTGGTTTCCTCTGGTGGTGTGCTGATACGAACCTCTGTGTCAGAGATAGCCGAACAGCGCCGTGACGCCACGGGGGTGAAAGTTATGAATATTGGGGACGAAGAAACCGTGGCTGCTTTGTCACCCGTGACTATTGACGATGAGTTAGAAGAAGCACTGGAATCTGACCTAGTGAGTTGAGTCGCGACCAGGGACGCGTGAGCCTCCCGTACACTTCGACG
>ERZ651768.3681-NODE-3681-length-10188-cov-2.411532_pt1 | contig 10188 bp, 6 predicted proteins | sample MGYA00514754_ERZ651768 | MGnify/ENA metagenome assembly ERZ651768 | reverse complement strand
ATCGTAGGGACGGGATCGTATTTTGCTGAGAATTCGAATAAAGAAAAATAATCCGCTTCCGCTCCTCGCGTGACCGGGTTGTGGCTGGGAGGGAAATCGATATCAGAGAATTCATAGACCATGGGGTCCGGCAGGATCTTAAAATCGGTGAAAGCAAATGATTGTGAATAATCCAATTTTTCCTGAACCGATGGATCAATCGGTGTCCCGTCAAAGACTGGATGCACTCCATCTATGTTTTCCATTGTCAATCCGATGTCGTATGAGTCGGTGGCGGAGCACATGGCAAAAAGAAAACCCCCATTTGCAACATAAGACTGGATGGTTCGCGCAAGGGACTTTTTTTGTTCGTGAACACTGGGGAAACCAAGTTTCAGAGCCATGGCTTCGAATTGACTTTGTTGTACCTTATACCATTGTGCGTTATGATGGCTCCGGTAGAATTTCCCGTACTGGCCCGTAAAATCCTCGTGATGGAGATGAAGCCAGTCGTATTCGTTGAGTTTTCCAAGGTGGACTTCCTCATCCCACAAGGTTTCGTAATCAACTTCCGCATAGGTGAGCGCCAAGGTGACGGCATCATCCCAGGGCTGCTTGTTGGGCGGGGTATAAATGGCGATCTTAGGCGTTTTTTCCAGAAGAACGATATCCATGTTGTTTTGATCTATTTCGGAAAAAATGGAAACGATGATTCCCGCATCGACGTTTTGGTACGTTACGCCTCGTATTCTGCACTCCGATGTGATGACGTCTTGGTTATCCATTAGGAAAGACCCACCGCGATAGTTGAGCAGCCATTCGACTTCCATGTTTTTCGTCAAGGCAAAATAAGCAATGCCGTATGCCTTTAAATGGTCGTTTTGAGACTGATCCATTGGAATAAGGATTTTTTGTCCCAATAAAATTGAGAAGAATAAAAGACGAAAAATTTTCTTCATTAGCTCTCTGTTTGCTGGATTTTTCTGATGTGATACCGAATGGGTTCTGAAAAAATAGAATCGGGGAATTCCTTCAGGATCCGCATGTAGGACGTCATGGCCTTTTCCGTTTCAAAATATTTTGTTTCGTATATCTCTCCCGCAAGTATGATTCCCCGGTCTGCGAATGCAGTTTCTTCCAATGCCAGCGCCAGCGCTAGCGCCTCTTCAAACTGGTTTAATCTGAAATGCAATAATGCTTTTCGCAACATGACCAAGGGAACGATTTTGGATTGAGGATATTTTTCCATAACGTAATTGAGTTCTTGAATGGCGTCACCGTCTTTCCCCTGCCGAATGAATTTTTCTGAATTTTGAAAATGTAGGAATTCATTCTGAACGGATTTTGAGGTGTTTTCATGATACTGCGTCAGGATGTTTTTCAGTTCCATCAGATCGTTAAACGATGGATCAATTGGATTCATCGACGTGAAGGAATCATTTACCAAATTCAAAGTGGAATCGGGATTATTGGTTAAAAAATGAACCAGTATTCTCTTTTGTTCTAATTTTGGAGAATTATTTTTGGTCATTTGCTTGTCCAAAAATTCAAGTGCATACTCGGTGTTGCCTTTTGCGATCAGGACGTCGACGATACGCTGCAGGGTCTCAATTTTTATGGTTTTATCAGGTTTGTTTCGCAAGGCTGACCGGAACAATGCATTTGCCTGATCAAAATCCTGGAGGATTCTGTACTGGATTTCCCCAAGCCTGAAATAGGCTTCGGCAAGCAGGGCAGATTTTGGTAGGGACACAAGCAATGAATCGTAAAGGGAGAGGCTTGATTGCAGATGCTCGGGTGAAATGGAAGAGTTCACCTGGAATGGATTTTCAAAAAAAACGTTTTGATCAAAAAAGTAAGGTATCAAATGCGTTTTGCCTTCAGGCACAATTTGGTCTTCAAAAGTTTGTGCCAATCCCAGGAGAGCCTTCCCGGCGATCTGAGAAGAGACCTTATGATTTAAAATAAAGTTGTAGGCATCCACAGACGTATTGAATTGGTTTTCCTTTCTCAAATCGTTGGCAAACTTAAGCCATGACTTTGTATTCCATTCCCCGGTTTTTGCCCATTCTTTTTTAACGTTGATTGCCCGGTCGAAATTCTTCTGCTTGAAATAGAAATCACTTAATATTTCCAAGAATATCTCGGGATGCATTTATGTGGCATCCAAAAGTTTTACCTCGATGACCAGGACTGCGTCTTCTTCATCGCTCATGTTCAAGATTTTCCTTTGGATGGGTTTTTTCCATTTTGTGGCGTAGGTTAGGTTAAGGATGTATTCGTCCATGGCTTTGTCGTAGACGCGTTTGGATTGGTATAGGGAACCCATTTCATAGCTTAAAAACGAGGAATCAAAATTATTGCGACCGTTGACGAGCATTGATTCCAATTCGCCGTCCAGCCCATAATAACCATATTTGGATAACATTATTTGATACAAAGACCGGTTTTTTTCGAATTTTTCCAGGGCATTGGCCCAGACGGATTCAGCTTCTGCTTTTTGATCGTTTAGATAATGGAATTCGCCCAGCTCGGTATGGGTTTGCATGTCGTTGGGCTGGATGGTCAATAAATTTCTTAAAAAAATAATTCCATCGTCAAATTTTTTATATTTTTTATAGATGGATTTTAAATCTCGGATCGCTTGACGGTTTTTTGGATTTTTATTCAGGATATCCTCGTAAACGGCAATGGCGCCCTCGACGTTGCCTCCTTTTTCCAACATTCTTGCCGTTTTTAAGGATGCAGTCCATTGTGCGAGGCCTGGCGATCCTATTCCAAGGAGAACGTAGATTAAGATTTTATTTCGCATCCGTACCTTCATTCATTTCATTTTCAGATTGGATCTGGCTCAAAGAATTGAAATATCGTTTTATCATGGTTTGATGCTCTCGCGAGTACCCTGCATTTATTGCTTTGTTTAATGCTTGAAGTGCCAAGTTTTGTCTTTGTCCCATATCAGCGGGCAGTCCGCTGGGGCCTTTGTATACTATTGATGGATCAATGGCGATCGACTTTCTGTCTTCCTTATAGCCTCGCTGGGTTAAAGACGTTTGGCTGTCCAGCATTCGGGATAAAATACGTTGCTGCCTTTCTTGGGTTTTCCGTGTGTAGCGCTCTTTTTGGAGATCTTTGATGACGTCGTCCATATCTTTTCCAATTCCACCCAAATCTCCTAAGCCATGCTGTCCGGAATTCCTCATTTCATCCATCAGCTCTTTTAATGATTTTTTGATCCCTCGTTGATTTTGCAGCATTTGTTTCATCAGTTGCTGTTGCATGGATGCAGTCATTTGGCCCAAAGCCAATTGCATGCCTTGTTGATTCAGCCCTTGTTGCTGACCGGCCATTTGCTGCATCATTTTCAGGAATTGTTCAAACCCTCCCGCAGAACCGGATTGTTGCATTTGCTGAATGCTGTTGAACATTGCCATAGCAGCTTCATTAAGGCCTTCCATGGCCATATTCTGATCAACTTTAGTCTGTGATACGTTTCGTCTCGCAAGATTTGTTTTTGCCTCTTCCATCCCTGCGTGGGCTTTGCCGATGCCACGACCGATATCCGGCGTCATCGCGAACGTTTCCTTCGATAATTCCATCATTTGAGCCATCATGGATTTTAACTGGTCTTGGAGTAATTGTTGTTTGGCTGCAAGTTCTCGAAGCCTGGGAGAATTCCGGGATGCTGAACTAACCTCGGAACGTAATTTTTCTTCCTGAGATGAAAGATAAAGTATGTCTTGTATTAGCGCTTGGAATTTTTCCGTCATTTCCGCCACTGTTTCCTGTTGGAACATTTGCCGAATATCCGATAGTTGTTGCATCATCCTCTGTATATTCCCGAGCGATTGTTCACTAGAGGTCATTGCATTGTCCATCTGCTGATCCGACAGGTTCTCCATTGTTTCCGTCATGTTTTCTTCTATCTGCTGCGTCAATGAATCGTCCATCAATTCCAAAAGTTCTTCAGCCGTTTCCTGACTGTAGGGTTTCACCATTTCCGACGCTTCTTCCATGACGCGTTTCAGAGCGGCAAATTCTTCCAGATTACGCATCTCTTCCTGAGCAAGACGTTCCAGGGTGGAGCGATCCGTATTTTTTCCGAACTGGTTCAATTCTTCATCCAACTTTTTTTGCTGTTCATAAAGTTGCTCCATCCGGGTTTGGAGTTCGTCCATTTTCTGTTCCGATTCCATTCTCCGAAAAATTTCAAGATATCGATCCAGTTCCCGTTCAATTTGATCCATATTTTCCGCAAGATCGCTCAGGGCATTTTGAAGGGATTTCATATCCATTTTATCAAGAGCTTCCTGAAGGTTGTCCAAATTGTTTAACATATTTTCAGGGAAAATGTCCTGAATCAGATCGGAAAGTTCATTGAATTTGTCCATCAGGTCCGGTGAAAAAAGTTCATGTTTTTCACCTTGTTTTGTAATGGATTCCAATGCTTCAGCCATTTTCTCCAGGTTTTCCAGTTGTTCGGAGGCTTCCTCAATTGCATTTTTTAAGGATTGCTGTTGGTCCCAATCCAGCTTCTCCGTTTTCAGCGCTTCCAATTCCAAGGATTTGAACTGGTCTTTGAGATCTTGGATTTCTTCCATTTCCGTGGAGAGATCATCCAATAAATCCGATTCATTTTTTTCCAATTTTGCATAAAGATCTGCGAGGGAAGGAACACGGGCAATGAAGGTCGAAGAAAGGGTTTTTTTGGGCCCTGATATGACGTCATTATCCGATAGTTCAAAATGAAAATGAACTTCATCTTCCGGCATAAGCATCAGATCTCCAAGATTCCAAAAAGTCCGTATGGTTTGCATGACTGAATCTTTCTTTAATTCAGACAGTGAAAACATGGCTACGTAAGGATCTACATTCAAATAATCCGGACGGCGAACTTCGTAAGCGACTTGAAGATCGGTAAAACCGTAATCGTCTTCAATTTCCATCAGAAAAGGAATAGTTTGGTCATTACCCAGCTCCACTATTGGGAAGGGTTTAATTACAGATAAGCGAGGATTCAGGTCAGGGATCATTTCAAGTGCGTAGGGCACCGGATCCCGATTGGTGATTCCACGTTCATCCACGAGGTTTACTGTAAATTTACCATCGACCATGAATTGAAAATGTCCGGATGCAGCTGTGTTTTTGATGGACATTTCCGATCGTTCGCCATTAATGTCCAAATAAGCGGATTTCAATTTACGGTTTGAAGTTAGGTTCACCTGGATCGCGGATCCCTTCAATCCTTGGACCACCGCCAAGTTGCCTTGTTGGGTTTCCGTTGGAAGTCCACTGTATTCTGGAGGAACAACCCTGATTGTGAAGGATTTAAACGTAGGGCGGTCTGTGACAAAGATCGTATTGGGTTGGGAATTCACACTGTTCCAGGCTTCCCAGAAATGCTCAGCTTCCACTATGGCTTCATAAGCATAGTCCTGAAAAAGTTCAGGTAATTCAAAAGTGTAAATTCCGGCTGAATCAACTGGTGAAGTGAATTTTAGCGTTACGGAATCACGCACCTGCGTTGCGACCTGGATTGGAGAAAGGCGTAGTTGGATGGAATCCGGTTTTGCATCCTTTACTTGAATTTTGATTTGGGCAGTTTCACCACCCAAAATATGGATATCTCCCGAAAGACTTATCAATGAAAAAGGTTTGGGCGCAAAAAACTTGGTTGCTGGATGGCACCAACGATAAAATGCATCGGCTGATTCCTGATGTTGAATTGAAAAAATCAAAATTATAATTATCCAGGTTCCAAGTAATCCCTTTTTCAATGGTTCCATTCTGCGATCGTGTATCAATGGCTTGAGATTAATGCTTTCCAGTTTTTTTGAAATATTGTTTATATAGGCCTGAGCCAGTTCTTTGGATTCATTTTTATCTGTACCTTCCTCCAATTGAATCGCATTGAGGATTTTATCGTGTTTTTCAGGGAACAAAGCCTTACCCAGGAGAAGGGAAAGAGAATCAATTTTATACCGATGGATTTTATTATTGATCGATAAAAATCGAAGAAATGCCCAAACCAGAACCCCTGATGAAACAATCCCCGTGAGTATTAGAAGAGAGAACGTTTTTTTGGAAGGTGAAAAATAAAAAAGAGTTTCCAGTTCAATTCCCACAAAAAGGATAATGGACGTCAGAATTACAAAAATAATTAAGTAAAAAATGGAATCATTCCATAAGCGGACTGAACGGAGTTTTAAGATGTAATCTCTGATTTTCATTACTGCGTTAAGGCAAAATAAATGATGTTTACGCCCATTTTCAAAGCCGCTTCACGAATTGGCCACGGATCCCGGTGTACGTTTGCGTCCTCCCAGCCATCGCCTAGATCAGATTCATATGTGTATAAAACAACCAGATGATCATTCTCAAACAATGCAAGAGCTTCAGGTGGGTTCTTATCATGCTCATGCACTTTTGGGAGACCGGATTTCATCCGAAAAAAAGATGAGAATATTGGATGGTCATGGGGAAGGGGAACAAAATCCTTGTTTGGAAAAACTCGTTTCATCTCCCGCCTGAATGATTTATCCATTCCATAGTTGTCATCGGCGTGGAGAAATCCGCCATTTTGTAAAATGGATCGAAGCGAAATGATTTCATCCTCATTGAATCGAATATTGCCATGACCCGTAAGATAGAGGTAGGGATACTGGGTGATTTCATCATCGGTCAGTTTGATGCGAATCTCATCGGATTCAGCGGACATAGGTGTTTTTTTATTCAGGTATTGCAAAAGATTAGGCAGGCTGCTCGGGTCGCTGTACCAGTCACCCCCCCCCCCGTACTGTATTCTCGCAATATTGAACGACTGAGCATAGATTAATCCTACAAAGTTGAAGATTAGGATGTATTTTTTACCCATGAAACCCCAATGTGTTAATTGATTCGATTGTTCCCAAAATACAAAAAGAAAGTTAATTAGAATTTGATCAGTCTCTCCTTGAAAATATCATGGGAATCCCTGAATTTCAAAGTTACATGATATTCAGGAATTACAGATACTGGGTTCTTTTTCCCCTGTTTGTATCAGGTTTGTGCGGTCAACCGGAAGATGAAAAAGAACCTAAAACTTTTCTTTTTGGTCTGATCAAGTTTGATACGGAGTCTGCATACGAAAAAGGGCATTGGTTTGATAAATGGTTTCATGCTCGTGAATTTTCTGAACCTGTAAGTTTAATCCCCGTGGAGTTAAGGTATGGTATAGGATTTAACGGTGAAACTGCGGGAGGCCTATCTCAACTTGGTGACCAATCTGCAGTAGACGATCCAGGGAAGGTCCATTACGATGAGGACGTCAATCCAATTGATCAAGAATTTAAAAATCTATGGGGAAGTTCACTCGAATTTGACTTAGGATTGATCAATATTCCACATTTAATCTTTAAAACAAGTTACCTGAACGTTATGACTGGACTTACGTTGCGAACCAGTAAGCTCTTTTATGCCGCCGAGGTTCCTCATGATTCTTGGGCAACTACAAACTCGAATTGGGGTACGAAAAAATATTTTTCACCCAGAGTCAGAGAACTGCTCATCACCAATCATTTTCAGTATCAACCATTCAATTACTGGTACTTAAATTTTCGTTATTCATATGGGTTTGCCTATGCAGGCTTTTATGCATCCGATAGGGAAACTTGGGAAGATACACCCACCGGAACGGGAACGTCCATGGCTACGAGTGCCGGTATCCGGTTCATATTGGACCGTGGGAAAAAAAACCGGTTTTCAGTGGGTCTGGACCTTCGATATTCCTATACTAAAATACATACGATTTACGATCCCAGTGAGCTTACCCCCATCAACCGTTTTGATTTATCGAATTATGGGCTGTATTTGACCTTGTCCACTTTTTATGGAGGAAGGCTCAGCAAAGGAGATGAAGGAAAACGGTTGTACTACCGGAAAGATTATTTTGGAGCAAAGAAAAAATTTGAAAGGTTTCTGTCCGATTATCCTTCTCATGCAAACAGATACAAGGCAGAGGAATATCTTGAATTGTGCAATTATAAAATTCCTTATGTGGTTATGGAGGAAGGAATGGTCTTTGATGATGAGAAAAAATTGGATAAAGCCTTAGCTAAATACTTGAATGCACGATCGTTGGCGAAAGAAGATACCTTGATTATAAATACCCTGGATCATCGTCTTGACCAAATTGCAAATCTTTGGATGCTTGAAGCGGAGGAGATGTTAAGTGAAAACAAATATGATGAAGCATTCAATCTTGTAATGAAAGTGGTCAAATTTTCAGAAAGAGGAAAAAAGGAAATACGTCGGTTTAAATCTTACGTTATTCTTGGAGAAGGAAAGAAATATCAAGCGGCAGGATTCATAGGGAAGGCCATGGAAAAATATTCTGAAGCATTGGTAATGAATGAGGATTTGATTCATGAAGTGAAATCCCTTCAGTACACCGCTGGTCTGCAGATGGCTGAATTGGCGGCGGAAGCTGATGAATTTGAAGAAGTTCAACTGGCCATCTATGCATTGGAGTATGCTAAAGTTTTGGTTGGTGGAATCGGGGCTGGAAACGAACAATTGTTGAAGGATTTGAAAAGTAAAATGAAAGTATTGGACGATTATAAAATTCGGCTCAACATTGAAAAGAGGATGGGTTTGGCTCGATCGGAACAAGCACTTGCTCGTTCAAAGCGCTTGGAGATTGGTCAAACCATTCCAGAAGTTCAGGAACTCATGGGCGAACCTCATGAAAAAATACTTGGTTATCCAGGAGATAATCCGGTTGAACAACTTTGGATTTATTATGTGAATCGTAAAACGCTTCAGCTATCCTTTCAAAATTATCAATTGTTTAAAATTGAAGAGATCTAGTCTGGATCATTTTAATTCTACTCTATTGAAAGAAAGAAATTCCCGGTATTTTTGAAGTTATGAAAATTTCAATTAAATGTTTTTTTCTCGCATTCTTTTTGTCATGTGTCTTTTCTCAGAAGGCGAAACGTGATTTTGACGAGGAGTTACACTATCAGAGTGACGCCATTAATTCACTAAAAAAAGAAATTGAAGAATTACATTCCAAAATTGGCAAAGCCGAATATCAAGAAAAGTCTGCCGCGAGGCGAATCTCAAATCTGGAAGAGGAAATAGCATTGACGTCGAAATTAGTCCAATCTCTTAAATCCGGAGAAACAAAAACAAAACACCGGATCGCTTATTTGAAGGAAGAAATCCAAACCAATGAAAATGAGCTGGAAATACTTCGATTGAGATATGAAGAGCGTATTGTGAATACTTATATGAAAGGTCGTCTATCAAATCTGGAAAAAGTACTTTCATCCACAACATGGCGTCAAGCCATGTACCGTACGCATTATTTCAAGATCATTACGGACATCGAGAAAAAACTGACCAAGCAAATAGAAAAACTGATCATGGAAATCAGTAGACAGAAATTGGAGTTAGAGGCTGTTCTTAGAGATAACCTCAGGCTGAAACGCGACAAAGAAAATGAAATGAATTCCTTGCGCAATATGCGGATCAATCGACAAAAAGAACTTAATCGGATCCGTACCGACAAAAACGCATTGTCCAATTATGTCAATGAGAAAGAAGCCGGTGTACGACAATTGGAAGCCATCATTAAAATGATATTGGAAGATAAGGCAAGATTTGACAGAGAGCAGCGGATTCGCCAACAGCAAGAAGCTCTTAAAACAAAGAGTTTTAAAGCTCTGAGAGGTCAATTACCCTGGCCTGCATCAGGCGTGATCACAGCAAAATTTGGACGACAATGGAACCCGCGGCTAAAGACAACCACTGAAAATCCCGGAATAGATATTAAAGGGAAGCCCGGTTCGCCGATTCGTACCGTTATGAGCGGCGTGGTAACGACAATTACGTATATTCGCGGGTACGGCACTACAATCATCATTGATCATGGTGGAGGGTTTTATACCGTGTATAGCCATGTGACCAATATCCAAACACATGTGGATAGTGAGATTCGCACCAAAGACGTTATTGCGTATATGGGCGATTCTGGTTCCATCAGTGGATCAAAACTCCATTTTGAAATTTGGGGTAAAGGGCAAAAACTGGATCCGGAACAATGGCTTATGAAGAAATAATGTCCCTCGATATTTTGTCGGCTCAAACCAAGAGCTGGCATCGACTTTCTCAAATTTCCATATCGGGTCAGATCGGCAGTGCCTATCTTTTCTCCGGACCGCCTGG
>ERZ651768.3680-NODE-3680-length-10188-cov-3.981307_pt1 | contig 10188 bp, 8 predicted proteins | sample MGYA00514754_ERZ651768 | MGnify/ENA metagenome assembly ERZ651768 | reverse complement strand
ACTAAGGAAAAATCAATCCTACATACTCTGAGAGATTTTTTAGGAAAAACATCTGATCTTGAAAGAATATTGGGGAGAATCAATCGGACCAAAGCCTCACCCAGGGACTTATTGGGACTAAAATATACGTACGAGCTAATTACTCAAATATTGAAAAAACTCAAAGAATCTAATGTGGTGAATTCACTTAAAATCAATACGTGGTTTGGAGAAACTAAATCGTTGATAGATTCCATCAAATCCAAGATTAACGAGGATGCACCAGCGACTTTAAAACAGGGCGGAGTTATTGCTCAGGGAATTAATTCGGAATTGGATGAACTTCGTTCACTGGCAAAAGATGGTTCTGAATGGATAGCCCAATTACAATCTTCTGAACGGGAAAGAACCGGTATTTCATCACTAAAAATAGGATATAACAAGGTATTTGGATATTATATCGAGGTGACAAAAACTCACTTGGAAAAAGTCCCTTCTGAATATATTCGAAAACAAACCTTAGTAAATGCAGAACGGTACATCATTCCTGAATTAAAGGTATATGAGGAGAAAATTCTAAGCGCAGAAGAAAAATTATGTGAGATTGAAAACTGTTTATTCCAAGAATTATGCCATGAAATTTTATTAGAAGCCCATTCCATAAAGAAAAATGCTGAAAGTCTTAATAAACTGGATGTTTTAACTACCTTTGCATATTTGGCGCTTCAAAATAAATATGTGAAGCCCCGGTTTAGGCAAAAATCCATCCTGAAATTAAAAAAAGCTCGCCATCCAGTTGTGGAAAAACTGTTACCTGTCACTGAAAAGTTTATTCCGAATGATCTTGAAATCGACACAAAAAAAAATCAAATTCATTTAATCACTGGCCCAAATATGGCGGGAAAATCCACCTATTTACGGCAAGTGGGACTCATTGTAATTATGGCTCAAATCGGGTGTTTTGTTCCCGCCGAAAAAGCCGAGATGGGTATAGTTGACCATCTGTTTACACGAGTGGGAGCCAGTGATAATTTAGCAGGTGGGGAAAGTACTTTTTTAGTGGAAATGATTGAAGCGGCAAATATTCTGAATAATGCAACCCAGAACAGTCTAATTCTTCTAGATGAGGTGGGCAGAGGGACAGCAACATTTGACGGTTTATCCCTTGCATGGGCGATTACAGAATATTTACACGATGATTCACACGTAGCAGCCCGAACACTGTTTGCAACCCACTATCATGAATTAACCGTTTTAGAAGATTCTTTGGACAGATTGTCCAATTATCATGCGGATGTTAAGGAATATAAGGATAAAATCATTTTCCTTCGAAAAATAATACCAGGAGCTGGTGATAAAAGTTACGGCATTCATGTGGCAAAAATGGCAGGACTTCCAATGTCGATTATTCAACGTGCAAATGAAATCCTTTTACAACATATCAATCAATCAAAAGAAAACCAGATTCAAAGTGAGATATCCAGTCCTGATACACAAGAATTATTGTTCGACATTGAGGAGAAAAAATTAAAAAAAGAAATAAGTAAATTAGATGTTAATTCTATAACACCTATAGAAGCCCTCCAAATACTGTTTGATTTAAAAACCAAATATGAGTCATGATGAAAAAACAAATTTTCAAAAAAATCCTTCTTTTTTCAAATCTTCTCATTTTGACCCTTATATCCAATTTAAATGCAGGTAATTCTGTATTTCACACTGTAATTGATGCCTCGGCTCTGGCAGTAGGAAATGCACTTACAGGTGCTCGATTTTCTCATGATGCTGGATTAGCCAATCCAGCACGAATTAATCAATTCAAACCGGGTGCTGTTTTATTCTCAAGTGAATCCCGATTTTCCGGCACTTTATATAGACATATATTCGCCTATCGAAGTCTTTCTTCCCCCATTAAATTTCTATTTATTCATGAAGGAATTTATAAAATTCCCGATACCCGTTATGCTTTAGATGATTGGAATGGTGATGGAATGTTGAACGGAAATGAACGACTGATTACAGGTCAGATATCCCATTTTGGTCAACATCGTTATGGTGTCATGATCCAACACTCAATTTCATGGAAAGATTGGCAGATTGGGATGGGATATAATACATTTATTTCTTCCCTTGCAGATGAAAACGGTTATGGACTCACCATCAATGGTGGAATCCTCAAGCAGTGGAATTCATCATTTTCTGTAGGATTAGAAATAAAAAATATTGGGATATTACCCATGAAATGGACCACCGGATATCAGGAATCCTGGTCACCGGAAATTTTTATAGGTGGAAGTATCACACCTGTAATGAAATATATGTGGTGTGAAATTAATCTTTTTTTTGATGGAGGACTCCGACTCACAGAACGGACATTGGATGACGATTTTCATGTATATGACAATGGTGGTATTGTCCGTTATGGTGTTGAACTAAATGCAGATGAAATATGCGCAATGAGAATTGGCAGGTCCGGAAAAGGAAAACTGGCAATAGGATTCAGTATTTCCACTGAAAAAAATATATTAAATTACACTTTGAGCACAAAACAGGGATGGGGTAAAAATTCAACCGGTCATATTTTCACTTTTTTACTGGATGTAGAGACAATAAAAAAATGGTTTTAATAATGAAAATTAAAACGATTGAATGGGTCGATTTATCTTTATAGTTTTTAAGATTGTATTCGGAATGAAAAATGATTAAAAGCATGTCTGGGTTTGGTCAGGGAACCGCCCAATTAAAGAATGGAATGTGTACTATATCTGTTCGAGCCTTGAACTCAAGATATTTAGACATCAAATTATCTGGTATAGAGGGATATCCAGATTTAGACCATTTAATACGAAATAAAATCACAGAAAAGTTGGAAAGAGGCAGCATTCAACTCAATGTGAATTTAAATTTTGGAATGAATGGAAAGAGTCATTTCCAATTTAATCAAGAGAGATTTGAACTAATTGATAAAATATTATCCACAATAAAAAAAAAATACGGCAGACACATGAACATGGCTGATATTATCACTTCAAAAGATTTATTTATGGATGGTCCTGAAATGGAAATTGACAGTTCGGAAATTCTGACTGCCATCAACCTTGCCCTGAGTCAAGTAGATTCGATGAGAATTAAAGAAGGGGAAAAAACCGCAGAACATTTGGCATCTTTATTAAATGAAATAGCTGATTTAGTTGAAGTATTAAAAGAAAAAACTAAAAAAATAATTGAAAAGAAAATCAATAAATATAGGGAAAAGATTCAAGATTTAATTAACGGAATACCCGTGGAAGAATCTCGATTAAGTATGGAGATCATGATATTAGCTGATAAAACAGATGTGTCAGAGGAATTATCTCGGAGTTTAAGTCATATTGATCAATTTAGACAATTGATGAAGTTGGATGAACCGGTTGGAAAACGATTAAATTTTCTCACTCAGGAATTAAATCGAGAAATCAATACTTTAGGAGTAAAAGCTGTTGATGTTACTGTAAGCCGGGATGTAATTGCCTTAAAATCCAGAATAGAAAAAATTAGAGAACAGATACAAAATATTTTATGAAATTAATCTATACAATATCTGCTCCTTCCGGAACAGGAAAATCCACCCTGTGTAAGGCAATTCTGAAAGAAATCCCTGAACTGTCATTTTCAGTTTCATATACGACTAGACTTCAAAGAGATAAAGAAATAAATGGTGTAGATTACAATTTTGTCAGTCATGCTGAATTTCAATCAATGCTTGACATGGAACAATTTTCCGAATATGAAGATGTGCACGGGCAATTTTACGGCACTCTGAAATCTATTTTGGAAGATTCCATAATGAAGGGAAATCCATTACTGCTGGAATTGGATGTAAAAGGAGCGATGGCTATTAAAGAACTATATCCTGAACAAACCCTATCAATTTTTGTAAAACCTCCGAGTGAAGATGTACTGAGATTAAGATTGGAAGGCCGAGGTACAGATGATAAAGTCTTGATTAAAAAAAGATTAACCCGAATTCATATGGAACTTGAATATGGAAAAATGTTTGATGTCAGTTTCATAAATGATGATCTGGAAACGGCAATAAAAGAATTAAAACACATTATTTTAATAGAACTAAAAGGAAAAATACATGAATATTAAATCAATCTCATTTAGAAATATTGAATCCAAAACAAAGAATATCTACGAAGCAGTTGTGGTTATTTCTAAAAGGGCAAGCCAGGTATTACATGACAGGTTGGTTGAAAAAATGATGCAGGAGAACACTGAAGAAGAATTTGGGGTATTGGATGAAGTACCTGAAAATAATTCACAGGTTTATTTAGAGAAACCATCCAGCGTTGCTGTGAATGAATTTTTAAATGGTGATCTTAGTTGGAGTAAACCTGAAGAAAAGGAAGATGTATAGCATTGCCGGAATCCCAGATAAAAAAGGATTCAGTACGTTTTTTAGAACAGACAAAAGAACTGTTTGGTTCAAAAATCTATAAAAAATTATCCATGAATGAAATGGGAATAACACGATTGAATCCTTCTTTCCCTGTTCAATTAGATGAATTTGGAAAATCTATTTCCACCTGTCAGAAATGTAATTTAGGTCAACATAGGAATAAATTCGTATTTGGTGTGGGTGATACCCATGCGGATTTAATGCTTGTTGGAGAAGCACCAGGAAAAGAGGAAGACCTGAAAGGAGAACCTTTTGTTGGAAGAGCAGGAAAATTGTTGGATAAAATTTTATCTGCCATTAAAATGAGTCGTCATAAAAACGTATATATTTGCAATGTGTTAAAATGTAGACCACCACAAAATAGGGATCCACTACCCGATGAAGTGGAAAAATGTGAACCTTATCTCTTGCATCAGATTAATTTGATCAAACCAAAACTGATCGTTGCATTAGGAAGGATTTCTGGTACAACCCTGTTACGGGTTGATGACACTCTTAAATCTATGAGAGGAAGATTACATGATTATCACGGAACACCGTTGTTGGTAACCTATCATCCAGCAGCACTATTGCGTAATTCCAATTTAAAAACGTATGCCTGGGAAGATTTTCAATTTATCCGGGATTTTATTAATAAAAAGAATTGATGGAAACAAATAACCAAATCACAACCTTAAAGGCACCACCGCAATCTTTAGAAGCAGAAGCTGCTGTCTTGGGAGCCATGCTTTCCAGCAGAGAAGCAGTAAGTATATCTCTCCAATGGTTAAAGCCTGATCATTTTTATAAAACTGGACATCAGAAGATTTTTTCTGCAATGCTTAAGCTGTTTAATGATAACGAACAAATTGATACAATTTCTGTATCCGATATTCTTAAAAAACAAAAAGCCCTTGAATCGGTGGGGGGAGCTTATTTTCTGACGGGTTTGGTAGAATCTATTCCTACAACTGCAAATGTTGAAAGTTATGTAAAAATCGTACTGGAAAAATCATTATTAAGACAATTAATTAAGGTTGCTCAGAATTTATCTAATGAAGCCTATGATGACCATCGAAAAGCAGAAGATATTTTAGACCGGGTTGAACGCTCAATATTTTCCATCACTCAATCTGGTTTAAGAGGAGGATTTCAACCTATAGATAAAATATTGCATGAATCATTTGAGCAGTTAGATTCAATTGCCTCCAAAGGGGGCGGAGTGATCGGAGTCCCCTCGGGATTGACTGATTTGGATGAAGTGACTGCCGGTTTCCATCCAGGTGATTTAATTGTCATCGCTGGAAGACCTTCCATGGGGAAAACAGCACTTGCTCTGAATATTGCACGGAATGCAGCAATTGAACATAAAACGGGAATCGGGTTTTTCAGTCTTGAAATGGCAAATAACCAATTGGCCATGCGGCTTCTTTGTACCGAAGCAAAAGTTGACAGCCATCTGGTCCGCACTGGGAATCTTCCCAGAAATCAATGGGTGAATTTAAGTACCAATGTAGGGACATTAGCAGAAGCACCTATTTATCTTGATGATACTCCGGGAATTTCAGTTTTGGAATTAAGAGCAAAAGCTCGAAGGATTAAAGCACGGAAGGATGTGGGACTTATCATTGTGGATTATTTGCAATTGATGCAAGGTCCTGTTTCTGAAAACCGTCAACAGGAAATATCGAATATATCCCGATCATTAAAAGGATTAGCAAAAGAATTGAATCTTCCTGTTATCGCACTATCTCAGCTCTCCCGAGCAGTGGAAAACCGCAGCGATCGGAGACCGCTCCTTTCGGATTTGCGTGAAAGTGGAGCGATAGAGCAGGATGCAGATGTCGTTATTTTTCTGTACCGTCCTTTCCTTTACACCCAGGAGGAATCGGATGATGGTAAAGTCCATATTATTGTTGCTAAACAAAGAAACGGTCCCGTCCGAACAGTCATGGCATCTTTTATTTCCCGGTTTACAAGCTTTGAGAATTTATCATATTACCAGGAAGAAGAAGTGCAGGCACCCTTCTGATGGCGAATGTACTCGGTCGTTTAATCCCCCAAATAGTAGGAGATTATCCAAAATCTTTTACAACACTTTTTAATAAAATTTCCATTTCTACTTCAACTTCCGAGGATGAGATTAGACTAATTCTTTGGAAAGCTTTTGAGTTTGGGAAATCATGTCATTCAGGTCAAAAACGTCTTTCCGGTAAACCTTATTTCTCTGATCATTGTGTGAGTGTTGCCAACATTCTTGCTGATTGGAAAATGGATCATAACACCATTATTGGTGGATTGCTTCATGATACAGTGGAAGATTCTGATATTTCCATTGATCAAATAAAAAAGCAATTTGGTGATGATGTAGCTCAAATGGTAGATGGAGTCACCAAATTGGGGCATATAGAATTCACAAACAGACAGGAAAAACAGGCGGGTAATTTTATGAAATTACTATTATCGGTTGCCCAGGATTTGCGTGTTGTGATGATAAAATTTGCCGATAGACTTCACAATATGAAGACTCTTCATTATTTGAGCCGTTTAAAACAACATCGCATAGCCAAAGAAACGAGGGATGTGTATGTTCCTCTTGCTCACCGACTGGGGATGGCTTCTGTTAAGTGGGAATTAGAAGATATGGTCATGGCAACTCTTCACCCTAAAAAACATAAAGAAATAAAAGCAAAATTAAAAGCAACGAAACGTCAGAGGGAGAAAGTGATAAACCAAGTCATCACTCCAATTCAATGCGAATTGAAGGATTTTGATTTAAATGCAGAGATATTTGGAAGACCAAAATCTATTTTTTCAATATTTGGAAAAATGATCACAAGGAATAAGACCTTCGAAGAAATATTTGATTTGTATGCAATCCGTGTTTTGGTGGATGAACTTGAACAATGTTATCTCATCCTTGGAGTAATTCACCAGTTGTATTCGCCTTTTCAAGAAAGATTTAAAGACTTTATTGCTACACCTAAATCCAATGGATATCAATCAATACATACTACTGTCATCGGTCCCAATGGCAACATGGTTGAAATTCAAATCCGAACTGAAAAAATGAATAAGACAGCCGAGATCGGTGTCGCTGCACATTGGAGGTATAAAGAAGGGAAAAATAAATCAACTATTTTAGGTGATAACGTCAAATGGCTGAGAGAATTAATTGATATACTTCAAAGTGAAACAGCGGATCCAAATGAATTTATGCACTTGTTAAAAATTGATTTATTTGATGACGAAATATTCGTGTTCACACCCAAGGGTGATTTAGTGCAATTGCCAAATAATTCCACAGTCATAGATTTTGCATTTCAAATTCATACACAGGTCGGACTGCACTGTTTAGGATCGAAAATAAATCATAAGGTGGTTCCTCTTAACACAGTGTTGAAAAACGGTGACAGAGTGGAAATCTTGACTTCTTCGACCCAAAAACCTAGTTATGGGTGGTTAAAATTTGTGGTAACCTCAAAAGCCCGCACTCACATTAATCGATATTTAAAATCTATTCGAAGGGACGAATGTATTCATATCGGAAAAGAAATATTAGAAAAATCCCTGAGAAGAAATAAATTAGGTTCTTTATTCAAAAAAGTGCAGAATGCTCACTCTGATTTTGGACATAAATCCAAGGATGATTTGATGGAGGCCGTAGGAAATGGTAAAATAACAGTCAAACAGATAATTAGAAAAATGAGACCCAAAAGTGTCCTAGAAGTTTCTGATGAAGAATTTGAATCAAACCAGAAATTTATTGAAGATGCTCGTTCAAAGACCGGGGGCATTAAACTGCAAGGTATAACGGATTTAATGGTGCATTTTGGAAAATGTTGCAATCCGATTCCCGGAGATGGAATGGTGGGTTTTATCACACGAGGAAGAGGGATTACCGTACATCAATCTTCCTGTAAAAGTCTTCCCTTGTTACAGGAAGAATCAGATAGGCTCGTTCCGGTTGAATGGGATGTGGGTCGGAAAGATTTTTTTAATGTACGCTTAAAAATAACAGGGGTAGACCAAAAAGGGAAATTAAAAGAATTAACTGAATGCATTTCCGGTTTGAATATCAATATTACCAGTCTCGATCTAAAAGTCATACACGGGCTAGCAAAAATGATGTTTATTATCCAAGTTCGAAACCTCCGTCAATTGGACAGAGTGATAAAAAAGGTATCCCATATAAAGGGGATAGATTCTATTGAGAGAGTAGGGAGATAATACGTCATATTAATGAACGGTAGAATTCTTGGCATAGATTACGGATCCAGTCGAGTCGGATTTGCTGTATCAGATCCATTACATATTATAGCCACTCCTTTAAAGACAATAAAAAATAAATCAACCAAATACCTCTTGGAACACATTGGACAGATAATAAAGGAATACGGAATTGAGTCCATTGTTGTGGGGCTGCCATTGGGTATGAATGGAAAAGAGACAAAACAAACTGAGACGGTAAAATTATTTTCAGAAACATTAGGAAAAAATAATTATAAAGTGATACTTGAGGATGAGAGGCTAACTACAGTTATTGCAAAAAAGGAACTTATAAAACAAAAAATAAGTACGGGAAGGAACAAATCCCTTATCGACCAGATTGCAGCTGCGCTTATTTTACAAAACTATCTCGACCGGAAAAAATCTTTTATCGTCAAATAAAATTTATACGGTATTTTGAATACCATCATTCATCAAAAATTACTTCTCTCACTCTTAAGCGGACTATTCATCGGTTTATCTTATCCACCCCTACCGTTAGGATTTTTTGCCTGGTTTGGGCTCATACCTTTATTTCTATCATTAGAAGGTAGCGATTATAAAGAATCATTAAAATATGGTTATTCGGCGGGAATCACTGCGCATTTTATCGTTCTATATTGGATTGGTTTTAACAGTGGAGCTGGATTTGTACCTGTTTTTCTTTCACTAATAGGTGCGATTTTTTATTTATCTCTATTCTGGGGGTTGTTTGCTGTTACTTTACAATTTTTTTTACAGGAAAAGACCATCTTCCTTTGGTTTGCTCCTTTAATCTGGGTCACAATGGAATGGCTCAGGAGTTTGGGGCCACTTGGATTTCCGTGGATGGATTTAGCCCTCACCCAATCCCGATTCATTCAGTTTATCCAAATAATGGACGTAACGGGTTCGTCTGGAGTTTCACTTTGGATTTTGATTTTGAATGTTCTTTTATATTTTGCAATTACGGTTAGAAAAGGAAATAGGATTTATTCTATAGCTGCCATCAGTTTACTTGTCGTTTTATGGCTGTTTGGTTCACATAAAATTAAATCTGTTGAAAAAGATTTTATCGGAAAGTCTATTGTCGTGGCAGTAACTCAACCTTCTGTGGACCCAAATGAAAAATGGGAAAAAGATCATCGAAAACAAACATTTGAACTCATGCATCAGCTTTTGGATAAAGCTGTGGAATTAGATCCTGATATGATTGTTTGGCCTGAAACCGCATTACCCAGTTATTTACGATTGTCCGGAAAAGATCGCTCGCCGATTCAGGAAAAAGTGAATAGAAATGAAATACCTTTATTTTCCGGAACGATAGACAGAGAAAATTCTGAGGAAGGGAGACCACTTTATTTCAATGGATCCATTTTTTTTCAACCGCACAAACTTCCTGAAATATATCATAAAGTGAAATTAGTACCCTTTGCCGAATATGTTCCTTTATCCGGATATTTTCCATCATTGAATGATCTAAATTTTGGTCAGGGGAACTTTACAGCAGGAAAAGAATTTACTTTATTTCAGTTTGA
>ERZ651768.3678-NODE-3678-length-10189-cov-17.207575_pt1 | contig 10189 bp, 8 predicted proteins | sample MGYA00514754_ERZ651768 | MGnify/ENA metagenome assembly ERZ651768 | reverse complement strand
GCTTCTGCACATCGGTTTTTCTTTGTTATTGAAGCACCAGATTATGATTCCATAGAGGAAACTTTCGGACGCTGCAAGACCTTAGGTGAATTGGAAATTACGCCTGTAAGAAACTGGTGATTTTCAATGATTTTTACTGTCATTGAGGCAAGACTATTTTATAAAGTTTTGGGGTTATAAATGTTCATCCAGCTAGTTCAGGGCCTGAGATGCTTCTCCTACTTCTTAAAGCACCAACCAATAATTGAGCCCCATTCTCACCAACAAGACTGACCAGCTGAGCATTAAGTTCCTCAACAGATTTCTCTTTGACTATGGTTTTTTACTGATGTATAAATCGATTTGTGTGGGTTTAATATTTTTCATATATTCTTTCCCAATTTATGCTTCTGAATTAAGTAATCAAGCAAGAGATGATATTGAAAGTATTATTTACAAGGCTATAAATCAATCAGGACTCGGTTATAAGCATGTAGTAGGAATAGTTCCTCCAAAGATACAAAGAAAAATCCATAGAACCAAATTTTATGGACTAGTTGAAGAATCTATGGAATCAATTTTCGCATCTAGATCTCGCTTGGCTGACAGAGATCGATTAAAAGAAATTGAAAATAAAATGAAACTAATTGAAGAAATTGGTGAAACTGCTGATGGAGCACAGTTATGGTTAGATGGTACAACGGCATTTGAGGGAGTTTCTTTATCTCTACTGGAAGGAATCGATTATTTTGTTTGGTCAAATGTTAAGCAGATTTCTCAAGAAAAAGTTAATATCAAAATCTCTATTTTAGAGATTAAAGGTTTAAGGAGTGGAATAGCTTCTGGAGAAACAAAAATAGATGATATTTTGCGAGAAATTGACGTCAATAGTGAAAACTATTCTAAATGGGAAAAAGAATATTCTGGATGGAAAGAAGAATATCAATCTGCTATTTATTGGGAAAATGTTTGGAAGTGGACACATAGAGGAACACTTGTCTTTTCCCTCTTTTCAATCGGATTAGAAGAAAACCCCACGAATACTTTATTTATCAGTGCCTCTATGGTTGGAGCGGTTATTGGGACAACATTATGGTGGATCAATTCTAATAGAGTAAAAACCTTAAGAGAGAAGGGCATAGAGAAAAATTACCCTTTAGTATTTTCAATTATTCCCTCTAACAATAAAATTTCACTAAATGTAACCTATAAATTGGTTTTCTGATCATTGAATTTTCCAGATGAATCTAACTTTGGTGATAATTAACAGGTAAGCTCTGATGGGGGAAAATTTAGCCCTACTTCTTAAAGCACCTATTAAAAACTCTGCCCCATTCTCTCCTACAAGGCTCACATGCTGAGAATTGAGTTCTTCAATAGATTCCTCTTTTACTATTTCGTGTCTATCAACTGGTCTGAACCCTGCTCTATATCCAGAAGATCGCGAGTTGCCCCCAAACGTACACTCTAACTTTGAACATTTTCAACAAGATCAGTTAGTATATTTAATGCTCTAGGTACTAATTCAGCATATTTTGGTATTTGATACAATGAGCCGCTCACTTTGGATTATATGGGTAGTTGAATGTTTTTACTCTTTAATTGATGAATACACTTAAAGTGTATTTATTGAATTGGAATGCAGTTTTTCATATTCTTCCGGTGCTAGAAACCCTCCAGATTGTCGCTTCCAAAGGTCGGAATAGATCAGGGAATTATTGACCAATTTTTCATGAGTTCCAGATTCAACCACATTCCCTTTTTCGATAACTACAAGACGATCCAACTGTGCAATAGTGGAAAGTCGGTGGGCAATTGCAATCACTGTTTTCCCTTCCATCAGTTTGAACAAATTTTCCTGAATCACGGCTTCTATTTCTGAATCCAGAGCTGATGTGGCTTCATCAAGAATTAGGATAGGGGCATCCTTTAGGAACATTCTTGCAATAGCAATGCGCTGACGTTGGCCTCCTGAAAGGTTAACGCCACGTTCACCTACATGTGCCTCCATACCACGGCGTCCTTGAGAATCTTCCTGTTCCAGAATGAATTCCCAAGCATTGGCCTTTTTAGCTGCCTCAAACACCTTTTCTTTACTCGTCTCAGGAGAAGAATATGCGATATTGTCGTAAATTGATCGGTGGAGCAATGAGGTATCCTGGGTTACAACACCAATGTTAGATCGCAAACTTTCCTGAAGGACTCTTGAGATGTCCTGTCCGTCAATGAGGATTCGGCCAGATTCTAGGTCATAAAAACGTAGTATCAAATTCAGGAGTGTGCTCTTGCCAGAGCCAGATCGTCCGACTATTCCAACTTTTTCCCCACCAACAATACTCAAGGTAAAGTTGTCTATAATTCCATCAGTACGACCGTAATGGAAACTGATGTTTTCGAACTCTACTCGACCCTCTTCAACTATAATTTCTCTAGCGTCAGAGAGGTTAACCACTTCTTGTGGTTTGGCCATCATTTTCATGCCATCTTGCACAACACCTATATTTTCAAACAAACTTGAAACCTCCCACATAATCCATTGAGACATGCCATTAATACGTAAACACATGGCAATTGCTACGGCAATCGAACCAACTGAAACAGAAGAATTAATCCAAAGCCAGATTGCAAGTCCAGATATACCAAATACTAGTAAAACATTATTGAAGTAAACAAAAAAATGGAATAATGTTACAAGACGCATCTGTCTATGAACTGTTCCTAGGAAAGAATCCATTCCTTCTTTGGCATAAATTTCTTCTCTAAGTGCATGGGAAAACAGTTTTACAGTGGAAATGTTGGTGTAACTATCTACCACTCGTCCTGTCATTAAAGATCGTGAATCAGCCTGTTCCATGGATATAACTTTCAGTTTTGGAACAAAGAAAATTATCAAAGAAACGTAGACTAACATCCACAAGAGAAGAGGAAGTATCATGCGCAGTTCAGAATTTGCAATTAGAACCATCATGGACAGGAAATAGACTGTGACGTATACGAAAACATCAAGCATTTTCATCACACTTTCTCGTATGGCCAATGATGTCTGCATCACCTTGGTAGCCACTCTTCCAGCAAACTCATTTGTAAAGAAACTCATGCTCTGAAAAAGAAGATATCGATGCATCTGCCAGCGGGCGATCATTGGGAAGTTGCCTAGAAGAGTCTGATGGATTATAAGAGATTGAAACAGTACAATGCATGGGAGACCCACAATAATGAAGCTTCCCATCCAGAAAAGTCTATCTCCTTCACGTTCAATGAAACCCACACGATCACTTACCACTAACCAGTCAATAATATTGCCCAGAAAACCGAAGAGGTAGACTTCACTTATGGAAATGGAAGCAGTGAGTAAAGACATAAGTGCCAACCATGGCCATGCGGAACCGCTATAGTGCCAGCAGAAAGCTAAAATACCACTTGGAGGCGTACCAGGTTTTTCCGTAGGATAAGGATTCAGTCTTGATTCGAACCATTTAAACATTTTTAAACGTCATTTTATTTTAGTGTAATCAGTTTAGCTTATGCTAATTCTTTATGGAAAAATCAATTGTTATTCAGTTTTACTAATTTATAGCCAATTATACGGCTAATAGACACCTATATGGACACCTAATAATATCCCTTGTACTGGTTTTAGCGCAGTTGATCAGAACGAAATAGTCAAAGATAAATAGCTTCATTTTTTAAGGTTTATTTTTTGAATTCAAGAGTTACTTTTCCCATTACTTTGCGATCTTTAAAAAGATTGAAAGCGGAAACAAAATCATCCATTTTAAATGATTGATACACTGCAGGCTTAATTTTCCCCTGTTTAAAGAATTCAAATAATTCGCCCATATTAGTCTCATATGCCTCTGGTTCTTCAATCATCCATCGACCAAGAAACACTCCGACCATTGAAGCTCCTTTCAGCAATGCAAGGTTGGCTTTATATTCAGGAATTCTCCCACTAGTGAATCCAACAACTAACAATCGGCCATTCCAATTGATACATCGTGTTGCTTGGTCAAAGAGATCGCCTCCCACAGGGTCATAAATGACATCGGCACCTTTACCTTTTGTCAACTCCTTAATCTTTGTTTTTAAATCTCCATCGCTGTAGTTGATTAAGAAATCAGCACCAGCTTTTTTAGCAAACTGTAACTTTTCCTCAGAACTAGCTCCTGCAATCACCTGAGCTCCCATCAACTTTCCTAATTCAACAGCCGTTACACCAACCCCACCGCTGGCCCCAAGGACTAAAAGTGTTTCTCCAGGCTGTAAATTAGCTCGTTGTTTTAATGCATAGTATGAAGTGGAGTAAACCATAGGAAATCCAGAAGCAGTTTTAAAATTCATACTTTCTGGTATTTTTCTCAAACCACTGGCTGGAACACAGACCTGTTCTGCCATAGCTCCAACTCCTGGAATCGCCATCACACGATCACCTATTTCAAACCCTTTTATATTTGGGCCCAATTCTATAATAATACCTGAAGCCTCTGAGCCAGGGCTGAAAGGTAAAGGAGGTTGATACTGGTATTCTCCAGCAATCTGTAAAGTGTCAGGGAAATTTAATGCAGCAGCATGCACCTCTACCAATGCTTCTCCCTCTTTCGGATTTAAATCTTGCACCTCTTCAAGCACCAAATTTTCTGGTGGTCCATAAGATTTACACAAAATTGCTTTCATAATGATTCCTGCAATGCTTCAAAATTAAATGTTTAGCGTCATATTATCAAAGATGAGTCATTATCATTTTATCCCACTATGTTTCCTAAACGAACAACTGCCAGGAATGAAGTTCACCTACAAAATCGGTGAAAAATATCTGCTAGTCAATCTTTCGAATCAAGTGATTTGATTTATCTATAACATATAGGTCTATTCCATCAGTGGTAATTCCAACAGGTTGTTTAAATGTTGCTGCAGTACCTGGTCCATTATTTTTACCTCCCACACCAGAGCCTGCCAGTGTGGTTACCACTCCTGTAGAAATCACTATCTGACGAACCTTGTTACTGTCCTGATAAGCCACATAAAGGTTGGTGCCATCAGTTGTGATTCCTGTAGGTGTATTAAAACTTGCTGATGTGCCGGTGGTGTTGTCTGTAGAACCAGAGGATCCTGTTCCTGCAAGTGTAGTTACCACTCTAGTTGAAATCACTATCTGACGAATCAAGTGATTATATGAATCAGCCACATAAAGGTTAGCTACATCGCGATCACGACGCCGTCGCAGATCAGCGCGTCGATCTCGTCGTCACCGTAGCCATATTCCGCCAGCACCTCGCGGGTGTGCTCACCCAGCAGCGGGGCGCCGCGGGTGACGCCGCCGGGGGTCGCCGAGAACTTGACCGGCGTGCCGAGTGTCTTGACCGGACCCAGTTTCGTGTGCGGCGCCTTGGTCACCATCTCGCGGGCCAGCGTCTGGGGGTCGCGGTGCATCTCGGCGACGTCGAGCACCGGGCCGGCGGGCACGCCGGCCGCCTCGAGGCGGCTGAGCCAGTCGGCGCTCGTGCGCGTTCGGATGATTGGCGCCAGCGCCTTGGCCAATTCGATGCGGTGGGTGATGCGGCCGTGGTTGTTGGTGAAGCGCGGGTCCTCGCCCAGCTCGGGGGCCGTGATGAGGTCGAGGAGCTTGAGCCAGTTGGCCTGGTTGGCGGCGCCCAGCGTGATCCAGCCATCGGTGGTCTTGAACGCCTCGTAGGGCGCGTTGAGGGGATGCGCCGAGCCCATAGGGCCGGGTGCTGTGCCGGATGCCATCGCGATCGCCGACTGCCAGTAGGTGTGCACGATGCCGGCCTCGAACAGCGAGGTGTCGACGCGCTGGCCCTGGCCGGTCTTGGCGCGCTGGATGTAGGCGGCGAGCACACCCATGGCTCCGAGGATGCCGGCGGTGATATCGGCCATCGGCGCACCGCATTTGATCGGCGGGCGGCCCGGCGCCTCGCCGGTGATGCTCATCAGCCCGCTCATGCCCTGGGCAATCAAGTCGAAGCCGCCGCGCTCGGCGTAGGGCCCAGTGCGGCCGAAGCCCGAGATCTCGCAGTAGATCAGACCCGGGTTGGCTTGTCTGAGGGTCTCGTAGCCCAATCCCAGGAGCTCCATGGTTCCCTTACGGTAGTTCTCGATGACGACGTCGGTGTCGGCAAGGAGGCGGCGCGCGACCTGCTTGCCACCCGCCGTCTTCAGGTCAACGACGATGCCGCGCTTGTTGCGGTTCATCATCAGGAAGGCAGCCGATTCGCCGCCGATGTCGGGCGGCAGGAAGCGGCGCGAATCGTCACCCGCAGGCGCCTTCTCGAGCTTGATCACGTCGGCGCCCATGTCGGCAAGCATCAGACCGCAGCACGGCCCGGCCATGATATGCGCGAGCTCGATGACCCTGATGCCGGACAGTGGTCCCATCTCAGCGCCCTTTGAACTCAGGTGATATTTTGTCAAGGAAGGCCCGGTAACCTATGTGGAAGTCCTCGCTGGCGTAGCAGTCCAGTGCGGCCTCAATCTCTTCGTTGCTGAGCGGTGCCGGATCGGCGAGGCGTCTGAGCGCCTGCTTGTGGAACCGCGCGACAAGTGGAGCGCCCTCGGCGACACGCCGCGCCGTCGCGTAACATTCGGCCTCGACCTCGTCGTCGGCGTCGATGCGGTTGACCAAGCCCATGCGCAACGCTTCGTCAGCGCCGAAGATGCGCCCCTCAAGCAGGATTTCGAGCGTCTTCGCACGGCCGACCAGGTTGACTATGCCGCGCAGCTCGGCATAGGCCATGACCAGCCCGAGGCGCTTGATCGGCACGCCGAACTTGCTGGATTGGCCGCAGAAGCGCATGTCGCAAAACGCCGCCGCCTCGAGCCCGCCGCCGACGCATACCCCCTTGATCAGCGCGAGAGTCGGGTGGCGGCACGCCTCGAGCGCGCCGATCGTGCGCTCGACCGTCGCGTTGTAGGAGCGCGCCTTGTCGCGGTCGGCGCGCTCGGTCTCGAACTCTGAGATGTCGGCGCCAGGAGAGAACGCCTTATCGCCGGCACCACGCAGCACGATGCAGCGCACAGTGTCGTCGGCCTCGAGCACCTCGATCGCATCGCCCAGCGCGATCCAGGTCGCCTTGTCGATCGCGTTCAGCTTTTCGGGCCGGTTGAGCACCACGGTGACGATCGGCCCGTCACGTTCAATCAGGACAGTATCGGCCATCGCTTCAGTCTCCATAGAACAGATCGACCAGGCTGAGCGCCGTGAACGGAAGGTAGGTCACCATCATGAGAACGGCAAACAGGACGCCGATAAAGTAGATGTTGATCTTGCTGACCTCCCAGATGTCCGCCTTGGCGACCGAGCACGCGGTGACCAGAACACTGGCGACCGGCGGCGTCTGTTGGCCGATGCCGAGGTTGAGCGTAACGATGATGCCGAAATGCACCGGGTCGATACCAACCTGGTGCACCAGCGGCATGACAATCGGCACCACCAGGATGATCGCCGCGGCCGAGTGCAGAAACAAACCGACCACCAGGAAGAACAGGTTTAGCAGCGCGAGCACGAAGTACTTGTTCTGCGTGATGTTGCCGATGCCGTCGGCGAGCGTCTGCGGCACCTGGGCTTCGGTGAGGTATTCGCCGATCAGCACCGACGACGCCACCAGCAGCATCACCACCGCGGTTTGTACGCTGCCGTCGATCATCGCCTGTTTCAAATGTGGCCAGTCGAGTTCGCGATAGATAGCACCGATCACCATTGCCGCCACCACCGCGAGTCCCGCGCCCTCGGTGGCGGTGACGAAACCGCCGAAGATGCCGCCGAGAATAATCAGGGGCAGAGTGAAGGCGAGCGCCGCGTCCTTGAAGGTCGCCACTACCTGACTGACCTTGAACACTTCCTCGACCGGGTAGTTGTAATGCACCGCGAAGCGGTGTGCGACCACCATCATCAGGAATCCGCCGAGCACACCCGGGACGATGCCGGCGACGAACAATTGCACCACCGAGCTTTGCGCCATCACCGCGTACAGAATCATCGGGATCGACGGCGGAATGATCACCGCGAGCGTTGCCGACGACGAGGTCACCGCCGCCGCGAACGGAGCGGGGTAACCCTTTTTCTTCATCGATGGAATCAGTATCGATCCGAGCGCCGCGACGTCGGCCACCGCGGAGCCGGAAATCTCGGCGAAGAATAGCGAGGTGCCGATATTCACCATGGCCAGGCCACCCTTGACGAAGCCGAAGATGGCCGAGGCAAAGGCGATCAGGCGACGCGAGATACCGGTTGAATTCATAATCGCACCGGCGAGGATAAACAGCGGAATGGCAATCAACGGAAAATTGGTCGCACCGTCCATCATCACCAGCGCCACGTTCGGCAACACGTCCGGGCCGTGGGCAAACACCATCGCGGCACTCGCGACGACCGCAAGCGCCACCGCGATCGGCACGTTGATCAGCACCAGCGCGAGCAAACCGAGAAACATGAATAATATAATCATAAGGCAGACACACGTGGATCATTCATGGCGCATCATCTCTTCGCGCGTAATGGCCTCGCGCATTATCTGCGGCATGTTCAGCAGTTCTGCGATGATGAACAACACTGCGCCGATGGGAATCACCGACTGCGTTACCTGGGTGCTGATCCAGGGAAGGCTGATCAGCGTATCGCCTTCAAGAACGACCAACACGATGTAGCCGTACCAGGCGAGGATCAGGAAGAAGCCGATGACCACGGCCTCGGCCAGCAGCACCAGTGGCACGCGGAAGAGCGGTGGCACCACCGCGATCAGGCCCGGCACGCCGATGTGCGCACGCTTCAGGGCCGCAAGCGAGGCGCCGTAATAGGTCAGCCAGGCGAGCTGCACCGAGGCGATCTCGTCATACCAGGAAAGCGATGCGCCGGACCAGCGGTAAATCACGCCGAGCACGACGACGACAGCCAGGCTGATGATGAGGAATACCGTGATTGTCTCCAGCAGGCGCTCGAACAACGCACGGGCATGGTCAAATTTAATCAACCGAGAACCTCTCGAACTAAATCAGTTTAATCAATGAAACAAGCTGCCCCGCGGCGCGAGGCAGCTTATAGCTCTGCTATTTCGCGAGACCAAGCGCCTTATCGATCAGCTCCTTGCCACCGGGAACGCTGCTGCCGAACTCTTGATAGATCGGCTTGCTGGCGGCGATAAACGCGTCTTTGTTGGCATTGTTCACTGCCATGCCACCCGCCTTCAGCTCGGCGAGCAAGTCAACTTCGAGTTGCGCGGCGGTCTTGTAGACATAGGCCTGGGTTTCCTTAGCCGTTTCCTCGAGCACCTTACGCACATCCTCGGGCAGTTTCGCCCAGTACTTAGTGCTTACCGTGACGTAGGCCGGGGTGTAGACGTGGCCAGTCATGGAGAGATACTTCTGCACTTCCTGGAACTTGCCGCTGGCAATCTGCGCCAATGGATTTTCCTGGCCGTCGAAGGTGCCGGTTTGCAGCGCCACGAACACTTCAGAGAAGGATAGCGGTGCCGGGTTCGCGCCGTAGGCCTTGAACATCTTCACGCGCCACACTGATTTCGGGGTTCTCAGCTTGAGGCCCTGCAGGTCGGCCGGTACGTTGATGGGGCGCGTGTTGTTGGTGATGTTACGGAAACCGTTCTCCCAGATCGCGATCACCTTGTAACCCTTCTTTTTGAGGATCGGCACCAGTGTAGGCCACACGATTTCCTTCTCGATGCGCGCCATGTGCGCGCGGTCCTTGACCAGATAAGGCATGTCGAACAGCCCCGCCTCATCGGCGACCGAAGCCATTACCGAGGACGGCAGCGCGAAGTTGACCGTGCCGAGCTTGAGCTTCTTCAGCAGCTCCTTGTCCTTGCCGAGCTGGCTCGAACCGAAGCCGATCACTTTCGCCTTGCCGGCGAGTTTCGCATTGGCGCGCTTGGCAAACTCGTTGACCGAGGCTTCGAACAGCGATCCCGGCTTGCCGACGTGGCCGAACTTGAGCTCGACCATTTGGGCCACGGCCGGGCTCGCCACCAGCGCGGTGAATGCGAACGCGAGCGTGAACATTTTATTAATTTTACGATTTTCCATGAGATCTTCTCCTCCCCTGCGACGATCATATCGTCCTTGGTTAATACGAAGCTTCTGCAAGCACCTTCAGGGCACTCCTGTAAAGGTTGCTGACCGGGACGGCACGGGATTGTGCCGATGCAAATTAAACCGGTTCTCTTGATATTCACGATAATTTAAG
>ERZ651768.3677-NODE-3677-length-10191-cov-98.422681_pt1 | contig 10191 bp, 6 predicted proteins | sample MGYA00514754_ERZ651768 | MGnify/ENA metagenome assembly ERZ651768 | reverse complement strand
AATTGCATCGATTTTTCCTGAGCCTGCAAGTACATCAGAAATTACTACCACTTTTTCTTCAGACTGAAAACCTTCCCTCTCCTTTAGTACGTTAAAAGCAGTTTGCAGAGTTTTCTCCGGGTCCTGACTGAAGGCTATCCTGAAAGGTCGGATTCCACGTCCCATCACCATTGTTCTACGTGCCTGGCTGACGTTTGTGAAGGCATAAATGTCACTATAAACCGGACGGCAATTACAAACTAAATCGGCCATCACACCACGTCGTGTAATCACAACTATGCAGCGTGCATCTAAAGATTGAGCTAACTCCACTGCAGCCAGCGACAATTTCTGTTTATCACTGTCAGTATTAAGTTTGTCAACAAAACGCAAACCCGGATGTTTTTCAACATTTTCTGCAATATTGACCAACTGATCTATACAACGGAGAGGATATTTACCGATTGTAGTTTCACCGGATAACATGACCGCATCTACCTCTTCGTAAACCGCATTGGCCACATCTGTCACTTCAGCACGTGTGGGTATTGGATTTGAGATCATTGATTCGAGTAAATGCGTAGCCACGATCACTCTCTTCCCCTGCTCAGAACAAGATCGTACGATTTTTCGCTGTACAGTTGGTACTGTGTGGATTGGAATTTCAATTCCCAGGTCACCGCGGGCGACCATTACTCCATCGACTTCAGCAATGATTTCATTGACATTCGAGACCCCTTCCTGATCTTCAATTTTTGCAATGACTTTGATTTTTCCAACTTTATCGCCAAGTAGTTCTTTTAACTGATGAATGTCTGAAGCCTCCCGAACAAATGAAAGGGCGATGTAATCAACGTCGTGTTCAATACCAAATAATATATCCCGGCGATCCTTTTGAGTGATAGCAGGAAGATTAACTCTAATTCCCGGAAGATTGACATGACTTTTACTCTTGAGAACACCTCCGTCAAGTACACGGCAACGCATCATTTGTTCATGTTTTTCCAGTACTTCCAAGTTTATCAAACCATTATCAACTGTGATTTTATCGCCTGCATGGACAGAGCTGATCAAATCGTCATAGTCAACATGGATGGATGTTTCCTCAACTTCACTTTCTCCTCGAACTACAATCGAAATCACAGATCCTTTTTTTAAATCCAAATCAGAGGCAAGATGGCCGGTCCTGATTTCCGGTCCCTGAGTATCTAACAAAATTGCAATGGGAAATTTTACCTGACGGTTGAGGGTTTTGATGAGCTTGATTACATGTTTATGCCAGTCATGATCTCCATGAGACATATTGAGTCGAGCGATATTCATTCCTGCTCCAGCCATTCGTTGGAGCATTTCGAAGGATTCCGTTTCGGGACCAATTGTACAAATTATTTTTGTTTTTATTCGTCTGTCGTCCATGAAATATTTGAACTGATTAAAAATTAAAATTGTACAAAGACTCTTTATCTTTTGAAAATAGTTTTCCCAAACCTAAGTGTATTACTATGAAAATTATATACTTTTGATCAATAAACAACAAGCTTAACACCCGAATGATTGGGTTTAACTGCAGATCAAAAGTTTTTCTGCCGAACGCATTATTTGATTTTTGAATTGAGCAATATTGGAGGTTGTGTTGTTATAATCAGCTGGAATGACTATTTATCAACAACATCAAACTAATTTAATAACAACCATGACATCACTTCCACAAACCATTCGCTGGAATGCAGGTGAACTCTATTTACTTGATCAAACAAAGTTGCCAATTGAGGTAATTGAAGAAAAACAGGAATCAGTGGAACAGGTTTGGGACTCCATCAAGCAGCTAAAAGTTCGTGGTGCACCGGCTATCGGTGTGGCAGGAGCATACGGATTACTTGTCGCAATTCGGGAACAAACAGCATTGAATAAAAAAGAGCTTTTGCAGGAAATAGAAGTCAAAGCAGAGTATCTTGACAGTGCCCGTCCCACTGCAGTCAATTTAAAATGGGCACTTAATCGCATGCTGAAAAGTGCTAAAACTTTTTCCGGAGATGATTCGAAAGCCTTATACAGACATCTGGAAGAAGAGGCGATTCGGATTCACGAAGAGGATGTTCAACTGTGTTTGAAGATGGGTATTAACGCAGTGTTACTGATCAAAGAAGGCATGGGGGTTTTAACTCACTGTAATGCAGGAGCACTTGCTACAACTGGAATTGGAACTGCCACGGCTCCAATGTATCTGGCACATCAGAATGGAGTTCAGTTTCGTGTGTACTCTGATGAAACAAGGCCGCTGCTCCAAGGTGCCCGATTGACCAGTTGGGAACTTCAGCAATCCGGACTCGACGTGACTTTGCTAACAGACAACATGGCAGCGCATATTATGTCACAGGGACTGATTGATTTGGTTATTACCGGAACTGACCGCGTAGCGGCTAATGGTGATGTGGCCAATAAAATTGGGACACATGGACTGGCGATCCTGGCAAAACACTTCGGCATTCCGTTTTATGTGGCTTGTCCGTATTCCACGATTGACTTAAACACTGCTGAAGGCAGTGAAATTGTGATTGAAGAAAGAAAGGCGGAAGAGGTTACCCACTTCGGTTTGCGAAGAACTGCTCCGGAAGAAATGAAAGTCTGCAATCCTGCTTTTGATGTTACTCCGAATGAACTGGTAACAGGTTTGATAACAGAAAAAGGAATTATGCGTGCGCCTTTTGGTGAGAATTTGAGCAAAGAATATCTTTAATCAGAGAAATAAAATACCAATGAAAAACTTGTGGGATCCAAAAGAAGCTTCTCAATTTGAAGAAAACTCACTCCAAATGAGAGTCTATTCCTCACGTTTGCTGGGGAACAATTCCGATCTGGTACTGCACGGTGGCGGGAATACTTCGGTCAAATTCCAGGAAACCAATTTGTTTGGCGAAGAAGAAGAGATTTTGTACGTCAAAGGCAGCGGCTGTAATTTGGCTACGATTGAAAAGAATGGCTTTACGCCGCTTCGTTTGAAAACATTACGGAAATTGGCGGAGGTGGAAAACATCAGCGATGTGGAAATGGTACGTCAGCAGCAAATGGCCATGACCAATCCTGATGCACCCAGCCCGTCCGTGGAAGCTCTGCTGCATGCAGTTATTCCTTTCAAGTGGATTGATCATACACACGCAGATGCAGTTGTAACCATCACCAATACTCCCCGTGGAAAGGAGTTGATTCAGGAAATATACGGTGAACGTCTGTTCATCATTCCTTATGTGATGCCCGGATTTAAATTGGTACGCAAAGTCCATGAGCTGGCCCGGAATGTTGATTGGAATCAATACGAAGGTATGGTACTGCTAAATCATGGTATTTTTTCGTTTGCTGAAAGTGCTCTTGAAAGTTACACGCGGATGATTGATTTAGTGTCGCTGGCAGAAAAGTATCTGGGAAAGAATTCGACCATTAGCAGTACGTTACCCCAGGACTCCGTTCCTGTGGAAACGGGTGCTAAAACGGTAGCCCCGGACTCCGTTCCGGGGAAAGCGTTTTTTCCGGAACATCCGACACTTCAAACTCTTGCCCGTATTCGCAGCAAGGTTTCTGAAATTCGTGGGTCCGCAATGTTGGCTCAATTGAATTACGGTCCGGAAGCCCGCGGTTTTGCAAACCTGCCAAACGTCAAAGAAATTGCGACCCGCGGTACAATCACTTCTGACCACTTGATCCGCACCAAACCGGTCCCAGCTGTCCTCGATCCGGAAAATTTGGAGAAAAGCCTTGAAAATTTTGCCTCCGGATACAAAGCGTATTTTGAGCGGCAGACTAACGGACAACAAACCTGTTTGGATTGTGCACCACGCTGGGGTGTCTGGCCGGGAAAGGGTACGGTCGCATTCGGAAGAAATATAACAGAATCCGGAATTGTTTCCGACATTGTAGAACATACTGTAAAAGCCATTCAGCACGCAGAAGCAATTGGAGGTTGGAAACCGGTTACGGAAGAACATTTGTTTGAGGCAGAATATTGGGAACTGCAGCAGGCAAAACTCAAACCACGGAACGATGTAAGGGGCGTGAAAAATGATACTCCGGAATTTGAAGGAAAAATTGCTCTCGTTTCCGGAGCTGCAAGCGGAATTGGATTGGCTTGTGCCAGAGAACTTTTCGAGCAAGGCGCGGTTGTTGTGGGTTTGGATTTAAATCCGGATATCTCAAACATATTGTCTGAACCGGGTATGCTGGGTGTCGAGTGCGATGTAACCGATCAAAAAGCAGTCAGTGAAGCAGTGGCAGTAACTGTACGTAAATTTGGAGGGTTGGACGTTCTGGTTTTGAATGCTGGGACTTTTCCGGCAGGACAGACGATAGAGGAAATGGATGAGCAAACTTGGTCCAAAAGTCTGGCGATCAATTTGACAGCTCCTCAGCAATTGCTTCAGTCCTGTGTCCCCTTTTTAAAAGAAGGAATTGATCCGGCAGTAATCTTTATGGCCTCCCGGAATGTTCCTGCTCCAGGACCCGGAGCTTCTGCTTATTCGGTTCCAAAAGCAGGTCAAACTCAAATGGCCAGAATTGCGGCTTTGGAGCTGGGTAAATTCGGAATCCGTGTCAATATCCTTCATCCGGATTGTGTTTATGATACAGGACTTTGGACTCCGGAAGCCTTGGAGCGCTCTGCAAAACGCTATGGTTTAACCGTTGAAGAATACAAAGGACGAAATGTTTTGAAAAAGGATGTTAAAACGAAAGAAGTCGCACGGATGGTCTGCGCGATGGCCGGTTCGGTTTTTGCGAAAACAACAGGTGCGCAAATTCCGATTGACGGCGGAAATGAACGGGTGATTTGAAACACTCAAAAACTCTATAATTTAAAAGGAAATTAAATGGCTGATTTAGATGCAGTTAAAGAAACGAAAGAATATTATCTGGATATTCCTCAAAAATCAGAAGCATTTTATCTGAAAGGTTCGAATGCACTTGGTTGGGGAATGCAAAACCGGCTGGCGCGGATTTTCAATCCAAAAACCGGACGGACAGTGATGCTGGCTTTTGACCACGGTTATTTTCAGGGTGCGACCACCGGGCTTGAGCGGATTGATGTTAACATCATGCCGCTGGCTCCGTATGCCGATACACTGATGTTGACGCGCGGTATTTTACGAAGCGTTGTTCCGCCTTCAATGACAAAAGCCATTGTCATGCGTGCTTCCGGAGGAACCAGTATGCTCAAGGAATTGTCCAATGAAGAAATCGCTGTGGACATTGAAGATTCAATTCGCATGAATGTGGCTGCAATGGCAGTGCAGGTTTTCATTGGCGGAGAACATGAAAAGCAATCTATTATCAACATGACCAAACTTGTTGATCAGGGAACGCGTTACGGAATTCCAACTTTAGCTGTGACTGCAGTCGGAAAAGAAATGGTACGTGACGCCCGTTATTTCAGGCTGGCAACCCGGATTTGCGCTGAACTTGGTGCACACTACGTCAAAACGTATTATGTCGAAAAAGATTTCGAAACCGTAACTGCCAGTTGCCCGGTACCGATTGTGATTGCCGGAGGAAAGAAACTTCCGGAACTGGATGCCTTAAAAATGGCCTGCAACGCTATTCAGCAGGGCGCAGCAGGTGTGGATATGGGCCGCAATATCTTTCAGTCTGATGCTCCGGTCTCCATGATCCAGGCTGTTAGAGCCGTGGTTCATGATAATGAATCTCCTGAGAAAGCATTTGAGCTTTACGAAACCCTAAAAGCTGAAGGTTGATTTATACTCAAAATACAGACTCAAAATTATTGGATGCTATTCCAATTATCTTTTGATCCTCTTTTCCTCCTTTTTCTTCTTTTGTGGAAGCACCATTACTCTCCGGGCCTGGCAGTTAACGTTTTCTTTTTCAACTTCAGGCAATACTGAAAGGGCGGGAAGTCCTGAAGTACCCGGATCCTTGATTTCAACATGAGCACAGGCATAAAGCTCATCCATATAGGTATCTAAAAGGGCTTCACGCTTTTCTGAATACAAGGCATTTGAGTATTTGTTGTTTTGATCTTCTGAGAGATTTGTGCAGTCCAGATCTTGTGGAAATTGTTCTTCATAAATGTAGAGCAGATGATTCCCAATACTCGTTTGTACAACATTACTGATTTCACCGCGCTTTAAATTTTTGGTGGCCTCACCTATTTCTGCCAACAAATCTTCGGGCTTAAAAATTCCCAGCTTTCCTCCGGTACGTTGGGCACTGGAATCTGCAGAGTGAAGCTTTGACAATTCTTCAAATGTGATTCCGCTTTTGAAAGCTTGTCGAATAGTTGAAACCTGTTGCTGGATTTCTTCATCCGAACCCTGCAAAAGTATTTGCGCCAAACCCACTTTGCGCTCTTTTCTCAGTTGTTGTTCACAGAAGAACTTAATTTCATGGGATTCAATCCTGATTTTTGAATCGACTTCACGGTTAACAATGTGTTGTTTTTTATAATCACGTACCAGTTGTTCTTTTAAGTCTTCTTCTGCATAAACCTCAAGCAATTGAGGCTGGTCATCTGCAAGCCGATCCAGGCGGGATTCTATTTCTTTTACTCCGGGTTCAATTTTTAGCGCCTTTGCACGGTCCAGCAGCAGCATTTCCTGCACGAGGTTCATCAACAGCTGTTCATTCAGTTCTTTTTTTGTTTTTTCTGCAGAAGACTTTTGAGCCTGAATTGCAGCCGCCACATCCTGCGCTTCACTGCGTGTAAGCATCTGACTGTTGACGATTAAATATATTCGATCAATTACCTGTGCTTCTGCGTGAACATTGTTTGCGAAATATCCAAGTCCAAGTGTGAGGGCGGCAATCAGAAATAGTGAGTAATAATTAAAGTGCATAGTTGTTTTGTAAAGTTGCAGTTTGTAAGTGACGTAATTTCCAGGCTTGTTCCTGAAGTTCTTTTATCGGCAAACGGGAAAGCGTCCGGATTTTGCTCACCGTTGTCCGCTTGAATAATCTGTTGTCTAAAAAATATTCAGTAACTTTTGCATATGTCTGCCAGCGGTAAGTTTCATAATTTTTGAAGACAATTTTTAATTCCAGCCAGTTTTCATCTTCCAGCCAAAGCCTGTTATGTATTGAAATCAAGTCGTATGTTTTTGGATTAAGCAGGGCAAAGTGTCCGGATTCGAAATCTCCTATCCTTAGAAATACATGATTGTCGTCGCTGATGTGATAAGCAATAGCTTTATAAATAATTCCAGTTTCTTCTAGTGCTCTGCTTCGGTCATCCTCGTATCTTGACCGAAAACGGAGTTGGTGCGGCAAAATGTCTTCAGTCTCTAAAGTACGGTTGTCATTCAGAGAAATGGACAGAAGTTCATCTTTGTTTTCATAGTAAAAATGTAATAACTGTCCTTGTTCGTCCTGTGTTTCAACAATTAGAATTTCTCCATCCTTCCAATGAATGACCTGTTTAAAACTCCTTGCCGGCAGTTCAACAGGGTTTTTTGAAAATTCACCGTCTGCATTTTTTGCAAATGGGTCAAACACCTGAACAACGGTTTCCATTTTTGCACGTCTCCAACTCATCCGCTTCTCCATTTGGAACATCAAATCATCCCAGGTTAGTGGGAAAAAAGCAGCGGCCGGTGCAGCAAAGCAGAAAAGAGTTCCGATAAGAAAAATTAAGATAAGTCGCATTTAAATTAATAATTCTCTTTTCATTGATTTCTTAAAATGTTATGGTAATGTCAATAAGGTTCTCAGTTTTTACTGAAATGCGCAATCCTGAACCTCTTAAGATGTACCGAATGCATGCCGGGGATTAAATCTTGATGAATAGAAATGTGGAATTACTACTTTTCATGAACTTTTCATTATTGATTGCGAGATTATTGTTCAAACACCTTAATAAAACAGGAGTCTAAATGCGAAAACTAAACCTCTTATTGTCATTCATACTTGGTCTGGCTCTGTTGTTCAGCGGTTGTGCAGCCAAAAAAGCGGAACCGAAACCCGAAAATTTTCTCACACTTGCCGATCTCTCAGGCCGTGTTAATTTGAAAGAGGACTCACCGGGTGTACGTGTAATCAGGATAAAGGCCAAAGCTTTCATCAAGCGTAACGATATTCGTGCGGCAAAAGCCAAAGCAATGGAAATCGCCGGTGCACAGGCAGTTGATGAAATGGTACGCGAATTATTGGCTGATGAAGATTACAACAATAAATTTGCAGATATTGAACAGTATCTCTCAAAAAATATCCAAAAGTATATTGTCAGCAGTGAGGTCAATGACGAGAAAAAAATCTTCGGTGGCAGATATTACGGAATAGATTCTGCCCACAAGGTTGATCGCCAGAAAGTTCTTGTTGCCCTACAGAAAGATCTCAAACTTATAAACAACAGTGCCAGTTCGCTCGTGGTGGTAATCACGAGCAAAAAAGACATCGATCTTTCTGCGTCTGGATTCACGTTCAAGGATATTGAAGAGTCCATGATGAACCAGATTCAAACAGATTTGAATCAGCGAGGTTTGAGAGCAATGGATTTTCGTAATGCTGTTACTTCGGCACAAACCGATGAAAAACTTAAGGAACAGTTTGGAAAGATTTCCAAAGAACAGTTCATGGCAATAGTTTCCGGAAGTCCGGCAGATAAAGCATTGCTTAATACTCAGATTCAAAATGCGGAAGAATTTTACACGACCGGACTCAGCCTGCTCCGACAACTAGCTAAGGTTGTGATTGAAGTTAATATTTTCGCAGTCAGCGGAAACATCAAAGGTGATATAGCACTTTCACTAAACGTCACGGCGAAAAACATCTCCACCGGACGAGGTGGTGCCTTTGCCAACTCAGTGATCAACGTCGCGCGGCGGGGTGGACCAAGCGTTATTACTTCGTCAATGATCACCGGTCTCGTCAAGGATTCCTACGCCGACATGCAGAAAGAGTTTGTTCCTCAAGTAATCAAAGAAATGTCTACGATCTCAGTTGGTGGGAATCCTCTCAAACCTTACGAATTGGTGCTCAAGGATTTCAAAAGTAAAGAGGCCCGTAGTCTAAGGACAAAACTGAAACAAGTTGAAAGTGATGATTTTCGTTACATCAGTTTCGACAATTCAGTACCGACGATTGTTACGATCATAGTACGTCATGCGGGAAAATCGGAAGATCTTGGTGATAAAATTATGGAAATATTTGACTCTAAAGGAATCAATACAAAAGAACCTATTGTCGCTCCAGATTTAACAGATCTCGTTTTTGTGCGGATTCCAGATGAGGAGTAAACTACAGTTATTAGTTTAAAAATTATCTACTTTATTGCATGTTGATAGTTTGCAAAACACTAGAAATTAAAAAAGGAGTTATAATGCGTGCGATTAAACACAAAATGATTTGGTTAATGCTGATCATTTTCGTTATCACAGGATGTGCCAGTATCGAAAAAGCTGAGTCCCTGCACCGCCAAGGCGAAAAACAGGCAGCTTTGGAGATGGCCATTTCTTTGCTTGAAGACGACAGTCCAAAAGTTCGCTTACGAGCAGTTAAGCTGATCGGTAAAATTGGAGGACCTGAAGCTGGCCCAGCTTTACATCAACGATTGGGAGAACCGGATGATCGGGTTCGCCGAGAAGTCGTACGTAATTTAGGAAGTCTACAGTATGAACCTGCGATGGAAGACTTAGCTGATCTGGTTACCGAATCCAATGCAGATATGGTGCGTGCATTAGCAGATGCATTCAAAGCCTATGGAAAGCCCGGATTGGATTTGATTGTGTCCCGCTATGACTCCAGCCAGGGCTCTAATCGTGCAGACTACAAGGACTTGCTGATTGCTGTCGGGCCAGAAATTGCGGACTCGATCAGCAAACTCCTCAAGGGACGTTCATTCTTTGAGAATCGAGACACTTTTGATATCCTCCGAAGTGTAAAAAATCCAAGAGTTGCTACTTTGATGTTACCATATCTTGCAGATGAAGAAATTGCAGATCAGGTAATGGAAGCCATGAGACACCTTGGAAGAAATGCAGTTGAAGCAACTATTACCGCCCTTCAAAAGCAAAAGAAAACCGGAGAATTATTGGTCACTGAAAGATTGATTAGGATTTTGGGTCTACTCAAAGCAAAGTCTGGAATTGAAATGCTGGAAAGCTATAGCCAGCATGACAGCGAACGTATCCGGAATGCAGTCGAACACTCACTCTTTCAAATCCGGGGATTTTAATTTAGATTTCCAAAGAAATACCACCTTACAAAAAGCCGATT
>ERZ651768.3675-NODE-3675-length-10195-cov-2.938822_pt1 | contig 10195 bp, 12 predicted proteins | sample MGYA00514754_ERZ651768 | MGnify/ENA metagenome assembly ERZ651768 | reverse complement strand
AGGGTGCGGATAGATAGCCCCACGATGTCGGGATGGAAATCTTTCACCACCGATTCCACGTCGGCCAGGTAGTCGTCGGAAAACATCAGATCCAACACCTTGGTGGTGTGTTGGTCCGGGTCCAGGTATGCGGCCACGTAAGCCAGGCCGATGGGAAGGGGGCGGGCCTCAATCTTGTTCATGTAGCGCCCGTGCCGGTTGGTTGCGATCAAAAGGACTTTCATGATTCTCCGAATCTAGTTTGGAATCTTCGGGAGTTGGCCGGTGCAGGGCCAAAGCATCGCTTCCATCGGACCGTTAGATCCAGATCCGCGATTCTAGGAACGTTTCGAATCTGTCTCTAGTCTTAGCAACAGGGATTTTGAATCGCAAGTAGGGGAAAGTCAAATATCAAGAAACAGAAGCGGAGCGGATCGCAGCCAGTTCCGCTAACGAAACACCGCCCACTGAAGGGCGGTGAGGATGTCCTGTAGGCGGTCCACGTCACAGAGTAAGTTCCAACGTTTGACATGAGCCGCCATCGTTACTTACGCTACCTCCCGCATCCCAAAACTCCGGAGTTTTTGAAAATAGGGTATGTCAGAGTCTGACCGAATCATATGGGACCAACGCTATTCCCAAGCTGCGGAGATCGAATCGCGACCACCGAACTGGCTCGGGGAAGTTGAGAGCCTGCTGCCACGTCAGGGTTATGCTCTGGATATAGCTGCAGGGACTGGCCGATTGGCGATCTGGCTGGCGGGCAGGGGGCTGGATGTGCTGGCAGTGGATATCTCGCCCGCCGGACTTGATCTTGCGCGGCAGGGGGCTTTGGACCAGGGATCTCAGATCGAAACGATGGCAGTAGATCTGGAAGTTGATTCCTTGCCTGAGGGTCCCTTCGACATTATTACCTGCTTCAACTACCTGCAGCGTGATTTGTTTCCATCTATACGTGACCGATTAAATGCCGGCGGACTATTGCTGGCCGAAATCGCGATCGTTACCAACTTGGAGCTCCACGCCCATCCGTCCCGGCGATACTTAGCCGAGCTTGGTGAATTACGCCAAGATTGCGCGCCGTTGGAGATTCTCTACTACGAGGAAGGCTGGTTCGATGATCGCGCTTCCGCCCGGGTGCTGGCGCGTAAACTCTCTTGATAATCGGTCTGCCGCCACCCTAGGCTGCAGATCGCCGTCCCCAACATTGGCCGCTACCTTGACCAGGCTAGATGCGCCGGATAAGGTGGTGTGTAATGTGGTTCTGTCAGATGCGGGGGTACCTCCGCCTAATACATCCCTTAACCCTTGGTGTGTTGATGGTCATTCCCGCTTTGCTTTCGTGCACCGTAGGTCAGACTCCCGACGAGCCTCCCGTTCCCATCTCCACCCCAACACTCGCTCCTGAAGATGGCCCGGTGCTGTCGCCTCTTGACCCCAGTGACGAGATATTAGCTGAGTGTATCTTCGGCGAGGTGGTCATCCATATCCATGTCCGGCTTTCGATGACCGTTGGTGACCGCCTTTTGCCTATCCCCCCAGGGGTTGGAATCTCCCCGGAATGCACTCATCCGATGCACACCCATAACGACAGCGGGGTCATCCATATCGAACATACCAGGTTGGAGGAGTTCACCTTGGGGGACTTTTTTGTGATTGGAGAGCGATGGGGAGAGTTCGATCCTCTGTCCGGGATGCAAGTGGTCAGAGTGTTGGTCAATGGTGAGATATATTCGGCAGATTATTGGGACTTACCGCTGACTGAAGATCTCGACATCCATCTCGAACTCGTGCGGTTGACTGCAGCTTAAGGGAATCCCTTCCAAACGTCTTTCTGTCCCTAGGGATTCTGCCTCAGACATTACATAATAGATCGAAGGTGGGGCTGGGAAATCAAGGCAGTGGCTCTAACTCAGCCTCGGAAAATAGCAGGCCCGCTATTTTCTCTTGATCTTCCAAACCTTCCGCTTCCAGGATATACATGTCTGGGGCGCTCCCGGCGCTAGTTGGGTCATCATCCATGTCTAAGGCGGACCATGCCGTGCCCACCATGCCTTCCGCCAGACTATTCTCCTGGGTGGGACGGGCGACCTGGACGAGTTTGCCGCTAAGAGTCATGTTATGCCCGCCACGAGAATCAGGGTATTCGTACTGAACCTATTATAAACCCTGGGCCTTCCTTCGATAGTCTGGGTTTGCGAACTATCCGACGGAGCAAATACAAGCTCCTCCTACCGCTTCAAGGTTCGCATCTGGTGGGTGATTATCGGGGGGTGCCGGAAGGAATCGTTATACCGTTGATTATAAAACCGAGAGGCTGGCTTCCGCCAGAATGTTGGTGTCAGGTTGAAGGATCAACCGGACTGGAAAATGACCCGCGCAGGGGGAAGGGGAACGCCCCGGCGCGGGAGAATATGACTCAGGACTAGGCGGCGGCCTCTGCCACGTATCGCCATTCGAACGGCCCGACCAGAACGGGCTCGTTGACTTTGTTCTTTCTCCAGGAGCGCATCACTTCGACATAACCGCCAGTCTTGTGGAGAAGCGTCCCGGTCCGATTGGCGACGAGACTCCGCGATTCCTTGCCGGGTTTGGGAGCGAATAATAGACCGGCAGCCACTCCCACGGCAGCGCCAGCGATAAGACCTGCGAACAACTTGTTGCTTTTCACCATGACCGTTCGTCCTGTATCGTCGCCGATTTAGCTCTCGAAATTTATACTAATATTAAAATACAACCAACGTTACTGGAGAATTACTGCTTGATTACGGGTTTATTACTCTGCGATATGGATTCATCGTTGAGTCCCGCCTTCCATCCGGCGGTGACGTGGTAGTGCCAGATGTATCGATAGTCGTTCACTACGACCGTGGCTAGCAAACTTCTGAACCGTCGCGGCCAGACTGAGCCAGTTTCCCCGCAAATATGCTCTCAGTTGTCTGTAGCGGTTGGGGTTGGCTTCGGTTCCGTCCCGTCCGCCACGGCAGACGCCTCCGTACATCTTGATTCGAGCGCAGGGAATTTAAACTCTGCGCAGGGACACTGGGACTCGTATAATAGCCGTCAAATCCGGTGTTATCAACGATTATTTGGGAGTTCAGATCAAGGGGCGCTATAGAATGAGTCTTGGGTTATGTGTGATTGGTTGCGGGGATTTCGCTAAGGTGTTTGCTCAGGAGATGCAAACCCTGGCCGGCGAAGTCGATCTATTCTTCGCCAGCCGGGACTCCCAACGGGCGGCGGAATATGCCGTGGCCTTCAACGGGAAAGCCTCATTCGGTTCCTACGAGACTGCAACCGCGGACCCTCGGGTGGAGGCTGTGTATTTATGCACGCCCCACTTCCTGCACCGGGAGCACGTGGCCATGGCCGCTGCCGCCGAGAAGCACATCCTAGTGGAGAAACCCATCGCCCGGACGATGGAAGAGGCCCGGTCAATCGTCCAGACTGCCCAGCGCGCCGGGGTAACTTTGATGGTTGCCGAGAACTACCGGTTCATGGCGGTGGTGCGCCGGGCCAAGGAACTCATCGACAGTGGCGCACTGGGCGAGCTAAGGATGATTCAGATGCAGGAGGAGACTGACTTCCGCCCCGGTGGATGGCGTGTTAGCCGGGAGCAGAACGGTGGCGGCGTGCTCATCGACGGTGGCATCCACAAGATTGATATTCTCAACTATCTGGTAGGCCGCCCGGCAGACGTTTACGCCACGGCCCTCCCCCAAGTTTTAGACCAGTTGGAAGGCGAGGACGGCGTTGTTGTTCTAACTCACTCAAGATCCGGAACGGTTGGGCTGATTAACCATTCCTGGGCTAAGGTAGGTGGCAAGGGTCCGAAGTGGGTTACCGTATCGGGCGCCAAGGCCCGCATCTCTTTCGACTTGGCGGGGACGCAAATCGCCATCAATGATGGTCTAGAAGAGCGGACGCTGGAAGCGGCTGGAGATCGCCACGGGCTGGTACCGATGGTTTTGGAATTTCGGGACAGTATCAGGCAAGGGCGGGAGCCTGAAACATCTGGATCGGTCGGATTGGAGGACTTGGAGATTACTTTGAAAGCCTACGAATCCATGGAATCCGGACATGTGGTCTCGCTGGACTAAACACCATGTATTACGGACACATTGTGGCTGGATCTGCTGTTCGGCCTTCTAATCATCGCTGCTCGATTCGGGCAAAGGCAGGGTATTAGCCGCATCGGTGGCCTCATCAGGGTTAGTTCCCACCGGTCTTCGTACCAGAGGTGTCAGGGCAATCACCGTCAGGATCAACAGTAGTCCGGCGCCAGCGTTTATGCCGATGGCTAGGCTGATACCAAAGGCGCTGGCTATAGCCCCGATCTCTGACCCGCCGATCAAGTGACCCAGGCCGTTAACCGTACCCTGCGCTCCCATTACCCGTCCCCGCATCTCCGGTTGCGTTTCCAACAGCAGGATTGTGCTTTGCATGGTGCTGAAACCCGCTTGCCCAAACCCTCCCAACAGCAGTAGCGAGAACGAGACGGCGAACCAGGGCGACCAAGCCATCAATGATACGGCTGACGCCACTGTTACCGCGCCTGCGCAAAATAGGCGGCCATGGTATCGGATCCCCTTTTTCAGGGATATGGCCGATGCGCCGATCAATGCTCCGATACCCTCGGCGGAACCAAGCAATCCCCCCAAGACAGGTCCGACCATGAGAAGGTCGTTGGCGATGACCGGGATGAAATACTGGATGGGAAAGACCAGCGCATTCACGATCAGCGACATGCTGAGTACACCCAGCACCATCCGGTTGCTTACGGAGTGCTGCAAGCCTTCAAACAGACCCCTGGCCATAGACATATCCGAACCGCTGGCCCGGGCCTGACGGGGCAACCGCATCCTAGAAATCAGCAAGAGAGCAATCAGATCAAGGGTCACAATGACGGCGAAAGCGCCGATGAAACCGGCCCCGGCAATCAAGATGCCACCAGCCAACGGGCCTAGTATTCGGCCCCAGTTGTTCGTAATGGTTTCCAGAGACATGGCGCTGGCGAGATGCTCGTGACCCGCCAGATCGAATATGGCGGTGCGGCGGGCCGGGTCGTCAGTTACCCTGGTTGCCCCTTGCACGAGAACGGCGATGAAGACATGCCAGGGTTGGACGCCTCCGGAGATAAGCAGCAAAAGGATTGCCGTTGCTAATCCTAAGTACGTGGCGTGTGTTCCGATCAGGATTCGACGCCGGTCCAGCCGGTCGGCCAAAAGCCCGGCAAAAAGGGCTAAGAGAGGACGAGGTATGTTGAGGAAGACTGCTATCAATCCTACCTGGAAAGCGGAGTCGGTCAGGTTGAGAATCAGGTAGCCCAACACCAGCAGCTCCATCCGCCGGGAGACCTCGTGAATCGACCTGGCGGTCCAGAGAAACCGGAAATCGCTACTCCGAAGAACCGTTAGGACTGGGATGCTGGAATTCCTGAACAATCGAATCAAGCTCCCGACGAATCAGGCGTGGCTGGGGCCCGTCTTCTTCTGGTTAGCCATGCCGAGAGTACGCCAGCCATCAGTCCGAATAAGTGGGCCTCCCACGAAACGAAGCTCTGTGTGGGTAGCACGCCGAACACCAGGCCACCGTACAACACGACGACCGCGATGGTGGCCAATATTGAGAGAGGCCGCCGGTCGAACCAGCCGTTTGCGACCAAGTAACCGAAGTAGCCGAATACCAGGCCGCTGGCTCCCACGTGTATGGCCGGGCGTCCCAACACCCAGACCTCTGCCCCACCCCCCACGATGATAAACAGAGAAACTCCTGCGAACTTCTTGCTGCCCCGCAGGGCGACGAGCCCGCCTAGAACGAGGAAGGGGATTGTGTTGGACAGAACATGATTGATGCTGCCGTGCAAGATAGGACTCAGTAGGATTCCAACAAGGCCTATCTCCGTGCGTGGCCGGATGCCCCAAGCGCTCAACCGGTGGCCCATAAAACTATTCAGGACCTCAATGACCCAGATCAGAGCCACGAAGCCAAGTATCATCACTGCGTTAGATTTCATGCGAATCGGTTATGGTTGCACCTTCCCAAATAACGTTGCAAGCGGTCTACGACTTATCCTCATAAGCGCCGGACTCCGGGAAGGACTGACGATACACCAGACGCTGAACTTTTGGGCGCGGGAAATTCATCGGAGTGGACTCCTCCACGTTTTTCAGGTAGTCCTCGGAGTGTAGAACTTCCTCGTTTTCCAGTTCGTATATCGCTAGATATTTTAGAGCGCCCTCACCATCGGCCAATTCGTAGCGGCGGGCACTGAGAATACCTGGAACCGAGACACGTTCCGGCACGTGATGTTCGTTGTACCATTCGTTGAATTCTCGTTCAGTCCCCGCTTCGGGCTCCATGAACACCACCATAAGGGCGTTACCGAGTTCCTGTTTCAATGCCATACCTCCAGATTTTCCCTGAGCATGATTCCATCAGGTAACAGATGGGTCGACGGTTCCTAACGATCCACCAAACCGGCACCTATGACTATTGCTTCGTTATGAAATCCTGTTTGCCGGATGCCGCATCGTTCCTTGGTGTTGGCGATTATCCCTTGTGGCGGTCTCGCGGTCAAAATATAGAAGCAGATGCGGGTGTGTGTAATAATGCGTGGGATTCAACTTCGAAGTCGGGCGATTGAACTGATTAGGACTCTTTTCGCCAGGCACCGACGGGGTAGCCACGCATTCTGATGTTGAGACAGGTCACGGCTTTGCTAGCCACCGAGGAGCAGGCAATGAGTACGAGAGACTTGGTTGGATACGGCGCCAATCCACCGATAGTGAAGTGGCCCAACGGCGCCAGAATAGCCGTCTCCGTGGTCGTGAACTACGAAGAGGGCTCCGAATACTCCATTCTGGACGGTGACCCTAGAGGCGAGTCTTCCGGAGAATCTCCATCAAATGTTCCTGTCGGCGAGCGGGATCTGGCTAACGAGTCCTTTTTCGAATACGGCAGCAGAGCCGGTGTTTGGCGAATCATGAACGTGTTGGATCAATTCGATATCAAGGGAACATTTTTCGCCTGTGCCCTAGCTCTTGAGCGAAATCCCGAGGTCGGACCGGAGATTATCCGGCTAGGCCACGAGGTCATGGGACACGGGAATCGCTGGGAAGAGTACTACAAGATGGACCGGGACAGCGAACGGAAGGCTATCAAACAAGCGGTGGAATCCATCACCCGCACGACGGGACAACGGCCTTTGGGTTGGTACACGCGATACGGCCCCAGCGTTAACACCCGGGAGTTGGTCGTAGAGGAAGGCGGGTTTATCTACGACTGCAACGCCTACAATGACGACCTGCCCTACTACACCGAGGTGCATGGAAAGAAGTGGCTGGTGGTGCCCTACTCGCTGGAGGTGAATGACACGAAATTCTGGCGAGGCGAGTTGATTACCCCCAATGACTATTTCGAGGTGGCCCGCTCCTGCTTCGACATGCTTTACGAAGAAGGGTCCACCCACCCAAAAATGATGTCGATAGGACTTCACTGCCGGATAATCGGCAAGCCCGGCCGGGCTAACGGCTTGAGGCAGTTTCTTAAGTACGCATCCGAAAAAGAGGGCGTCTGGTTCGCCCGGCGGGTGGACATAGCCCGGTGGTGGCTGGAGAACTATCCTCCAGCGTAGCGAGTGACCTTATTAGACTTGCATCGTCATGCTGGGACAACGCAAAAAATCAATCGCAACACGGATCTTGTAGTTGTGGTTGCAGGGACGTCTGAAGGGGGTAATCGATTGACTGAATCCAATGGTGAAACCATCGTTCTAGTTGGGCAAAACTTGTTCTTTCTCGGCAGAATCGAAACCCAGGCTGAACCATTCGGGTACGAGGTCCAATGGGCTAAGACACGGGCAGCCTTCAAAGAGCACTCCTCAAACCGTCAACCGGCTTTGATTCTGGTCGATCTGGAAGGGGACGAATCGATATGGACCGGCGTTTTAGAAGATGTCGGTCACCGAGAGGCTGGAGGAGTCAAAATAGTGGCGTTCGGTCCTCACGAGGACGTCGATTTACTCGATCGGGCCAGAAACCTGGGCTGCGATCTTGTGCTGAACAAAGGGGAGTTCAACCGGGATCTGTCCAAGATGCTGGAGAGTGGTCTGCCGGATTAAGAGTGGGTGTCCTTAAGGGACCGTTGGCTGCGCTCTTATGGATAGTGGGGCAAGGCATGGAGCCATCTCAAGAATCGAATTGCCAAAGGACTATTGGCTAACCTCACAGCCTACTAAGTGATTGAACATGGGCAGGCTAGGGTGGGCGGGTCACTTTCATTGCGAAACCGGTATCTTGGGTCGGTTACCATCAACTAGGCCTGTGGAAGCAGAGTATACTCGTGCTTCAGATATCCTACGTCAGACAGAAGCTTTGTCGGGAGAATTATCTTGAACGATTCGGCCAGCGTGGGATTCGTCCAGACCCCAGTGCTGAATATAGGGTATGGAGACTATGGAAACGCTTCAGGGTTTCCAATAATACTGCTGCACGGATTTCCCTATGATGTGCGCTCGTGGGACGGGGTAGTGCCCCCATTAGTATCAGCCGGATACCGGGTTCTCGTGCCCTACCTTCGAGGCTATGGGCCAACTAGCTTCCTTGACCCGGATTCCCCTCGCATGTCTGAGCAGGCCGCCATCGCCCAAGATGTTGTTGACTTCGCGGAAGCATTGGGAGTCGGCCAGTTTGCGGTTGCGGGCTTCGATTGGGGCAATCGCGCCGCCTGCATAGCGGCAATATTGCATCCCAACATCGTCCAGGCTTGTGTAGCCATCGGCGGATACCCGGTTCAGAACACGATAACGAAGGAGCAGCCAGCCTCAGCCAGCGATGAAGCGAAGCGCTGGTATCAGTGGTATTTCAATACTGACCAAGGGCGAGTAGGTCTTGAAGAGAACCGAAGAGACATCATCCGCCACCTTTGGGAAACATGGTCCCCCGGGTGGAAATACACGGACGAAGCATTCGATCGCTCGGCCCTGTCTTTCGATAATCCCGACTTCGTTGAGATTACCCTGCATTCGTACTGGCACCGCCATATGAATGCGCCGGGTGAAGAACGATTCATCGAAGTCGAGCGGAAGCTTGCAGAAGCCCCGCCGGTAGCGGTGACGTCCATCGTATCGCGCGTGGCGGATAGCGGTTTTGGTGTACCATCCCAAGACCCGTCCGGGGACCAGCAGAATTTCTCAGAGCTTGTCGCACGCCGAATAGTCGAGGGTGCCGGCCACGACCTTCCAACCCAACGCCCGGATGCGGTTTCCGACGCCCTACTTGAGCTCTTGTAGGGGCTGATTTCCGGAGAAACGCCGCATCTGATTTGTTAGCAGAGGTACTTTATGGAATTCGACATCGAACAAACCGACAATCTCCTGAGCACGACCCGCGCGGTTCGTCAGAGGCTCGATCTTGAACGAGATGTGCCGGACGACTTGCTGCTGCGCTGCATCGAGTTGGCGGAGCAGGCTCCGACGGGAGCCGGGGTTTCCAGTCGTCGCTGGATCATCGTGAGGGACCTGGAAACCAAGTCGCAATTAGCCGATCTGTACCGGGCTGCCGGGGGGAGTAGGGCTATAGAGAGATCTGAAGAGCGGCAGCGTGCCGGAGATGTTCAGGACCGAGTCGGGGATTCGGCGGCCTATCTAGCCGCCAACTTGGAAAAGGTCCCAGCACTTGTTATAGCCACTATCTGGGGTGTTCACGATGGCAGTGGACGCCCAGGTCTATTCGACTCGGTGATTCAGGCTGCTTGGAGCTTCTGTCTAGCTCTTCGATCGCGAGGTCTCGGTTCGGCTTGGACTACCATGCATCTAGGGAAGGCCAAAGAATTCGCGGACATACTGGGGATTCCCGAAGGCGTGTCTCAGATAGTGCTACTCCCCGTCGCTTGGACCATCGGGGCCGATTTTAAGCCCGCATCACGCCGGAAGGTTTCGGAGATTGTTTGGTTCGATCGGTGGGGGAACACTCAAGAGAATCCGTGCGAAGCAAGTTCACTCATCGCTGCTGCGCCAGGTGTGACCGTGGAGATAGACATCGCGGCCTCGCCCGAGCGCGTATGGGAGTTCGCAAGCGACATAAACATCTCAGCTAGATTCAGCGACGAATTCCAAGGAGCCGATTGGATCGAAGGCGATGGTCCGGTAGAAGGGGCTTCATTCAGAGGCCGAAACGAGCGATCAGAAGCGGATCGGAAATGGGAGACCACATCC
>ERZ651768.3673-NODE-3673-length-10197-cov-2.220455_pt1 | contig 10197 bp, 8 predicted proteins | sample MGYA00514754_ERZ651768 | MGnify/ENA metagenome assembly ERZ651768 | reverse complement strand
GTCTCTGGAGGAATAGTCTCTTCTGCTCTTCGTCGGCTTGGGAAAAGAGAAGAAATTAATTTGCACGGACCTTACGGGTCATTTGTCCTTGATAAAAACAGTGTTAAAAATAACCATTTTACTTTTGTGGCTACCGGAACAGGCATCGCTCCCTTTCACTCATTTATCTGTAGTTACCCGGAACTCCACTATCAAATTGTTAACGGAATTAGATGTTTGAGCGAACGTTACAATTATGAAAGTTATCACCCCTCAAAAATTACTACCTGCGTTAGTCGGGAAAAATGGGAAGGATTTAACGGCAGAGTCACAGCATACTTTAACAAGACGAAAATAAATTCTCAGAGCATTTTTTATCTTTGCGGGAATCAAAAAATGATTCAAGAAACATACGATCTTCTTCGAAAGGGCCATGTGTCCGGAAATCAAATTTTTACCGAAGCCTTTTTTTAAGAACTCATGTAAAGTTGACATAGATTTGATAGTCATTGGTGCTAATTTATGAAAATTGCTATTTCTTATCCACCTATCATTAATAACGATGGGCAAAAGGCCATGGTTTCACAAAACCGTAACGTTCAGTTCTTCAGAAAACCAACTTATCTATTACCTGTAATTCACGGCCAAGCTGCTACTTGGTTGCGTGATTTGGGTTACGACATTTTATGGGATGACGGTAACGCTCAAACCAAAACGTTTGATCAATGGTATCGGGGCTTGTTGTCACAATGTCCCGATGTCGTAGTGTTTGAAAGTACAACACCAGTGATGAAGTTTTATTGGAAGTTAATTAATCGACTAAAATCTGATCTACCTCGTTGCGTATTTATCATGACGGGCTATCATTCTATGCGCCAACCTGAAGAAACATTAAAAGAGAGCGCTACTGATATAGTACTAAGAAGTAATCATATCGATTTTGTTTTAAGTAGGCTGATCCCCTATATCGATGAGCATCAAGATTGGCGTATTAATTGCCCTATCGAGGGATTGCTGATTCGTAAGGATGAAATTGAATTCTTGGACACAGGAAATTTCAAGCAAGTTGAACCCCTCGACCTTTCGCCAGATGTAGATCGTGACCTAGCACAATGGAAAAACTACGCTTTTGAAAATGGAAATTTTTTACAGACCCCAGGAACCTACGCAACAAGTGTGATCCGTGATTGCACATTCGGCAAATGCACCTTTTGTAGATACAATGGCCCTGATTTAACATTTTCTATGCGATCTGTTAAGCGAAGTCTAGACGAGTATCAGTATTTGATTGAAGATTTAAAAGTAAAAGAAATTTTTGATGATTCAGGTGTTTGGTATAGAGGCAACGAAGCACAAGAATTTGCTCAAGGGATTATTGATCGGGGTTTACATAAAAAAGGCTGCTATTTTGGTTTTAATACTAGATTCGGTTATCTTGATGAGAAAACCATTTCCCTATTAGCGAAAGCCAACTTTCGTTTTATACTAGTTGGACTAGAAGCCAGTGATGAATATACTTTAAATCGACTTAATAAAGGATACGGACTTGAAGATGCTGAAATAAACTTAAAGTTATTCACCAAATACGGCCTATTCCCGCATCTTACCATCATGGTCGGATACTATTGGCAAACACGAGAACAGGTCCAGCAAACGGTTGATTCTGTAAAAAGTTTTATGTTTAGGGGACTCGCCAGAACGCTACAGGTAACTTTATGCACACCTTTGGACTTCACACCCTATCATCAGGAGTGCATTGATAATGACGTACTCTTGACTAAAAATTACGACGAATTTGATATGAGTAAATTAATCGTAAAAACTCCTATTCAGCATGATGAATATTATAGAGCTACAAAAGAACTTTATGAACTAGCTTTCCACCCTAGGTTTATAGCTAAACAAATTCTTTTTCTCAAGAGCCTTCGAAAGCAAGATTGGCAGTTTCTATTCACATATGGATACCGAGCTATTAGAAGAGTCCGACAACATATCTTTAACTTAACCAAACATCAGGGAAATGGACAGCTAAATCAATCAACATAATTTTTTTACTTAGAAAAACAAGTAAGCTTCAATGTTGAAATCAAAACACTCCAATTATGAGTCAACTTTTCAATCTAAGTCTGGTAGCAAGCATCACCTTAGTTTTAAATGTTTTTTTTTCTTCACCTGCAAGCTACGCCAACGACACCGAGCAACCTCCCATAGATGTTCTTCCCTTTTTTATCTACCTTGCCGAGGGAGACAATGAAACTAGTTTTTTCTTTTCAAGTCAAAATTCGACGAATTATAAAACATTACTATCCATTATGGAACTTTACAACCCAACCGAAACAGTTATTCCTTTTTTAAAAAAAAACAAAAATCAACACATTTTAAAAGCTAGTCGAAAAAAAACTACCCAACCTATCATTGAATATAGAAAAATTAATCCCACGAAATATCGCCTACGTATTCATGAGGCTGAGGAGGAATTTTTTCTTGTTTTTAGTGAAACATTTCACAAAAGATGGAAAGTTTACCTTGTTCCTTTATCCAACTCATCTTTTTCACCCGACTCTCTCGAAATCCAGCAACAATTAAAGAAATATAAAATTTTTAAATATAACGAAAAGCATCAGTCCTCGTTAGAAGACCTGAAAAGTTTTTTGGAAAAAGGTTGGATTAGTTCTCTAGGGAGTAAAAAAGACAAGAGCAGTCAATTATTGCACGAATTAGGTACTAATAGTAAGGAGGTAAAATACCGAGAAACCTTCAAGATTGACTTCATATCCAAAAATTATAAAGGGACGATACAAAATGATAATTTAAACCAAGGTCAGACCTGGGAAACCTGGTTTGGGGGAGGTTTTATTGATACCTGCCAAAACGACTTAAACCCAACATCTAAGTGCAGCACCTTGGAGCCAAATTCTTGGGAAATCCGGAATGGGAGTAATCCAACACCCTTTGTTTGGCCTGAAAAATTTCATTTTCAAGTAAATGGATATGCTAATAGTTGGTGGATAAACACAAATTTGATAAAAAAAATGTCAGCTCTTAAAAACGAGGGAGCTGATTATATAAAAGTTAACCCCAATGGGAAAATTGACTTTGAAATAATTATCGAATTCTGGCCCCAACGAATTTACTATTTAGGTTGGACCATCACTGCTGTTACCTTGGCCATAATTCTTATAGCTCTTTTGGTTCAAAGAATCTTACACAAGTCGTCCTCTCGGACATCAACTTCCCAATTTTCATAATACACAAATATGTTTCCTGCAAACCATTTGCCTAATTCCTCTAAATATCCTCGAGTATCTATAATTATCACAACAAGAAATGAGGAAAAAAACATAGAAAATTGCCTCTTATCAATCAATGCGCAAACATATCCGGCAGAATTTATTGAGACCATTGTGATAGATAACAGCAGCACGGATCTTACTAAAGAAATTTCACTGAAACACACAAACCTTGTTTACGATAAAGGACCTGAAAGGTCTACTCAAAGGAATCATGGTATTTTAAAAGTGGCCTCAGGAATATACGTCATCTTTCTTGACGCTGATATGATCCTTTCTCCGGACTTGATTGAAAAATGCCAAGAATTCATCGAATCAAATAATTTAAATGCTTTACATATTCCTGAAATCATCCTAGGAACAAATTTCTGGAGTCGGGCACGCAGGTTAGAAAGGAGTTTTTATTCCGGTACCGTTATCGACGGAGCACGTTTTTTTCACAAGGAAACGTTTATAAAGTCTGGGGGATTTGACGAGTCGTTAAACGGACCTGAAGACTGGGATCTTGATAAAAAAATTAAGCGAATTGGAACCATTGGACTTTTAGACTATTCAAAAAAACCTGGCACACAGTTCCCAAAAAAAATGGAAAACTTTATTCGGCTGTGCGGCGTAGATCCAAATCAGCACCCAAGTGTCATTTATCACAATGAATCAGAGCTTAACTTAAGGCAATATCTCAAGAAAAAAAACTATTATGCAAAAAGTTTTGAAACCTATATCAAAAAATGGGGGAAAGAAGATTCTGATATAAAAAAACAATTTGGATTCGGTTATCGCTACTTCGGGGTATTTTTAGAAAAAAATAAATGGAAACTTTTACTTAGAAACCCAGTTGAAGCTTTAGGGCTATTTATTCTCAGGGTTCTGGTTGGCATACTTTTTCTTCGAAGAAAATTTTATGGAAGATAAAACCACAGGGATTCTAATCATTACACCATTTTTCAGCCCTAATATCGGCGGAGTAGAAACGCACCTTGACGATCTAGTTTTAGAACTTGACAGACAAGGCTACCTCATCTTTGTGCAGACCTATAGCCCTATCACCTCTCCAACGGCTGACTGGTCTTCAAAAGAAAAGAGAGGAAAGAATATTTTTATTACCCGCCATCGATGGTTTGGTAAAAATCTATTTCACAAACTAGAAAATTTCCCAGCCTTAAACTTTCTTTACTTGAACCCTTATCTTTTTTTTAAATCTATGCTTTTCGTGGCGTTAAACAGACAGAAAATTAATGTGATCCACGCCCAAGGCTTAAATGCAGGCTTAATAGGCATTCTTTTAAAAAAGTTTTTTCGTAAAAAACTGATTATAAGCCTGCATGCCATATATGAGTTGAACATGGGACTTATAACTAAAAAAACTATTTCCTGGATTTTAAAAAATGCAGACGTTGTTTTAGGTATGTCTCAAGCTGTCTTAAAACAGTTTACTAAGTTAAAAATAAACCCTTCCACTTTGCAAGAGTATCGATATTGGATAAATACAGAAAAATTCCAACCCTCGGACAATCTTTCTGCAAGAGAACAAGCAGGACTTAAAGATCAGTTTACAGTCCTATTTGTTGGGCGTCTTTTAAAGAAAAAAGGAGTAATATTACTAGCTGAGGTTGCCGCTAAATTACCTGAGATACAGTTTGTTTTTATTGGGTCTGGTCCCGAAAGTCTTTTCTTGGATTCAACCACAAAAAACTTTTCTAATATTTTCTTTCTAGGTTCTATTGATAATTCGAACTTACCTTTATATTACAACTGCGCTGACTTATTATGTTTACCGTCACTTTACCAAGAAGGTTTAGGCAGAGTAGGGATGGAAGCAGTAGCGTGTGGCATACCTGTAATCGGGTCAAATATGGGTGGTATTAAGGAAGCATTGGATAATACGGTTTCAATATTAGTAGAACCAAAGATCCAAAACTTTATTTTCTGCATCAAAAAAATGAAGGGTGATATCAAAAAGTTGTCCGAAATGAAAGCAAGATGCCGAGCATACGCTCTACAAAATTTCTCTAAAAAAAATGCTTCTTATATCACCAAGCATTATTAATAATTTGCGGACCAACAAGGCTATCAAATAATGAGTTTTCTCTATCAATAAGCACTAAAACCCAAAAAACTCCTTAATACAGCGATGAAAAAATTGTTTGTTATTGCCAACTGGATGCAAGGAACCGCTCTAAGTGGTGGAGATCGAATTTTTATTGAACTAGTTAAGCGGTGGAGTTCTAAATTTCAAATCACTCTTTTTCTATCAAAAGAGGGGGCTGCCATATGCAAAAGGCAAAACCTTAGAAATCTAAGTGTAATTATATGGAGTTCGGGTTTGCTGACAGGCATTTCATATTTTATCAATTATTCATATAGAACCTGCACAGGCATATATAAATCTTTTTTTGCTCCTCTAGCCCCAGGAGACTTGGTGATTTCCACCTCAGATTTTTGGCCGGACAGCTTGCCTGCATTCTTTATGAAGTTGAGAAAACCCAAAATCACTTGGGCTGCCGGATTTTTCCTCTTTGCTCCAAAACCATGGAAAAAAAATAACCCCTATACTGGGAAATTATGGATTAAAGGGTTTTTGTTTTGGCTTACTCAGCAATTCTCTTATTATTTTATCAAACATTTTGCCGATGTAGTATTAGTAGAGAGTGAGCCCGACATAAAACCTTTTATAACAGATAAAAGACCTTCGAGTAAGATTTTAGCCATACGCGGAGGTGTTGATTTAGCCCCCTCAAAAGCATATTTGAAATTGCCAGGGGGTTCAAATTTTAAGGGAAGAACCTATGACGCGTGTTTTGTAGGTCGCTTACACTACCAAAAAGGGGTGCTTTTACTACCGAAAATTTGGAAAGAAGTTTTCAACAAGTATCCTCATGCTCGATTAGCTGTCATAGGAACAGGTCCACTAGAAGAACAATTACGTTCAGAGATTGGGCACCTCGGTTTAGAAAAAAATATTGATTTGTTAGGCTTTAGAGACCATAAGCCTAAATATGAAATTTTTAAGCAAAGCAAACTGGTTCTGCATCCCGCTACCTATGATAGTGGGGGTATGGCGGCGGCAGAAGCTATGGCGTGGGGCTTACCGGGAGTTAGTTTTGATTTGGAGGCTTTAAAAACCTGCTACCCAAAAGGGATGGTCAAAACAAAATGTTTTGAAATAAGTGAATTCGCAGAGAATATCTTAAAATTAATTATGGACCAAAGTTACTACGAGCTTAATAGTCGAGAAGCACTTGAGTTAATTGAAGAAAAATGGAATTGGGATCATAGAGCGGAGTGGGTATACAACCAAATAGTAAACCATTCTTCAAAAACGAAGTAGTATCGAAAGATCAAAAACAACTGGATTAATTGACCATTGAAATTAATTCAATTGAATCTGCAGGTTTGATAATTATAATAAGTCTGAGTTGTCAAAAGAGCGTAAGATGACAAAAAAACAATACTTTTAATACGACCGCATAGGGTTCTTAAATACGATTTGCTTTTCCTGAAACGTTTAGCAAGGAGACCCATAATGGCTGACATGTTATTAATTCACGCTCCCCTCATAATTAATCATCGAGGTGAAGAGTGGACAAATACTTTTGGCGATGAAGCTTCCAATTACCATATGGGACTGTTGTATCTTGCTGCTTATTCGGAAAAACTTGGGGTTACCTCTAAGATTTTGGATGTTTCAGTGCAAAAAATTACCATGGAGCAAATTTTGGATGAAGTTGAAGAAGAAAAGCCTACATTAGTAGGAATATCAGCAACGTCAGCAGGAATTAAATCAGCCGTCCATATCTGCCGTGAAATTAAAAAAAAGTATAAAAATATGCCGGTTTGCCTAGGCGGGGCTCATATAAACTGTGATCCAGATTTTTTTGATCGAGTTCCCGAATTCGACTTTTGCATTGTGGGTGAAGCAGAAAAAACTCTTTATGAAACCTGCATCAAGCTTAAAAATGGAGAACAGGTTAAGGGTACGCTCCATGGAGAAATAGTTGAAAATTTAGACGAGTTACCTTTTCCCGCACGACACTTGGTGAACGAATGGGATTATGCTCGAGAGGAAAAGCGCCATGAATTTGGTCCCGAGTCATTGCCTTGGGCTACGATGCTCGGAAGTAGAGGATGCCCTTTTAAATGTACATTTTGTAGCATTCCGGCAATTCAACATAAAGTCAGATACCGCTCTGCTAAGAGTATAGTAGACGAAATGGAAGCAATCTATGATAAGTGTGGCGGAAAGTTCTCTTTCGTAGATGACGTGTTAACTCTCAATAGAAAGATGACAATGGAGTTATGCGACGAAATACTTCGCCGTGGAATAAAAGCCCGTTGGTGTGGTATGACACGCGCAGAAATTTTAAAAGAAGATTTAGTTATTAAACTAGCGGCTTCTGGCTGTAATGATTTGTTTTTTGGAATTGAATCAGGAAATGATCGTGTTCGTAATGAGGTCATAGACAAAAGAATTACCAATGCTGAAATTGCAGATGCAGTTAAGTTATGCAAAAAGCATGGTATTCACACTAACTTCCTGTTAATGGTTGGCTTCCCAACAGAAACTCTAGAAGAAATTGAAGACACGGTGAATATTGGCCATAAAACAGGCGCTGATCTGATTGGAATTCGCCAAACTATCCCTTTTCCAGGTACTAAAGTTTATGATTTTGCAATACAGGAGGGAATGATTGACAAAGATTTAATTGATCGATTTGGAAGAGGCGAAGGTTGGAGTGAAAAAGATAATTTCTTCGAAAAGTGGCCTAAGTTTCTGCCTGAAGGTGTTACAACAGAAGATATAGTAAAGGCCAAAAAACGAGCCTACCGAAAACATTATCTTCGCCCTACCTGGGCATTGTCCAGAGTAAGACATTGGTTTAGAGCACCCCACTGGTTTAGACATGACATAGATTTATTGAAAGTTGCCCCAATGACCTTTTTAAAAGGTAAAACCAAAGGGGCAATGTCCTAATCTATGGGATTGGGAATCAAATAATGAGTTGAATTTGTATTAAAAATCTTTAACTGAGACCTCATAATGGTCCGAGTAAGTATCGTTGTTGTTACAAAAAATAATGAGGCTATTATTAGAAATTGTCTCGACCACGTTTACAAACAAGAGTTCAAAGACATGTTAGAACACAATTTCCCGGGAGCTCTTGCCAGTTATCTTACAAAAAAGTCAATTCGCTAAATTGGTAAGGCAAAACCAGTCATGGCAAAAAAAAGCGAGTAATATATAATTAGTTGTTTTTAATTAAAAAAAGAGACCCATTAGTATTAAATCTGATTATGTTTTAAGAGTTTTCTTATGCGGGTATTACTAATTTTTCCCCCTATGACAGTTTACGGAGATGATCCTAGTGTCCCCCCAGTTGTTCAGCCTCTAGGAATCGCCTACCTGGCTTCCTATTTAGAGCGGGAAGGACACGCAGTCGAAATACTGGACGGTCGAGGTATGCGAGAGGATACCGAAAAGACTCCCTCTTCCACTCGTTTTGGCTTATCTGATGAAGAGATTGTAAAAAAAGTTGGAGAATCTAATCCGGATGTAGTGGGCATAAGTAACATGTGGACCGCTTATTCTGGAGATCCTCATCGAATAGCCAAAGCGCTTAAGGTCCATTTCCCTAATAAATTAATTGTTTTTGGAGGGTCTCACCCTTCAGAATTTCCTGAATTAGTCCTTAAAGATAAGAATGTGGACCTAGTAGTTATGGGTGAGGGGGAAATTACTTTTTCAGAAGTACTCTCTCACTTGAAAGATAATTTGCCCCTGGATAATATCCCCGGGCTTGCTTTTCGCAAGGGTGACCAAATAATCCGTACGAATGCTCGAGAAAGAATGGCAGATCTTGATTCACTACCTTATCCAGCTAGACATTTATTACCAATGGACCGTTACTTTAAAAGTAGTGCAACTCATCCGTTCATTATGCGGAAACCCTCAACAACCATGATCACCAGTAGAGGATGCCCTCAAAAATGTATTTTCTGTACTGTAAGAGCTGTTTGGGGACGCGACTGGACCGGGCGAAGTCCTGCAAGCGTTGTTGATGAAATTGAATTCCTTCAAAAAGAATATAATATCAGGGAAGTTTCTATTCTTGACGATGATCTAGGAAGGGATATCCCTCGACTAGCTGCTCTTTGCGATGAAATTATAAAAAGAAAAATTGATATTCGCTGGACTACGCCTAACGGAGTCGCACATTGGCTCTTGAATGAAAATCTGATAGATAAAATGAAAACTGCCGGTTGCTACAGGCTAACTTTTGGTATTGAATCAGGAGATAAAGAAACTAGAAAATTTATAAAAAAACAAGTTCCTTTGGAACAAGCTACAAGAATGATTAGACATGCGAATAAAATAGGTATGTGGACCATTTGTACATTTATCTTTGGCTTTCCGTATGAAACTCAAGAGAATATGCGTAACTCCATTCGTTATGCCGTAGATTGTGAAACTGACATGGCGGTATTTTACCTGCTAATGCCTCATCCAACATCAGATGTTTACCCTCACTTTAAGAAAGAGGGGCTTTTAGATCTGGATTACATAATGGATCCAACTACTTACAAAGATAGCAAAGATTTTGCTAAAATTGGGGAGGTTCTTTCACAAAGAGGCGCTCAAACGAAACACTGTTCTCCACAAGAATTACAATCTATGTTGAATGAAGCTTACCAAACATTTTTCAGAACACGACTTAAAGAATGGATTTTAAATCCCTTAAAAATGGCAAGAAAAATAAGATCATTTGAAGACTTCCGTTACACCTTACAATTAGCTTCCAACCTGAGAAGCCCAATTATAAATTTTCTTACTGCTAAAAGAACACATATCAACATGTTATGGGATAAGTACAATGAAAAAGATGCGTTCTCAAGTCCCAAACTGCATCCAAGTGAAAAGATATAATTAAAA
>ERZ651768.3672-NODE-3672-length-10201-cov-11.299881_pt1 | contig 10201 bp, 7 predicted proteins | sample MGYA00514754_ERZ651768 | MGnify/ENA metagenome assembly ERZ651768 | reverse complement strand
GGTAAGTGAGGCTAAAAGCTTTGCTTAAATGAAAATTTTTTCATTTGTTTATTGACAAATTCATAAAACTAATTTAGTTTCTGATACAGTTTCTTAGGTTTTATCTTAACGAAAATCTTAGGGTCTTCATTCATCAATTTTCAAATCTTGAATTGCAAGCTTAATTAACCCAACCACTTACACAGAAGTAACAAATGACTGAACTAATAATCAACGGAAAACGACATTTAGTTGACATCGAATCAGACACTCCCCTACTTTGGGCGATCCGGGACACGGTCGGCCTTACCGGGACCAAGTACGGCTGCGGCATCCAGCAGTGCGGTGCCTGCACGGTGCTGATCGGTAAGCGCCCCGTTCGCTCCTGCGGCATCACCGTTGGTGAAGTGTTAGGTAAGGACATAACTACCATCGAGGGACTTTCTTCTGACAGTAGCCATCCAGTGCAAAAGGCATGGATAGCTGAACAGGTTCCTCAGTGCGGCTACTGCCAGTCCGGACAGATTCTGGCTGCGGTCTCCTTGCTGCAGCGTAAGTCAAATCCCACGGACAAAGACATAGACCGGGGCATGCTCAATCTCTGCCGATGCGGAACCTATACACGAGTGCGCAAGGCAATTCACCGTGCGGCAGATATGTTGAAGGAGGCATCATGAAAAATTCAAACATGAAACGTCGCACCTTCCTCAAGGTCTCTACAATAGCAGGAGGAAGTTTACTGGTAGGCTGCTCTTTCAGTTCACCAAAATTGCTAAGCACCCCGCAGGTGAGTGAAGAAGAACTGGGGATGTGGGTACGTATAAGTACGGATAACAAAATTACCCTTATCCTGCCAGCTTCTGAAATGGGACAGCAGGCTCACACGGGACAGGCAATGCTTGTGGCGGAGGAACTTGAAGCAGACTGGGAGACCATTCAGGTAACCACGGCTCCAGTGCATTCGGAATATAAGAGGGGTTCTTCCGGACAGGGTACAGGAGGAAGTTCCAGTATAATGGATTGGTGGGAAAAGCTCAGGCATGTCGGTGCAGGTACGCGGGAGATGCTTATCGAGGCTGCTGCCCAAAAATGGAGCGTACCTGTCTCTGAATGCGAAGCCAAAAACGGTGAAATACATCACTTAGCAAGCGGTCGCAGGCTCAGCTATGGGCAGCTTGCCAGCGCAGCAGCAAAACTCAGTCCGCCTGATAATCCAACCCTAAAGAGTCCAGACCAATATCGTTTTCTGGGAAAATCCATGCCCAAGTTACATACCCCAGACAGGGTCAACGGAACTGCCCAGTATGGCATTGATGTCCGTCGTCCAGGGATGCTATTTGCGGCGGTTAGGCAATCCCCGGTTTTCGGAGGTCAGGTAGAGTCTTATGACGAGGCAGCAGCAAAATCAGTCATGGGAGTCGAAGCCGTCGTACCGATCCCAAACGGAGTCGCTGTTGTTGCAGATACGACCTGGCATGCTCAGAGGGGTATTGAGGCAATGGATGTGAGATTCGTTGGAGGAGACACTTTGGAGTTAAATAGTTCCATAGTCAATGAAAAATTAATGGCCGCCTTGGATGATATGGGCAAGGTTGATGTAGACGCAGAAAAAGTTTTAGAGGTGGAATATGAGGTGCCATATTTGCACCATGCGGCCATGGAGTCAATGAACTGTACTGCAGACGTCAGCGTGGATTCATGCAGGGTCTGGGTACCTCACCAAAAGCAAGACCGGTGTATGGATGCTGCAAAGGAAGTGACCGGATTTTCAGAGGATCAAATCCAAATCCACACAACCATGTTGGGAGGAAGCTTTGGGCGTAAATCAACTAAAGAAAATATAGAACAGGCACTAATAATTTCAAAGTTCATTCAAAAACCAGTTCAGGTAATATGGAGCCGGGAAGAAGACACTCAGCATGGGACATACCGTCCCGCCAGCATGAGCCGCTTCCAAGTCGGTCTTGACAAGGACGGCATACCAGTTCAATGGGAAAACCAAATTGCCCAACCAAGAAGTCGTATGGCCAGTGAAGTGCCACCGCTCAGATGGTTTAATTTTGACCCAATGACATATCCTGCTTCTGTTCATGACGGGCTAATATTTAATATACCTAAAAAGCATTTTTACAATTTAGAAGGTGTAAAATTGTCACACACCCCGGTAGATTTTGGGGTTCCGCTTGGAAACTGGCGTTCTCCGCCAAATAGTATAAACGTTTTCTACACTGAAAGTGTGATGGACGAGCTTGCTCATCTCGCTGAAATAGACCCACTGGAGTATCGCATTAAGTTTATAACCGAAAGCCCAAAACACAAAGCTGTATTGGAACAGGTTGCCAAACAAGCAGGCTGGGGCAGCACTCTGCCTGAGGGTCATGGGAGGGGCATAGCAATCAACGACTGGTTCCCTTTTGACGAAGACGTTACGGTGGTTGCACAGGTGGCCGAAGTCTCGATCACAAATCGAGGCAAGTTGAAAGTACATCGAGTGGACTGCGTGGTGGACTGCGGCCTTGCCGTCAATCCAGACAGCGTTAAGGCCCAGATGGAGGGGAGCATCATCATGGGAATGTCAGCTGCCATGTTTGAGCAGATTACGATTGAGAAAGGACAGGTCGCACAAAGCAACTTTGACGATTATCGCATTGCCAGATTGAGAGATGCACCCGAAATCAACGTGACAATCGTAGAAAGTAAAGCTAGCCCAACCGGCGTAGGTGAACCCGGTACCTCTCCGGTTGTTGCAGCGATCACCAACGCCATCTTTGCTGCCACGGGGAAGCGTATCCGCAAACTTCCGATTGGTCGGCAGAAACTTGTTTGAAACAATAAAATTACAAGAAAATTTAAAAATAAGCTTAACAGAAGGATATATTATAATTTAATTACAAATAAAGGAGAAACTGATGACTGAATTGAAAATCAACGGAAAAGTTTACCAAGTGAGTGCTGAGGAGGATACTCCTCTTCTGTGGGCAATACGGGACTCCATTGGTTTAACAGGTACCAAGTATGGCTGCGGGATACAGCAGTGTGGTGCTTGCACGGTTCTTATCAAGGGCAGGGCGGTCCGCTCTTGCGGAGTGACGATTGGTGAGGTCGCAGGGGATGAGATCACCACAATCGAAGGTCTCTCAGAGGATAGCAAACATCCGGTTCAACTGGCTTGGATTGAAGAGCAGGTACCTCAGTGCGGCTATTGTCAGTCGGGACAGATACTTACAGCTGTGGCTCTCTTATCAAGAGACAAAAATCCAACAGATGAAACAATAAATAGAAGGATGAACGGACTTTGTAGGTGTGGGACATACCCGAGAATCAAAAAAGCAATTCGTAGAGCTGGTAAAATCATGGAGAAACAGAATGCTTAATGAAAATCTTACTAGAAGAACTTTTTTAAAAGTCACAACACTTGCGGGTACAGGGGTGCTTGTAGGTTGTAGTTTCAGTACTCAGCCGACTTTAAGTTCAACTACTCAAAAAGAAGAACACTTAGGGCTTTGGGTAAAAATTTCTTCTGACAATCAGATTATTTTAACTGTTCCTGGTGTTGAAATGGGTCAAGGCATCCACACAGCACATGCAATGATTCTTGCAGAAGAAATGGAAGCAAAATGGGGTGATATTTCAGTTGTTCATGCACCAGTAAATCCAGAATTTGTAGCTGATATGCCATATGGATTTGTGTTGGGACAAGGTAGTACAGGAAGCATGAGTATAGTTGCCTGGTGGGATAAGTTAAGATTTGTTGGAGCTGGCTGTAGAGATATTCTGATAAAGGCTGCTTCAGAAGAATGGCAAGTACCATCGAAAGAATGCAAAGCGAAAAATAGTAAAGTCATTCATGTTCCAAGCAATAAAGAGTTGAGTTATGGACAATTAGCTACAAAAGCATCTCAAATTGACCCACCTTCTGATCCTCAATTCAAATCTAAATTAGATTATAAGTTGGTAGGTAAATCTATCCCAAGGGTTGACATTCCATCTAAAATTAATGGTTCGCTTAAGTTTGGAACTGATGTTCGAATACCTGGAATGCTTTACGGAGCTATATCTCAGTCACCTATTTTTAATGGAAAAGTAAAATCTTTTGATGAAGCTGCTGCCATGAAAATTAAGGGAGTTGAAAATGTTATTCAGGTAGAATCAATGGAAGATGGAGGTACTCCCGGAGCAGGAGTAGTTGTTTTAGCAGATTCAACTTGGCATGCAATTAAAGGATTGGAAGCTTTGAAAGTCCAATTTGAAGGAGGAAAAATATTAGGGTTCAACTCAAAAAAAATAGAGGAGGAATTAGATGCTACTCTTAATGATATTGGTAAGTCTGAAATAACTGAGAAAGTATATTTGGATGAAGAATATAGTGTACAGTTTCTATCTCACGCCTGTATTGAACCATTGAATTGTACTGCAATTGTCAAAGATGACATTTGTGAGGTTTGGGCACCAGCTCAAGGAATTAACAGAGTGAAAGAAATAGCTATAGACATAACTGGTTTGGATGAAGAGAAGGTCATCGTCCATACCCCTCACATAGGAGGGTCTTTCGGGAGAAAACAGGACTTTAATTATTTCGAGATCACATTAAAGATAGCAACAAAAGTCAGAAAACCTGTTCAACTGGTTTGGAGCAGAGAACAAGATATGCGGGGAGGATTTTTTAGGCCAGTCAACAAATCTAGGATACAGGTTGAAATGGGAGATGATGGAATGCCTATTAAGTGGAATAAACAGCTAGCTGTTCCATCTATTGCGGCTAATTTTCGTGAATTGTCACCTTTAGCAATTTTTGATTTTGATCCTCCTAATATAGGTGGAACTGTTGGGGATCATTTTGCTGCACAAATGGATTACCATGATTTTTCCCACCCATATGAAATACCTAATGCAGATTTCGAATATTCCAATGTCGATTTGGGTATACCTGTAGGCCCTTGGAGAGCGGTAGGTCATGTCCATAACACATTTTATGTTGAAAGCGCAATTGATGAAATCGCACACAAAGTGAATCAGGATCCTTTGGATTATCGATTAAAACTTTTAGCAAATAAACCCAGACACACTAAGGTCATGCAGCTGTTGGCTAAAAAGGCTTCTTGGGGTAAAGGAATTCCTAAGAATCATGGTAGAGGAATTGCTATGGGGGTTTATATGAGTGGTATTGCCGCCCAAGCTATTGAGATATCAGTCAACAATAGAGGCAAACTTAAAGTAGAACGTGTTGATTGCGTGATTGATTGTGGACGTTATGTTAATCCCAATATAATTAAATCTCAGGTTGAAGGTGGTATAATAATGGGATTGTCGTCAACAATATCAGAAAAGATAACTGTTGAAAAAGGGCAAGTTGTTCAGGGAAACTTTGATGAATACAAAATTATTCGAATGAAGGACATCCCTGAAATAAATATTCATTTAATTGAAAGTAATGAAAAACCAGGAGGTATAGGTGAAACAGGAAATCCTCCAGTTGCCCCTGCACTTACTAACGCTATTTTTGCTGCGACAGGCAAACGCATTCGCAGACTTCCCATAGGTAAACAGAAACTGGTTTGAAACGATAAATTAACAAAAATTTTAAAATAATCTGAACAGATTGAATAAGAAGTATGGTGCCTAAACAACATTTAACCAGGAGAACATTCTTAAAAGTCTCAACTATTGCCGGTGGGGGGTTACTTGTCGGCTGTACATTCCAGTCCAATCCTAACCTCAGCGCTCCAACCGCAAAATCAGAGGATTTGGGACTGTTTATACGTATCTCAAAGGACAATAGTATAACCATCATCAGCCCCACTTCAGAAATGGGGCAGGGAACCCATACTGCTCACGCCATGATCATTGCCGATGAGCTTGACGCGGACTGGAAGAAGATCAAAGTGGTTTCCGCTCCTGTCAGTTCTGAATACAAGACAGATTCATTTGGGCAGTATACGGGTGGCAATCGTGGAATCAGGCTGTGGTGGGACCGGCTTGCCGAAATTGGAGCAGGAACCCGTGAGATTCTTGTTGAGGCAGGTGCACAAAAAATGGAGGTTTCAGTCAAAGAATGTGAAGCCCAAAACGGATATGTTGTACATCGTCCAAGCGGACGCAAGCTAAGCTACGGACAGCTTACCGAAGCCGCTTCCGAACTGGAACCACCCTCAAGCCCGAAGCTGAAATCCAGGGGGCAGTATCGTTTTGTTGGAAAAGCAATCCCCCGACTGGATATTCCTGCAAAGGTCAACGGAAGCGCAGTTTTTGGAACAGATGTCCGCCTTCCGGGAATGCTTTATGCGGCGATCAGCCAGTCCCCTGTTTTCGGAGGAGAGGTCAAGGCCTACGATAAGGCCGCTGCAATGGCGGTGAAAGGAGTGGAGGCGGTCGTGCCTATTCCACACGGAATGTCCGTTGTCGCGGATTCAACCTGGCATGCACAAAAGGGGCTGGAAGCCTTGGAGGTGAAGTTTGAGGGAGGAAAGACTGTCGGCCTAGGCCGTGAAGAGCTAGACCACAGCTTCAAGACCTCTTTGGAGAAAATGGGGAAGGCTGAACTGCACGGAAAAAAGGTGCTTGATATGGAATATGAAATCCAGTTTTTAAGTCATGCCGCCCTGGAACCCATAAATTGCACAGCTTTTGTCACCGACCATTCCTGTGAAGTCTGGGGTCCATTTCAGTTTCAGACCAGAGCCTTGAACAAAATCGAGGACATGACGGGATTATCTGAAGATCAGATCAAGGTCCACACAACTTATGTAGGTGGAGGTTTTGGGGGACGGTTTAGAATGTGGGGAGAAGATTTTGTAGAACAGGCCGTAATGCTCTCCAAGGAGTCAGGAAAACCTGTTCAAGTCATGTGGTCCCGTGAAGAGGACATCCAGCACGACTATTACCACCCTGCCAGCAGAAGTTGCTTCCAGATAAGCCTTGGGGATGACGGCCTGCCGTCACAGTGGGAAAACCAGCAAGCTGCAGGATCGCAATGGGTTCAGAATGATAAATTATTTCAAATTCTTGACTTAAACCCTATGGCTTACTCGAGTAGCCAGCATTCGGGGTTGACAAGTGCGATGGCTTCGGCTTTTGCTCCGAAGTTCAAGCCCCACTATGACATTGAAGGAGTCGATTTTGAGCAAACAGTTGTTGACTTGGAGATTCCTTTGGGGTGGTGGCGTTCCTTTATGTTTCAGAATACTTTTTTTCTTGAGAGTGCGATGGATGAATCCGCCCACCTTGCTGAGGCCGATCCCTTTGAGTATCGCCTTAAGCTATTGTGGAACAGCCCAAGGTTTAAAAAAGCTTTGGAGCTTGTGGCAGAAGATGCGAACTGGGGCAGTCCGCTTGCGGAAGGACACGGCAGGGGCATTGCAATTTGCAACTTTTCAGGAAGTGTATGTGCGGAAGTCGCGGAAGTTTCTGTGAATAAGCGGGGCAAGCTTGTGGTGCATCGAGTAGATTGCGTCATTGATGTTGGTAAGTACGTGAACCCGGACACTTTGAAAGCTCAGGTCGAAGGCTGTGTCGTCACAGGAATCTCAGTTGCAACCAGCGAGGAAATTACCTTTAAGGACGGGAGAGTTGAACAGACCAACTATGACGATTACAAGATTGCCCGGATGCGGAATGCTCCAGAAATCCATGTTCGGGTCATTGACAGCGAACAAGGACCGTTTGGTGCGGATGCCGGATTGCCTCCAACGCCTCCTGCGATAATAAATGCCATCTTCGCCGCCACAGGAAAACGTATCCGGCGGTTGCCGATTGGGCGGCAGAAACTGGTGTGATAAACAGGGAGGCCACATTGGTAAGTCCCAGGCAGTTTTTCAGGACGTGTGGGATTTCAAGCAAGATTGGAAGTCGTACGGAATATTAATATTTTCGTTTCACTTAAATTTGTCAAGTTTCTTCTCCCATTCCGGCATTTCAATCTGTGGAGGCGCCTTTTCATCTCTTTCATTGTGATCAGGCAGAGCAGCAGCTGTCATTCCCTGAATTTTGTCCTGTGCAGATCCTTCGACGAATTGCCCTCCAGTTTTACTGGAAGATCCCTTCATCTGTCCTCCTTGTTTAGAGGAAAACATCCTCCTGAGAAGTTCGGTTTCCAGTGTCATATTCTGACTGGCAGCTGCATTCTGTTCGACCATCAAAGAATTTTCCTGGGTTAGCTTATCCATGTCTGCAATTGCCTGATTGACCTGACTGATGCCGCTGGCATGCTCCGTTGATGCCACTTCGATGTTTTCCATCATTTCAGAAAAATTGATGACGGCTTTAAGTATTTCTTCCATACTTTCATTACTTTTGTCTTTAAGAGTCTTCAGCATTTCTTCAGTTTCTTGCTGCATGCTGTTTAATGCCAGGTCGCTTCCATCGACAAACTCCCTTCCGTTTTTGATACTTTGCATTTCCAATTCTATGAGTTTCCCGATTTCAGACGATGCTTTGGAAGAACGGTGGGCGAGCTTGCGGACTTCAGTAGCAACCACCGCAAAACCTTTGCCGTGCTCACCGGCTCGTGCTGCTTCCACAGAAGCATTGAGGGCCAGCAGGTTAGTCTGAAAGGCAATATCGTTGATAAGGTTGATGATGCCAGAGATTTTAACGGAATTCTCTGAAATAGCAGCCATAGCCTCAACCACTTGAGTGTTGGCGGTTTGAAGTTTGGATAGTGAACGCTCGTTGGTTTCAATGGTCCGTATTACGGTTTCCTGCAGTTCATTGCGACCGGAATCAACCGTTTCACGGGCGGAGCGAACCAGTGTTGATGCATTCTTGGCATCGTTTGCATTGCTGTACACGATGCTCGACATCTGTTCCATCGACGCTGCAGTCTCCACCAGAGAAGTACTCTGTCTCTGTGTTCGTGATGCAAGTTTACGATTAGCATCTGCAATCTCCCTAGATTCGTGGTCAATCATCATCACCATATCACCCACCGGTCGTGTAATGAAGTGATGGAGAATGAATATAATAACAATGCCGCCGATAAATAGAAATGCAAGGGTAAAGAAAATCGCAGTGCGGATCAGTTCCAAGCGGAGTTCAGTCAACTCTCTTTTGCTCCAGGCAACACCGATGAATCCACCAATTTCATTTCCCGGTAGAAAGGCCGGCTTCAAAAGAACAACATTATCAGGGGAATCTTCCCTTATTTCTCCACCCTGTTTTAGTGTCCTAATATTTTTCATAATCATCTTGTTCAGGTCTGGAGCTTGATCACCGTTCAGTTTCTCGTAGACCATTTTCCCTTCCATATCGAAGGCCCTGAGGACAACCAGATTTTCTTCCACTGTGGAAACGAAGGCCTTTACCTTTTTACCGATAATACGTCCATCACCTAGATGTAGCGCAGGCGCCATTTCATTGGCCATCAGGGCTGTTAAACGTTCATGGCGGAGCATGAACTGATGCTCAGCAAAATCGCTGTGCATGCGAATCAACACATATGACATGGCCGTCAGGATCAGAATCCCGCCGATTAATATAACCAGCACAAGCTGGTTTCTGACGGTCAAACGGTTTAAGAACATGGTGAACCTTTATTTAACATTTACAGTTATGACTTCCGACATCACCGGTGGATCGTGCGGAATATGCGAATAGTCGCCAAGTACTAACTGCATCGTATGTTTTCCGGTTGTAAGTTTTAATGTGATTTCCGTTTGCCCCATGTGCATATGAATGTGTTTGTTGCTGATTGACTTATTCTCATTTGGAACAGGAGAATCTATTATCAGGTGATGGTGCCCAGTATCCGGCCAGTCAGCGAGCGCCGGGGCAATCCCCATCTCACTTGTCAGACCAAATTGAATTAGAAAAGGACTTTTCAACGTCTGACCGTCTTTAATATTTATGAAATAAACTCTGGCACCAGGAACGGATGGTGTTTCTCCTCCATAAACGGTTGAGGCCGGAAAATACAGGAAAAGGCTTTGAACTATAAATATAAATTTGAGTATTTTCTTCATTGATTTTTGCATGGTAAGACTTTTCTAGTGTGGAATTTTACTTTTTACGGTTTAATTATATTTAACAGGTCATTCATAAATAGGCCAATCAATTTTCAGGGCTTTGGTAAATTAGCATAACTGACCTTAACACCTTTTAAATCAGTACTGGTCATGAGATGGATTTTAAATTAATCATATTTCAATGAGACCCAATGAAAATTAATTCGAAAAAATAAAAGGATTTCAACGTAGTCGAATGAGGCGATTGACAATTCCCTCGAGGT
>ERZ651768.3670-NODE-3670-length-10207-cov-5.978776_pt1 | contig 10207 bp, 8 predicted proteins | sample MGYA00514754_ERZ651768 | MGnify/ENA metagenome assembly ERZ651768 | reverse complement strand
AGCTCGCCCGCGAATGCGGCGTGACGTTGACCGGTCTTGAGCCGGAGGAGATGGATTTGAGCACGGTGTACCGGCGGCTGGTCGGCATAGAGACCGCCGCGCCGCTGCCTGTCATCGGCTTGGCCAAGTGCGAGGAAAGTGGGGTGTCGTTGTGAGTAACGGTTCACGGGACCACCGGAAGGAGGACCAGATAACTGCTTGGCTGTCCGTTTGGCCCATCGCACTTACGGCGTTGCGGCTTGTGTTTCGTCGCAAGCTGTTTTGGGTTCTACTGGGTTTTGCGCTGCTGAATTTCCTGAAATATTTTGGCGCGATTTATTTGCTGGCGACGTTGACGGCGCAGCAGCCGGGAATCGGGAAAATGCTGTCGCAGATGCTTCCCGACTTGGCCGGCACCGGAAAAACATTTCTCAACTTCATGCTTGAGCAGGGCACGGTGACCATGATTTTGCTGGCGTTCGCCGGTTCGGTGCTGGCCGGCAACGACCACCAACGGGGTGGGCTGACATTTTATCTCTCGCGGCAGGTCAATGTCCTGCACTACTCCGTTGGCAAATTGCTGGCGATAGGATTGCTGGTCAGTTTGACGACAACGCTCCCGGCGCTGATTCTGTATCTTGAGCAGGGTTTACTTGTCGATACGGCTGAGTACTTCAGCGAAAACTACAACATCCTGTTTGGCATTCTTGGGTATGGGGTGTTGCTATCGTTGTCGATCGGACTGCTATTGTTTGCGCTGGTGTCATGGATGCCGCGGCCGGTGCCGTTGGTGATGACGTGGGGTTGCCTATTCGTGTTCCTCCCGATACTGGGTGGGATTCTTAGTTTTGTTTTTCGTGATCGCGAGGAGAACTTCAGAGAGGCACTCGAGGGGTCGCATTGGCTTCTGCTAAACCTCTGGGGCGACTTGTCCATTCTTGGCGCGCGCTGTTTTGGTGAGGAGGAGCCGTTGCTTTCGGGGGCTGCCATTGTGGTCGGCTCGGTATGCATTTTTTCCTTCATCGCCATGATGGTTCGCCTCCGGTATTTGCAACATCAGTCATGAACGGCGCCACCTCAGCAACACCCGCAGCGCCGCTTGTCGAAGTCAGTGGTGTGTCCAAGTGGTTTGGTTCATTGATCGCCCTAAACGGGGTAAGTCTAGAGATTGGTCCCGGTATCACCGGGCTAGTCGGGCCGAACGGCGCGGGCAAGACCACGCTACTGCGCCTGCTCACCGGCCAGATCAAGCCGAGCCTTGGCAAGATCGATGTGTGTGGCCACGACGCCTGGTTGGCCAAGGCCAGGGATCACATTGGTGTGTGCCCGTTCGGCGACGCGACGTGGGACGAGTTGTCCGGGCGGCAGTTGGTGCGGGTCACGGCCGGGCTGCGCGGGTTCACCGGGGCCGAGGCGCGGAGGCGTGCCGAATCGGTGCTCGAGACAGTGGGCATGGACGACCGTGCCGACCGACCGGTGCGCACCTACTCGAAAGGTATGAGGCAGCGCATCAAGCTTGGACAGGCGCTGATCCACGATCCCGATCTGCTCGTGCTCGACGAACCTCTCAACGGCGTTGACCCAGTCGGGCGGGAGGAGCTGAACGACCTGTTTCTCGCATTAGCCAAGCAGGGTAAGGCGGTGCTTGTGTCGAGCCACATCCTGCACGAGATGGATCAGTTGGCTGATCGCATCCTGTTCGTGTACCGCGGCAAACTGCTGGCCTCAGGCTCGATCGGTGAGATTCGCGATATGCTCGACGACCATCCGCTGAAGGTGCGCATCTCATGTGGTTCGCCGCGGCGGATCGCTTCGCAACTGCTCACTTTCGAGTCGGTGAGGGCCGTGAGCATCGAGCCGCCAGCGGATCTCCTGCTTGAGGTGCAGAACCCGGGCCGGTTTTACGCTGAGTTCGGTGAGTTCGCAGCCCGGAACGATGCTGGGGTGCATCGGCTCAAGGCCACCGACACCTCCACCGAGGCGGTGTTCGACTATCTCATGGAACGGGCCTCGCACCCGGAATAGCAACATGGAAACTGCCAACAAAACATCGACCGTGGCCGCCTGCGCACAGGTGTTCCGGCTGGCGCTACGGCGGCAGTTTTTCTCGCGGCAGACCATCGTTACCGCCGTGCTGCTTGGCTTGGCACTGGGGATCACGGCGCTTTGGGCCTATCCCATGCCGTGGAATCCCGATCCCCGCACCTCGGCGCAACTGGCCTCCCGGATTCTCTCGCCGCTTTACATGGGCTTTTTGCTGCCGATCATCTGCCTTAGCTACGCGTCGGCGGCCATCTCGGGGGAGCGCTCCGAGCAGACGCTCGTGTACCTGCTCACGACCAACATCCCGCGCCCGCTGGTTTACCTCGCCATGTACGCCGCTGTCCTGCTGCTCACGCTTGCCGTGACACTGGGCGGGTTGGCAGTGCTATGCCTCGTGCCGGGCAAAATTGGCCTCGAGGCACTGGGTGTTTTTTGGACGGTTACGACCTGCACGACGGTGGCCTATGTCGGACTGTTTCTGCTCTTCAGCGCGGGTGTGCGCAGGGCGACCTTTCTCGCGTTGGCCTATGCGCTGATGATCGAAACGCTGACCGGTAACATCCCCGGGGTCGTCAACCGGATCACCGTCTCGTTTTACGCCAAGAGCTGGCTCTACGAGACCGGCAAGCCACTCGATCTCGCGCCGACCGGAGCAGCGCTTGGACTGTTTAATCCAGTCTCGGCCGCGAGCGCACAATGGGTGCTGGTCCTGGCCTCCGTCGGTTTTCTTGCCTTGGGCATGTGGCTTTTTTCGCGGAAAGAATATGACTGAGCCGCTACGCCAGAGCGCCGAGCGCACGCTGCGCCGATTCGCCCCGCCGCTCTACCGCTGGCTGCAACGCCGCTCCGGCCAGCGCTTGGCTAAGCGCTTCTCCACTGCCGAGGAGCGATTCCGGCACATTTACGAATCGAACCACTGGGACGAGGCCGAGTCGGTGTCCGGCCCCGGCTCGACGATGGAGGAAACCGAGCCGATCCGCAGCGAGTTGCCGGCGCTGCTCGGGGAGCTGGGCGCGACATCGCTACTCGACCTCCCGTGCGGCGACTTTCACTGGATGCAACACACCAACCTGGCCGGCATCGACTATATCGGCGGTGATTTGGTCGGTGAATTGATCGAGCGCAATCAGGAGCAATATAAGCGCAACGGAGTGAGCTTTCGTAAACTGGACTTGGTTCACGACAAATTGCCGCAGATCGATGCGGTTCTGTGCCGCGACTGCCTCGTGCACCTGTCGTTCACCGATGCACACGCAGCCCTGGCCAATGTCGCCCGCTCCGGGGCCAAGTGGCTGCTGACGACGAGCTTCTCGAGTATAAAGCGAAACGACGACATCGTCACCGGTCAATGGCGTCCGCTCAACCTTATGCTCCCACCCTTCAACTTGCCCAAACCGGCCAAGCGCATCGCCGAAAACTGCACTGAAACCGAGTTCACCGATAAATTACTGGGCGTGTGGCCAATCGCCGATTTGACTCAACCCGGGTGCTCGTGACAATCCATCTCGGTTGGCCGAGCGGGGTCAGCGAGGCCGGCGTTCAGGGCCGGGGCGCAGTTCAACCTCGTCGAGTTTTCCGTCGTTGTTGCGGTCGAGCGCTTTTAACCGGGCGGCGGCTTCCTCGATTTCGCGGGCGGAAATCTCGCCGTTTTTGTCGCGATCCAGCACGTCCATCGCCGGGAGCAATTGCGTGACTCTCGGCGGGCCGCCGGGGGGATTGGGCGGCCGCCGGCGCTTTTCTCGGCCCGCAATGGGTTCGCCTTCGCTTTTGCCGGCCAACTGGGAGTTCACCGACTCGATGCGCCGGGTGATGAACGGTTTGATGGCCAGGACCCGTCGGTTCACCGCCCGATTGATGCCTTCGCTGTCGCCGTTGATGCCTATCCGGAGTCCCTCCGATCCGGGGCCATCGGTGTCCTTTTTCACATGCGGAGCGATGGCCTTTTCGAATTCCGCAATGCGGGCAAAGTATTTCTTTTCGGTGAAATCATTCTTCATCAACTTGGTCACGGCATTTCTGTAAAGCTTTGGGAATTGTTCGGTCGCAAACAATCGTTCGACAATGCGGTGGCGTGAAATCCACGGGCGATCAATGTCCCATTTGACCAGCATCTCTGGCGAGCGTCCCATGGTGAAGGTGCCGAACGTCTCGTTGAGATCCCACGGCAACATCCGCAGCTTACCGTTGGCCTTGTCCATCAGCAGATAGTAGTTGTGCGGCATGCCGATGTAGCTGTCGATATTGACCAGGATCGAGGTCGCGGCGAGGTAGCCGGCGAACTGTTCGAGGTTCATCCGCTTGCCGATCTCGCGGGCGAATTCGTCGTCCGATCCTTGCTCTACCAGTTCGAGTAGCTCGGCGAACTGCCGGATTTGGTCCACGTTCTTTTCTCCCACTTTGATGTTGTAGCGCTCATAGGCTTTTGGTTCCTCCCCCAGATAACGCCAGTCGTCCATCGACTCCGGTTTCATCAACAGGCTCCCTTTCGAGGCCTTGCCCAGGTTTTGCCCGATGTAACGATCATCCACCTGCTCGATGATCACGTAGATGCCCAGCGGTTTTTTCTCCGCCAAGCCCTCGATCGTCAGCGTGACGTCGGCCCAGCCGACGCCTGGGGTGGGCATCCCGGCGGCGTGGTATAGCTCGTAGCCGAGTTTCTCCTTCATAAACGCGGAGTCGAGGAAGGCGTTGGAGAAATTGAGCTTGGTGCGTCCGTGCAGCTTTTGGCCCTTGGCGAACCGGTTGGTGTCGATCTTGAACGGGCGCTTCAGACCGCGTGAGGCAAAGCGATAGGACGAATTGCCCTTGAACCGCATGCCGGTGTCCGGGAGTGACAGGCCATCGATGAGCACCTTCGTCTTGGCGTAGGGAAACTGGTTGCCGAAGTCTACCCGAGGACCGTCCTCGCCGGGACGACGTTCGCGTCGCTGAGGTTGCATCGCGTCCCACGCTTCGCGTGTGATCGAGATTTGGACGTCGAGCACGTGGTTCTCGGCATAGATGGAGTTCCAGAACGCTACATCGTTTTTTTTGTTGTCAGAAGATTTCTCCGCCGCTTGGCCAAGCGATGTGAACAAGGCGGCACAAAGCCAGGCGATCATCGAAAACCGTTTCAAGAAGGGCATGCGAAAAACTAGCCCGCAATTACCGTTTGGCCAAGCGCAAATGGCGAACGGCAAGGCACCCGCCTGCGATCACGAACAGAACGGCCAAGTGCTGGCTGGGAGATAGTGGGGGGATTAGATTGATGATTCCCCTGTTGTCACCTCGGAGGAACTCGATGAGAAACCGTCCTGTCCCGTAGGCAATCAAGTAAACCCAAATCCGATGGAGTGGCGGCACTTTGAATTGCGTGGCCAAGCCAAGCACGATCAGCAGGCCCATTTCGTATAACTGCGTTGGGTGCACTGGTTGCACACCGTAAAGTTGGCACGCCGGGCTGTCGGCGGGGAATTGCACGCCAAGGAAGCTGTCAGTCGGTGAGCCATGGCAGCACCCTGCCATAAAACACCCCAATCGTCCCCACGCGTGCATGTAACAGACAAACGGAATCGTCAATCTGAGATACTGCCCCAGTGGCACACGAACCGTCTTGGCCGCGACAAACAGAATCACTGCGCCACCGATGAGTCCCGGCATGGCGGCCGCTGTGCCCCACGGCGCTTGGCCATCGTACAGCCATCGAGTGACGACCATTGCGAACACCCACCCGCCCCCACAGGCCAGCCCGAGGCAGTAGAGGTATTTGCCGGATTCAGTCCCGGCGAGCTTTTGTTTTCGGGCGGCGGCATCCACCCCGAGGAATAAGTGACAAACGCCGAGAGCGATCAACAGCGAGTACGTGTGGATCTGCCCGGGATGCGTGCCGAGGGGAATGGGGATGACCGGCCACATGGGTGGTTGCCTGCGAAAAGAAAAACACCCAATCGGACAAAAGTCCATTGGGTGTTTGGTTGGCGAGATGGTTGTGAATCAGGCCTCGGCCGCAGCCGCCACGGTTGGCGCAGCGACAAACGCAAAGATACCGGCAAGCAAATGAAGTATATTGGATATGCCTATGGAAGGAAATTCTCCTGCCCAAAGGGATATAACGACAGCAACCAGCAGTAGTACACCGCCTATGGTTGCCTTATTGCCCTTGCCAAGGGCAATGAATGCCATGATACAGCCGATCAGACCCAGTACCCCTTGGATACCTGCAAACAACGCAATATTACCAAGTGCAGAAACTGAGCCTCCCATTTCGGAAAGGCCTTCCTGTACCTCAGCCAGTTGGGCCTTGTCTTCTTCACTCATTTCCTCTCCGGACTCTTTGGCAGCCTGTTCTGCAGCTTCCTGCATTATTGCGCTCAACCCTTCGCCTCCACCTCCTAAGGCACCAGCACATGCTCCGGCGCAAGCGCCAAAGGCAATGGCTAGTGTACTACCGATGATACCAAGAACTAGTAACGCGACTCTCATTGTATTTTATCTCCTTTCAATTTATTCGGGCGGAACATCCACCCGAAGGGCGTACCGTGTGCCATCGTTTTTTTCTGTCAAACAAATAAAAATAATCTATAAATTAATCCATTGACAGATGAGTGTGCGCTTGATTGACTTAACAACCCGCCTCTCAACTACCAGCCACTGCGCTGAACTCGTGGTTGTTCGCGATCGCGGTTCGGTTTGGACTTGAGTCGGCTTGGGCGCAAACTCAAGTTCCGGGGGTGTTCCGTGGTTTGAGCTTTGGGCGTTGGCTCGCCTTTGCCCTGCCGGTTTGGCCTTTTGTGGCCGAGGCGGGACATTGGGCGTTTGCGCCTCCTCAAAAAAAACCGTTGCCGATCGTCCGAAATGCCGATTGGCCAGGCAATGGGATCGACCGGTTTATTCTGGCCAAGCTTGAGGCGGAGGGGATTGCGCCGTCCGAGGAGGCATCCCGATCCACCCTGGTGCGGCGATTGTCCCTGGACTTGACCGGACTGCCTCCGTCCCCGGCGGAGGCGTTGGCGTTCGTTCGTGATGATTCCGAGGAGGCCTATGCCGATCTGGTCGAGCGACTGCTGGCATCACCCCGTTTCGGGGAGAGGCAGGCGCAGGACTGGTTTGACCTCGCCCGGTTCGCTGACACGTCCGGCTATGCGGCGGACCGGACACGCAACGTCTGGCCGTACCGGGACTGGGTGATCGATGCGATGAACGACAACATGCCGTTTGACCGGTTTTCGATCGATCAACTCGCTGGTGATCTGGTGTCGAACGCGACCCCGGGGCAGCGGGTGGCCAGCGCGTTTCAGCGCCACGCGATGCAGGCCAAGGGCAACAACCCGCGCAAGGAGGAGTTTCGGGTCAAGGGCATCGTGGATCGGCTTCAGGCGACCGGCCGTACCTGGCTTGGGTTGACGCTGGAGTGCGCCGAGTGTCACGACCACAAGCACGACCCGATCAGCCAGCGGGAATACTACGAGTTGTTCGCGATCTTTAACAATGTGCCGCACCTCGGCACCGGTTACGGGGTTCACGGGCCGATGATGTCGTACACGCCGGCCGCCGCGCGGCTGGAGCAGGAGCGCTTGGCCAAGCGTTTGGCTGTTTTGATAGGGCAGATTCCGCTTGGCCAAGTGAAGCATGAGGGGTTGATCGGCGAGTGGCAGGCACCGACACAGGCCGAGGATGCGGCCCGGTTCAGCCTGACCGGGAGCATGACCATCACGGCGGAGATCCAGACAACCGGCGCGATTGGCGACATTGTTTCGAAGTACGATTGGAAGGCCGGGGAGCGCAGCTACGTTTTCGGTGTTGGCGGCGAGGGGGATGAGAAGTCCGAGCCGGGCAAATTATTTGCCTGGTTTTCCTCCGAGGCGGCGACATTCAAGGGGGTGGTGGCGTACGGCAGCCGGCGGGTGGATGACGGACGGCCGCATCACGTGGCGATGGTGTTCGAGGCGGGCAGGGCGGTTCGTTTTTTTGTCGATGGCATCGAGGATGAAGCGGTGCGGATCGAGGGGCCGGTCCCGAAAGCGGTCGCAAAAAGTGCCCGCAGCCTGGCGGTGGGTGCCGGGTTTGAAAATTCATCCAAGGCAACGGCGTTTCGCTTTGACGGTCGGCTGGCCAACGTCCGGCTGTACGATCGGGCGATCGACAATCCGGCCGGGGTGGATTTGTCGAGCCCGGCAGTGGCGGAGTATCGACGCCTGGCGGGACGAATGGCCAAGGCGGGAGGAGCGTCGATCGAAGTGCCGGTGATGGATGAGTTGCCGGAGCCGCGCGAAACGCACGTGCTGGTTCGTGGCGATTTCAAAAACAAGGGCGAGCGGGTGTTTGCGGATGTGCCCGAAATAATGCCGGCCCTTTCGACGAAAAATGGGGCATCGCCAAATCGGCTCAATTTTGCGCGGTGGCTTTTCTCCGGCAAACAGCCGTTGACGGCGAGGGTGGCGGTCAACCGTATTTGGCAACATCACTTTGGCGAGGGGCTCGTGCGGACGATGGAGGATTTTGGGCAATACGGCGACCGCCCGTCCCATCCGGAGTTGCTCGACTGGCTGGCGGTGCGCTTCGCCGAGAGCGACTGGGACGTAAAGGCAATGCACCGGTTGATCGTGAACTCCGCGACCTATCAGCAGGCCTCGATGCGTCGGACGGAATTCGTCGAAGTGGATCCGCTCAATCGATTGCTTGCGTGGTTTCCGCGTGTCCGCCTGCCTGCGGAGCAGATTCGCGACGGGGCGCTGGCTGCGGCGGGGCAGTTGTCCGCGCGCATCGGCGGGCCGAGTGTTTTCCCCATGCAACCGGCCGGGCTGTACGAGGAGCGAGGTCAGGATTTGCCGGGCAACTCGAATTTCAAATGGCAAAACTCGGACGGTGAGGGGAAGTTTCGCCGGTCGATTTACACCTACTGGAAACGGATGATGCTGCATCCGGTGATGTCGACATTTGATGCGCCGACGCGGCAGGTCTGCGTGGCCAAGCGCTCGGTGACAAACACGCCGCAGCAGGCGTTGGTCGGGATGAACGAGCCGGTGATGCACGCGGCGGCTCTGGTCTTGGCCAAGCGCCTGTCCAAACTCGGTGGGGATCCGGAAAAGGTGAGGCACGCGTTTTGGCTCTGCTATTCGCGCGAGCCGGACGCGTTTGAATTGCGACAATGCCTCCGCTTTTTGGAGCAGCAACGCAAGCAGCGACAGCTCACCGGCGGCGGCGAGTGGTCGGCCCTGGCAGCGGTGCTTTTGAATTTGGATGAACGACTGACCCGCGAATGAACATCGACTCTGCTCAATCCGATTTTCTCGCCAACCAAACGCGCCGTGCTTTTCTCGGTCGTGCCGCGGGCGGTTTCGGCGGCATGGCGCTGGGTTGCCTGTTACGGGAGAATTTGGCCGCGAAGCCTCTGAAGCCACACTTCGTGCCGCGTGCCAAGCGGGTGATCAGTCTGTTCATGTCCGGTGGGCCGTCGCATGTGGATACATTTGACCCCAAACCGTTGCTTACCAAGCTCGACGGCCAGCCGATGCCGGCGGACATCATCAAAAACCACGAGTTCGCCATGATCAAAACCAAGGAGCCGCAGGTGAAGGGATCGCCGTGGGCTTTCCGGTCGCACGGGCAAAGTGGCACCGAGATTTCAGAACTGTTCCCGCACGTGGCGGGTGTGGCGGATAACCTTGCAGTGGTGCGATCTTTATATTCGGACACGTTCAATCACGACCCGGCAGTGACGTTTATGAATACCGGAAACGTGCGTTTCGGTTGGCCGTCGTTGGGTGCCTGGGCGTCTTACGGACTCGGCACGGAGAACAACGATCTGCCGGCGTACATTGTGCTGGCTTCAGGCCGGAATATTCAGCCGCTGCTTGATAGCTATTGGGGCGCGGGTTTTTTGCCGCCGGAACATCAGGGGGTGCCGCTGCGGACTCAGGGCGATCCGGTTTTGTATTTGAGAAGCCCAAAGGATGTGAGTCGGGAGACGCGTGGTGACCAGATCGGTTTGCTCGGGGCGCTGAACCGGCATCATTTTGAGCGGATGAACGATCCGGAAATTTTGGCGCGCATCAAGCAGTACGAGCTGGCGTTTCGAATGCAGGCGTCGGTGCCGGAGTTGGCGGATATCTCGCGCGAGCCAACTGGTGTGCTTGAGGCGTACGGCGCCGAGCCGGGCAAGGTTTCGTTTGCGAACAATTGTCTACTGGCGCGGCGTCTCAGTGAA
>ERZ651768.3669-NODE-3669-length-10208-cov-3.350804_pt1 | contig 10208 bp, 9 predicted proteins | sample MGYA00514754_ERZ651768 | MGnify/ENA metagenome assembly ERZ651768 | reverse complement strand
AATAAAACCAGGGGAACCAAGTAACGCTCTTATTTGGTTCTTATCTGAATATGTAGGACTTATTTTATTCCACTCCATTGAAACCGCAGGAACCATAATAACGACTGGTTCAGGAGCAGGACCTGGCTTCGGCTTTTTCTTAAACGGACTGATACACCCAGTAGATGAAAAGATTATAATAAATAAGAATAAGAATAGTCTATTCATTAAGGTTGATAATTTGGATCGATCTTAATCAATAGTACGTCCTCACCGCCATTCCCAAAAGAATTTGTGTATCCAATAATAAGTAGTTCTCCACTATTGCCCCTTGCTCCTCTTATTGCTTTATCATCCATATTCCCGCCAAAAGTCTGGCTATAAATTTCATTCCCGGTATAGTCCGTGCTCACAACCCATATATCGTAGAACCCTTGGCCAATAGACTCAGTGGACCCGGTAACCATATATCCTCCTTCATCCTTTTCATGCGTATAGTTTCCAGTCTCTGTATAGCTTCCGCCAAACGTTTTTTGCCACTCCATCGAACCTCCGGTACTTGTTTTCACAAGCCACAAATCATCCCAGTTTCCGTTGCCATATGATTTTGTTGCACCAGCTATAATATATCCACCGCCTGATACTTCACTTATGTGGTTACCACCGTCAGCGCCTCCGCCACCATAAAGACTGTGCCACACTTCTGCTCCATCTGTATCAATATTAATAAGACAGAGATTATCGTCTACATTGTTCGCATTTTCTTTGCCAACGATTAAAAATCCCAGGTCCTGTCTTTCTATAATATACTGTGCCCTGTCGCCAGGGCCTGTACCATATAAATTTTCCCATATTTTTTCGCCTGAAGAATTGGTTTTTATCACAAACACAGATGGTATGCGTCCGCTTTTACCTGCGACAATAAAGTCTCCTTCTGAAGTTTCCTGTACAGAGGTCCCATAGTCATTTCCACTTGTTCCAAAAGATTTAATCCACTTTGAAGAATTCTCTGAACAGGTGCCTCCATCGCTATATAGACAGCTCTCACCATTCGCATCAGTCTTAATGAGCCAGAGATCCATATCCCCTCCACTACTAAATGACTTGGTATAGCCGGTGATAATATATCCTCCGTCTGAGGTCTGCGTAATATCCCTGCCAATATCATTTCCCTGCCCTCCATATGTTTTTGACCAGGAAAACTCTCCCAAACCGTCTACCTTTAAGATCCACAAGTCAGATCCTCCGGCACCATAAGACGTGGACGAGCCAACTATCACATATCCTCCGTCTGAGGTTTGTTTCACCGAGTATCCACGCTCATTCTGGGTACCGCCATAGTTCTTTATCATCGTAAATGGCATTTTTGCCTGGACTATGCTACTCTCACTAAAAAAGCCCCATTGATCCTCTACGATGATTTGATAGTACTTTAGAGGATCGGTTAGATTAAGCACCAAAGAGTGAGTGGTGTCATTCTTAACTGCGTTAGTCACAATAATAGTTTTGCTAAACATATCGCTTGAGGTTGATGAATAGAGATGGTACCTAAGAAAGTCAGTGTCAGGGCTGATTGACCATGAAAACATCAGTATACCATTGTTGTATCTAGGAACTTTTAATATTGGAACAGTTGGGTGTCCATCTAATACGCTGTAACCAGTGCTTAATACTGAATATCCATAAATGTCTGTGACCATCACAAAATACCATGACTGCTGTGTTGGGTCAAACTCAGAGGGGGTGAATACTGTGTCGGTCTGCTCGGTAATCTGTCCGATCTCAACTATATCACTGCTATCGGAAGATCCTGAAACATATAGTGTATAGCTCTTAAAATCATCTTCTTTTGACTGCCCGAAAAGAATCGTCATTTGGCTAAGATTGTAGCTAATGTTTTCGATCTCGACGCTATTAGGGATGGACAATGAATTATCAACCGTTAGGCTTATCAGACTGCTTTCTGCAGAGTTGCCATTTACATCTTGTGCTACAGCCTTGATCGAATAGGTACCATTTTCCATACTATTTGTGTTCCACACAAATATATAAGGCTCACTAGCAACAAGAAAACTGTCCAGACTATCATTCACGAAGAACTGGACAAACTCAACCTCCTCATTGTCCGTTGCCTCACATGTGATGGTCACGATCTCATTTACAGTGCTGCCACTTGCTGGCGATACAATCGATACCTCCGGGGCAGACTTATCACCCTTATCCTCTTCACAAGACCAGAATAGTAACAATGCAAAAAATATTGCTAAAGATCTCATGCCTGAAATATACATCAAGCAAAATTACAATATTGCGATCTAGATGTTATATTTGTTTTATTAAGTTTTTTCTATGAATCAGCTTGCAAGCTGTCATAGAAAAATAAAGCAGAGTCAATAGGAAAAGTCTTTAGGTAGCCGTGACCGCGCAATATCGCTTCAACCTGGAGCGATAATCCTGACTGAAAATAGCCTATCAAATAATCCAATTTCATGACAGATTCAGAGGCAACACTAAATCTCTCAATCCTTTCAAATGAAGTTGCTATTGGCACAAGCTCAGAAATAACGTTTGCTTAACCTTCTTCTATCAAGCTTATTTGATTCGAAATATTAAAAATCAAATAGGAACGAAAAATTTATATTCCTTGGCATATTGGGTCTAACGCCTGCAGGGCGAGATGCAACAATTGATTTATCATTAAATAAATTTAATATCTTTGATTCAAACATAAAGTTTTTACTTATTCTGTATTTTAAAACAAGGTCAACTATATTAATCTGATCCGTGCTATCTAATGGATCTATTGCTCCTTGTCCAGCAATTGTTCTAATGTTTGCTACATGTTTAAATCGAGAATATAATTTTAATTTGTTTAACTCAAAACCAAGTCTGAAATGAAACATATTTTTAGGTATATATGGCAACTCATCATTGACACTTACATCACCCCAAGGGCCAAATTCACTATCAAAAGAATTTAAAAATTTTGCATCCGTATATGTATAACTCATAGAAATAGGGAACACAACATTTTGCAATACATACATTTTGTTTAATGAAAACTCAATTCCGTTAATTAAAACTTTTCCCCCATTAAACTGAGCATAAGTGCCGGATCCTGTAGACTCGGTATCTTCTCCTAATAAATTTTTATAATCATTATAAAAATACAAAAATTCAAAGGAATTAAGCCCATTGTTATATCTTAAACCTAGCTCAGAATTAACACTCTCCTCAGGAAGAACATCATCCTCATCATCAATGCCAGGTCCCGGTGGAGAAAAACCAGCATGAATACCACAAAAGAGATTAAGCCCATCTTTAATAAGGTGGGAAATACCAATACCTGGTACCACTACATTAATTTTTGCTGATTTGATTGAGGAAGCAACTGAATCTCTATCGATATTAGAACCCCAATCACTTCTTTCTAAGTCAATAGATTCAAATCGGCTACCAGCCGTAATAATGGTATTGTTTATTTTTATCTCATTTTCAATAAATACTGATCTGGCATTAGCAGTGTACAGCCTATTATTTTTACTTCCAATACCCTGAGTACCAGCAGTAGTGATAAGAAGATTACTATTTTCCATTTTATAAAAATCTGACCACTGAAACCTGTCCATTTCGTCATAGTGGATTCTGAGACCAAACATTAGACTATTATTTATATTATTAATTTTAAACTCTGATCGCAAGATAGATTGGAGTCCTTGTGATTTGTAGTCTCTATTATTTGCTTTTATATCATAAACGTCATCCGCGCTATTCTCAGCAGAAAGTAGTTGGTAACCTTCATCCGATTCATCTCCAGAAAGAATTGAGCTAATACTTTGTCCGCCTACCTTATTAAGCTTGTACCAATTTCTGTGAAAACCATTTTGATACAATGCTGTGGTTATATCGGTATTTCTAAATATTTTCAAAGCACCGGTCAAAGAAATTTGGTTATGATCCGCTGACATTTGATCTTTTTGAGATGCTCTATATCTCCTAAAAGGGTCTTTGGCAAAGTCCGAACGAATAAGCCCAAGATAGGTTTCATTACTGACCTCATTTGTCTGACTTATTTTTAACTCAGCCGCAGCAAATTCCCTATTCGTTTTTAATCTTGCTTTAAAAAGGTAGTCATTTTTGCTAAAACCAGTTTCATCACCTCCGTCTATGCTTTTGAATCCATCGGTTTTATCTAAATAGGTCTGAAACATGATACCATAGTTCTTGCTAGATACACCTGTCTTAAATTTGCCTAAGCTCGTTCCAAAACTGCCTGTAGAGACTGTACCCTGAAATTTTAATTTTTCTGGTATTGAGGCAGATATATAATTAATGGCCCCACCTGTTGAGTGAGGACCATACTTTATTTGAGATGAACCTTTTCTTATCTCAAAAGATTCCATCCTACCTGCTGTCGGAGAATAATATGCCGCAGGAGAAGAATATGGAGCAGGAGCAATAGGTATACCGTCCTCCATCATATTGATTTTTGCGCTCCTCTCTAGTCCGCTGCCCCTCATCCCTATATTTGGACGAAGTCCGTAACCATCCTCTTCTTGTGTGTATACTCCTGGAACTTGAGATATAACCCTGTTTATATCTGTATCATTAAATTCTATAACCTCAGCTCTTGAAATCAAAGAGGAAGAACCGGCCAGTCTAAAAAAATTCTTGGTAGCACCTATTAGACTTGTTCTATCAGCAATAACTTCAACCGGAGAGAGCTCAATTGATTTTTTGTCCATTGATATATATATAAATTCATTTTCATTAGTATTATAACTTTGGCTGTATTGAGTATAGCCGATAGCGTTGACCCTTATCATAATACTATCTGTATCTGTGTGTAATGAGAAAAATCCTTTTTCATTTGTTGTTAAGCCTATTTCTTCAATCCCGCTGACCACAATATTAGCATCAGCAATTGGAGATCCTGTTGAAACATCCTTAACAACACCAACATAGGTGTTAGCAAAAACATTGGAGACGGTTAACAATAGAGTTAATATAATTTTATTCATCCGAGGTTTTTTTCTATATTATTATTTTGTTGCAAATTTTCTCCACATATAACTGAGGCCGGTAACCATTGATAACCAAAATATAAGCTCAATAATGCTTGGGTCTCCGTTATAGCCAAATAAACCTTTAAATAAACCTCCGATGTGTCCTTTATCATGCAATAGAGGATAAGTTCCATCAGCAAGTTTTGGAGGATTAATATCCCATATTCTGCCGTAGTCTTTGATAATACCGGCTGACTCAAGCTCATGGATGCCATAGGTAAACATACCAGCAGCGACAAAGATCAACAGCATTGAGGTTACATTAAAGAATGTTTTTAACGGTACTTTTTTGCCCTGAACAAATATTAAAAAGGCAATGCCAATACCCAGAGCAGCGCCAACAAGAGATAAAACAATGTTCAATCCCCCTTGTTTTACCATAACTCCATAAAGGAACAATATTGTTTCTATGCCTTCCCTAAAAACAGAGATAAAGGATAAAGCAAATATACCATACCCGACTTTATCGCTCGATAAGGCTTCATCTGCTTTTTCTTTTAATTCTTCAGCAATGTTACGGTTTTTTGCCATCCAAACAATGACTGTGCCTAATATCCCTGCGGCAGCGATCATTACAATACCCTCAAACAGCTTTGCTGCCTGGCCTTTAAACCCATTGGCAAACATTTGAAACAAGATAGACCCAACTATGCTAGCTCCGATCGCAGAGATAACACCCTGCCAGAGCCTGAGAATTGCTCCATGCTGCTCTGTCTTATTTAAATAGGTATATAAAATACCTACAATGAGCGAGGCCTCTAAAACCTCTCTGAACACGATAATTAATTCTGCCATATTTTTCTTTAACAATTGGGATCAGACTCAAAGATGGAAACTGTTCTTGGAGTTTTGACTTATATAAACCGAATCGGAGCCCGATATTGTCAATAATTTTTACATATTTATTTAATTTTTATTGTTACTGAGACTTAGTCTCATTAAATATAAAAACAATTATACGTCAGGGTCAATAGTATATAGGATAAAAATGGGCCCTAACGATTATAGGGCCCATTGGAAAGCTTAGATAATAGTATTAGCCTTTATTACCGAGAGTGAGAGTGCTTTAGCTGGTAGATACTGTCTTTATGTTCAATGATCATAGTCTGGATCCTGTTTCGCACGTTTTGTGGAGTTTTTTCTACATATTCCTCATAGCCCTCTGACCAGGCTTTCTCAAAAGAGGCGACATCTTTTGCTTTATAATAGCCAACCACGTTCCACTCATCTCCCCACGCATGACTCAGAGTGCCTACCTCATCAAGTTTCCCCTCATCTACTAGTTTATCATAGACTGGGTTCCAGTATTTTTCGCTAAGCTCGTGATATTCTTTTACACTGCTAAATTTTACCTTATTCTGCGATATAACCATTATCTGCGCTTGACTATAGGTGACAAAAAGAATAATCATTAGGACAGTATTTTTCATAGATCTCATTATTAGCTCCTTATTATTTAGTATTTTATTGTATAAAATAGAAAAACATTTAAACCAAAATTTTAGTCAGAAATTGTAGACGTATAGAAAGCGGCAACCGTTAGGATTGCGACAATGATAAGAGCAGGAACCGGAGGATGAACCTCTGGGTTAAATACGTGAATCACTGCGCTTGTAAGAGAGATCACATAGGCAACGCCTAAGGCAAATAAAAGCTTTTTTGCGGCAGCATTTTCCATGTCTCGGTTTAACAGCGCAACAATACCAATCGATATCATTGAAGCAGCAAGGGCCTCATGCATATAGGTTCCAATTTTTGTTGACTCAGGGTTGATCAGATTGGCACTAAAAGCGCCACCTGTTACAATATTTTCTGCACCAATATAGATTGCTATTCCCATGATAACATTAATGGCACCAATTACTGATAAAACTAGCTGCGGACTCATAGCCTACTCCTTACATGTATGCAGAAATTTAGCAAAAACTGGTTCATTAGCAAACATTCTTAATACAACACATATTCTCAGATTATATAACTTATTAAAATATTATATAACAGATCTTATCTATTTTAGAATAAAATATTACATTAAATATAATTATTCATTTATTAGCTTAAATATTAAACTTTTTATACTCTCTCTCCCTTTCGTCAAAATAAAGATATAGAGTATTCTCCTTTTCAAAGTTTTCATGCATAAAGACTGAGACCCTGACAGCCTGGCCGCTGCTATTTACCTTTTCAATACGAATATTGCTAACGTCCGTTTTGATGATATCTCCTGGATCAAGTTTTTCCAGACCAAATCTTTGTTCACTCGTCCCAAGCAGACAGTATGAACTAGCTTCACAAGCATTGATAATGATCGAGCTTCCATCAAGGTTTATATCTGTTGGAAACATGTCCAATTGGTGAACAATGTTTACTGGCCTTAATACTCTTTTGTTTCGATTAGATATCTTTAGAGTAATAAGATCTTCAAACCCGGCCACAAAGGTAGCGGTTCGATTAATTTTTGCAGGAAAATTAAGGATCACAAAAGTATCAACTGTGGTCTCTCCCTCTATCTTGTCTACCAGCTGGTTTACTAGATCCCTGTTTATCTGAGAATTATTTAACCAAATCCTATACTGCAGAAGACCACCAAGAATATTCGCAGTAAGATATATTGATATAATTACCCTTGGAACATTTCCTGTTCCCCATTTTGAGTAAATCACGCGTGCCACCAATATTGAAAAAAATACTGCTGGGATATACATGTACCATCTCATTGCCAGCTTAAAAAGTGGAAGAGTGCTTATTAATAGTAGAGCACAAAGCATAATTTCTTTAAATAGGTCTTTTCTATGATTATAGACCATATAGATAATCCTAATACTGATCGGAATCAGGACTATGATCAGATACAGTTTATAGTCGTAGACCAACATCTCAAAACTCTGGTGACCAAACGGTACGGTCAAGAACGAGGCTATCTTGATCGAATTGATGAACAAATGGTAGAACCCTCCGATGTTGTATATATCATCAATAGTAAAAGGATTGTGAGCAAAAATAAATAGCCTGTATGAAAGAAATAATGCTACCACAAGCGTATTATAGATAATAACCCTGGTTAACATTGCCTTGATATCAATCTCTTGTTTTAAATCTCTGCTATAGTACAAAATCATCCAGATCTGAGCCAGAGGCAGTGTGATACTGATCTCTTTTGAAAGAAGTGCCGCCAAGAATGTGATCTGGGAAAATATGAAATATCTTATATCTAAGTCTTTCAGGTATTTGTCGGTCATGATCAATGAAAGCAGGTAAAAACTACAGGCGAGCATGTCCGTTCGGCCGCTGACCCAATAGACAGAGTTTGCCAGGATCGGATGAAATAAAAATAAGAGTGAGCACAAGACAGAAATGCTACTGTTCTTAAAGAGTCTGAGAGATAAATAATAGACCAGCAGAATATTAGTTATGTGGATCACAGCATTGGTCAGGTGGTAGCCAAACGCATTTAATCCCCAGAGAGAGTAATCAACCAGGTTTATTGTGGAAACGATTGGCCTGAACAGCCCCCCTTGATTCAGAAACTCAGCAGACGGAAACCAAATATTTTTCAGGCTCTCAAGAAAGCTTTGGCCTTCTAACAGAAGTGCAAACTTTAGATCTTCAGAAACAAAATAAAGTGACAAAGATGGCAGAAGATATATTGTCCCAATAACAAAAAGGATAGTAACTGGAGAGTCTAGTAAAAACCGTTGCTGTTTCAACATAAGGATATATCAGGGATATCTAACCTATTAGATCTAGATATTCATCTTCCATTCTTCAATAACCCCTTTCCCAACAGGATAATTATTAAACTTTTCAGCAACCTCTCTACAACGGGCTTTAAAAGATCACGCTGGGTTTCTAAAAGGGCTAGGGCTGATGGCTCGTTCTCAGATGAAAGCTTTGTAAAACCAACAATATCGGTAAAAACGATTGCAGCAAGTCTACGGGTAGAATCAGCCATGACAGCCTAAATCTAACATATCATGTGTAAACAAAAAACCCCGCAGAGTGCGGGGTTTTTTATAGGTAAATAAAATCAGTCTGGGATTCCGCTGCCGCTGTGTAATGGCGTAAAGTGACCTGCTTTAATCTTCCACTTTCCTCCCTCGGTTACTAATACCTGGCTCACTCTTGTTCTGTAATCATTTTTGGTTACCCCATTGATCGTGTAAGACCCAACGAGGTAGTAGTAGGCTGCCGCTGCCTTGCCTGGTACCAGCATATCTATCTCTAGATATCTTGGCTTAAAATTATAACGGTCGCTGGGTGAATTATTTGCTGTGACTGCTTTTACAGATGCTTCTGTTCGATACCAGAATGACCCATTTGAGTCACCGTTCATCGTACCTCCGGAGTGCATCGTAGAAACATATTCTTTCCAGTTTTTAGTACTGTTTGCTTTCCACTGCTTGTTAATCAGGTTTTCAATATCCGTCATATCATTAGCAACTGCTATAGAAATGATAGAAACAAAAATCAGTATTTTTTTCATTTTTATGCTCCTGTTTTGATGTACCAATATAGCCAGATAAAAATTGACCAAGTACTGATTAATCTTTTTGAGATATTTATGAAAATACCTAGTATTTGAACATGGATAAGACTGAATTAAGAGATAATATCACCATAAAAGATCCACAGGTACATGAGACAGCTTTTATTGCCCCGGGTGCGCATGTAATAGGCGATGTGATACTAAAAAAAGACAGCTCAATATGGTACAACACTGTAGTCCGAGCAGATATCAACCGGATTATTATTGGGGAAAGGTCTAACGTGCAGGACAATAGCGTAATACACTTGGAAAATGATCAGGGAGTAATCGTAGGGGACGATGTGACCATAGGACACAATGCAATTATTCACGGTTGTACTATCGAAGACGGAGCCCTGATCGGAATGGGGGCGATTATTATGAACGGCGCTAGTATAGGCAAAGGCGCGGTAGTTGGTGCGGGCGCGGTAGTAAAAGAAAATATGATGGTTAAAGCCTATGAACTGGTCGTCGGCGTGCCCGGAAAGATTGTCAAAACCCTTCCAGAAGAAATATTTAATCAAAACGTTAAGTGGGCAAGAAAATATGTTAAACTGGCAGGCATCCATCGTAACCAGCAGAATACTAAATAGTCAATTTTATTTTACTTAAAATCCTTTGATGATTTTACTTTTCCT
>ERZ651768.3668-NODE-3668-length-10209-cov-14.441473_pt1 | contig 10209 bp, 8 predicted proteins | sample MGYA00514754_ERZ651768 | MGnify/ENA metagenome assembly ERZ651768 | reverse complement strand
ATCTTCCGGGTTATCGCGATTTGAAATAAATACGATTTTTGCACCATCTGGTGAAAATATGGGATCCGTGTCACTGGCGGGATGGCTGGTTAAATTTACCTGGTTATAGCCATTGATATCCATACTATATATGTCATGGTTATTATCTCTACTGGAATAGAATATTATTTGTTGGGTTGTCGGGTATGATTGACTGGGACCAAAACAATTGCAGAAAAGCAAGATACTACCGCTAACAAGTAAATCATATTGGGAAATAATATTACGCAAAGCAGTTAATTGATAAACCCATGACTAAATTGGTTTTGACAATTGGACAACGGTTTTAAAAGCCCATGGTTTCACCATATCTGACTTTAATAGAAGGTTATCTATTTTTTCACAGCACGTGATCAGATAATTTTGTAGACGTTGGGGTACACACCAAATTAATGGCGCAATAAGTGCTGTGGTTACACCAAAGAACTTGGTTTTACAAATGCGAAAATTATTTTTCAATTTCGCCCAATCAGACAATTTCATTATATGTTTTGCCGACCACTTTGTCCGTATTCCGCGCAACACATTTAATTTTCTTTTAATATTTAAGATGGGATTATGTCCCAGTGTTTCAATTGCAATTATTGTGCCGGTTGGTTTTAATACGCGCAACAGGTCCGGTACTGCTTTTTTCATATCTACGCTGGAAAAAGCACCATAATCCACAATTAAATCAAACTGATTATCCGGGAAAGTCATACTTTCGCCATCCATAATATAATATTCAGCCTGCAAACCTTGGTTTTGACTATCTTCTCTAGCAATTCTAATAGATTCTTCGGAAATATCAATACCACATAGCTGCCAGCCATCCTGTACAAATTTTCTGGTTCGCATTCCATTACCGCAACCAAAATCTAATATTAAACCAGCTTTCTGCATGCTGATGCAGGCCCATACCCTTTTTTCAAAATAATGATGTGGTTGGCGAAGCGCTCTATCAGCAACGGAATGCATGTTAGCATTATATTTGCGTACATCTCGCGAGCGCATTTTATGGTCCGCATGTAGTTCTTCTATTTCTTTATAGTTTGGGTTTGGACTCATGGGGAATCCCTTCCTACCACCTATAATATTATTCTACCGGCCAAGATCGCAACCGGCCAGCGCCTGGCCAGGGTTCTGTATGCTGTTGTACTGGTGCTCGCCCTAATAGTAATGTAAATAAACCATATAATACACCAACACCATGGATAAAGTGGTACAGGAAAAAGCTCAAGGGCAGGGTAATTAGATGTAAAAACTTTCGATAACGTAACGATTGTTGAAAAGCAGATAAAACACCCAAGAAAAAATATAGTACCATTGTGCCTAAAAAAATCCCTTTAACCAGAGGGGATAAATAGGAAAGTAACAGTCCACCAATTACCCCCGTTGCGAAAACTGCAGTGATAGCATGACGAAATGCAAATGTATAAGGAGCCAAATACCACATATAGGCATTGTAAGGAGCCTCATGCAACAGCTGCTTTTTCAGAAACAGCCATAATGTTGGCTGGTTGTAATATACTACCTGGATTTCAGGGTTTAACCAAACTGTGCCGCCTGATTTGATAATGCGGCAATTAAATTCATAATCCTGAGCACGGACAAGTCTTTCATCAAAAAGACCAATGGTATCAAAAATAGATTTTCTAAAAAACCCATAGGGAACTGTGTCCGCTGCGCCAGCTTTCATTCCCGTCCGAAAACCAGAATTGCCAACACCAAACTTATGGGTGGTTATTGCCTGAACCAGATTAGCACCATAGCGATTATTACGCGCTGTGGATATTACGATCCCGCCCACATTATCTGCACCGGTTTGCAGCATTGTTTCATAACATAACTTTAAATAGTTCTGCGGGTATGTTGAATGGGCATCGAGCCGTAGAATCCATTCACCTTGCGCTTCCTTGACAGCAATATTTATTGCGGTCGACTGTATTTTCCCTGGGTTAGTAAATAATTTAACTCTGGCATCTTTTTCCATAATCGATCTTAGTTTGATAACAGTCTGATCTTCCGATAAACCATCCAACACCAATACTTCAATCTGGATGTGTTCAGGAAGGTCAAAAGCCAACATACTAGCAATACAATCCGCAATGAAGGCCTCTTCGTTGCGACAGGGTACCACAATAGAAACCAGTTCCGTTTTACGTGGATTCATTGCGCTAGGTAATTTCTACTTCACCGCTTTAACGTTATTTTCTTGAAGCAATGGAGACAACAATCAACCAGCTTATTGCCAGCAGGGTATAAATAGTTGTAATAAGCAAAGCAACTAACGTTATTTGATAATCAAGGATATTTAGTGTGGCTATAATCGTGGGTAAAGCGACAACCATAAGCGGTACAGATAATAATTTCCTGAGCAATTTTATGGGAAATGGGTACTGCGACCAGCCATAAAATTTTTCAACCAAAGCAAAGGTTTCTGCAAGAAATTTTATTAATATAAATGAGGTGACTATACCGATGATAAACAGATAGTTTGTTGCCGCAGAAAAACTAATCAAAATCAACACTGCACCGCGAGCCACATCATTAGCCAGACCGTCTATATTTAGTCCAATAAGAGTTGGTTTACCATTAACCACGCGGTTAATCGATCCATCGGCAAAATCAAGATTGACCTGCCAAACCAATAAAAATATGCCAATAACTGGGTCATAGATATCGGAAAACCAAGGATAGAATACAAGGTAGAGACCAAGTGCTGCCAGCCCTACCCGTACTATAGAAAGAAAATTTGCTGAAAAACCAAGAAGGTAAAATAGGTAGGCAAACCGGAGGCCCACCCAGCGATTTATATGCCAGAATACGGATTTATCCTTTTCTGTTACCGAAAACTCTGGCGGATAGGCAGCAGATTTAAATGCGATCCACTTCATCAACGAGATAATAACCGTTTTTGTCCAAGCACCAACATGTGTTTTATATTGACAAATATATCTCCAGAAGTTTCTTCATATTGGGCCAATGATTTATAATGATCAGAAGTATCCCGGTGACGCTGAACAATTTCAATTTTCTTTGCTTTATCATTACAAGTATTGTTTAACCAATTTGTAATACTTTGTTTTTCAAGTATAAATTCTAAGCGCTTTATAATCGAAAAGTCCTTGAACATATCTATTATTTCTGTTTGAGTTGGATAATGGATGTTTCTTCCAACTAACCAGTCATATTCTTCTGAAATTGAATCATCTGGCGGAACTACTTGGGAGAACAAAAAATAGGCTTTTGGCTTCATACATCTGCAGATTTCTGAAAATCCTTTTTCAGGTTGATCGATATAATGAAGGACATTTCTCATATAAATTAAATCAAATGTTTCGGAATTAAATGGTAAGGCTTGGACATCTGCTAATATTAATTCTATATCCGGATGGTTAATATTAGAAATCATTTCTGCGCTTATATCTATTCCTGTTAGCGGACCAATTCGATTAGAAATAATTTTTGCTACAGCACCCGTACCGATACCTACTTCCAATATTTTTTTAAAGTTATGTTCAGGCAGCATACTGGTGAATACGTCCATAAAGTCTTCATTTTGCACCCAATTTGTCCGATCGTATTTTTCCGCGCGTTTGGCCCAATATTTTTTTGAATATTTCTTCAAATGCTTAGCCTATGAATCTTTATAATTATTGATTGAAACAGTTAATCTATACTAAATAAAAGTACTATTTGTTAGCCAATTGGATTCTTGTACAATTCAATTGTTCAATTATAAATTTATTTTTCAAAAACTCTTCCTGGTTCAACAGGTTCTCTCACTACCGAGTCAATTTTCACCATATAATATCCATCGTACTAGCAATGGTAAGTTGATGATAAATATTTTCTGAAATTAAAAATATGCGGTTTTATAATATAAATATGCGGTTTTAGCATAATTGAATTCTCTTTTCCAAGAATGATTTGTGGTGCTTGAATGGACAACATGGATGACTTCCAATTCAGGCACAAAAAAAATGGGGATTTTATTTTTTTTTGCAATTTCAGCAGTGGTGACTTCTTCCCCATACATTTCATAATTACTATCGATCCAACCACCTCTTTTGAAATATTGATTCGAAAATATTACAAACGAACCGTGAGGCGCATATATTTTCTTTATTTTACTGGCCACGGGCCGCTTAAATATCGCCGCTGATTTTTTTAACCATTTAAGGGCTATCTGCATTATCCTGGCAGAAACATAATTTATATAAAAAAGGGATAGATATATTTTTTCAAGTCTTCTAATTGGTTGATCCATGTACGGATTCAAATTTTTTCCAGTAACCGATGAATAAATCGTTGGTCCAATGACGTGGTATTTATCTGGATCAAGCGCAGATAATTTCTTTATAAAATCTATTTGTGGAAAAATAATATCATTGTTGCAAACGATAATCCACTGCGGAGGTCCATTGTAATCCAATAGTAAAGTTTGCAACGCAAGGGCAGCGCCGCCCCAATAATATGTGTTTCTTTCAGAAAAAATAAGTTGGGTTTTAAACGGCGCACTTTTTGCTAATAATTCCAGTTGTTCCTTCGTTTGCACTGTTGATTCACTATCAACGATAACAAGATCCACAGCATTACAAGTATCAAGTTTCTGTAAACTGCGAATAAATCTTTCCGTAACAGCCGTATCCTTATAATTGACTGTAATAATTTTGATTTGATTCATAATAGTAGTTTTTTATTCAGTAATAATAAAACAACAAAGAAAATACACCAAGCCATCAGTACACTCGTATAATTGAAAATACTTATTATTGGTGAATAAATGGTGAATGCGTAAAAAAAAGATAAGGGTATTAACCAGATAAATTTTCCATGTAGACAACGATCAAAAGAAATACTAGCTGCCATTCCTGAACCAAAGGCAACGACCAAGGTACCTGGAATTGAAAAATCCTGTACCAAACCGCGAAATACGGTAAAAACGTTAGTGTATAATGCTGAAGATAGAAGGACATTTTCCTTGTAATAACCAATTTCTCGTTCTTGAATACCAATTAAATCTAGTGGCCCTGAGAAGGTGTTTGATCCAAAACTCAGGCCAGTATAGTGATAATCCCTCATCCAAGTGGAAAAAGCTGAAATATGGCCAAACATGCTAATTCTAACATTTTCTAATAAGTATAAAATCAAAAATGGGTCATCTGCGCCACTTCGCAACCATCTTACACTGATAAATAAAAATATGAAAAGTGAAAACCCGATCAGGGAAATGACCACTGTTCTAGGTTGGAATTTTAGATCATTAACCAAAACTTTTACTGCCAGCCAACCGGAAAGCCACAATACAATTGAAAGTAAAAAGCCCGAACGAACAGCTAATATTGTGCCCTGTAGTAGAGCTATGAGAAGGGGCAGTAAACAGATCAATTTCATTTTCCCTTTGGCAAACAGAATGGCTGAGCCTCCTGACAATGAAGCTACATAAACAAAATACATAAATCCTTTTACGGCCCATGGTAATGTAAAAATACCCGTATCGCGATCCACATAATACAAATTGGGCAAGGTAGACAAACTGAAAATATTCATGTCTAAGCCATAGCGATTGATACCATACAATAAGAGCAATAAAACACCTATTAATGAAACAGTAATAAATACAATTGTTAACTGCAACAGTGTTTTGGCATATCGATCCAATTTATTACCAGCCACAGTTAATGCTTTACCAAGTCTGGTATTGGGGTCTATAAATGACCAAACCAGCGATCCTAATAGCAAGGCTAAGGAAAAGGAAAAAATATACCATATACCAAAGGGATAGACAGGATTCTCTGGCGCAATTAAAAGGGGAATAAGTGTAAGCAATAACCAAAATAAGGAGAAAAAGTTACCAGGCTGTAACCATGTTCTATGGAAATAATAGCCAGTGATCGCCAAACCAGTCATAGCAATTAATGCAGTAAATGTACTAATGCTAGCCAATACCTCAGATAAGATCATGAATATGAAAAAGCGATTTTAAATTTATTTCTGGAAAAATAAATAACAGCTATTATGTAAACTCCTGCAGAAGCCATATAGGTATAGGCTGTAGCAATAATCCCGTAATGGGGCAGATAAACAATGTTTCCAATCAAATTGACACAGAGTGCGGCAAGCATTAACACAACCATCAGTTTGGTGCGCTGGTCCATTTCAAGAGGCTTATGGCAAAGGAGGGCAAACTGCCACAAGAAACCGCCGATTAGAATGGGAATTAATAGATAGGAGTAGGATATATTCAATTCGGGTAATACAACCATGAGTAAACTAAATATTTGATCCGTAAACATGGTCACAATAGCCATTAGGATAATAAAAATTCCTAATTGATATTGTAATGCTTTTCGCCAGATGGTAAAAGCCGCAGATTGATTATTATTATTCCAGGCAGACATTATTCTAGGATGGGCAGCCAAAGTTAACGGGAAAACCAAGATGGAAAATATTCTGATCACCAAATCAGTAAAACTGGCATATATCCCGGTAACTTCAAAGCTGTAGAAATATTCAATGAAAAATCGATCTAAAAATGGTAATGACAAGCTTATCCCAAACCATAGAGACAAGGGAAATCCATAACGAAAAAATTTGGATAATATTAGCTTATAATGATGCCTGCTGTCATGCGCAATTGGCCAGAATATTTTGAAGCGGTCTATATTTAAAGCTAAAAATACCAACGGTAGCGCAATATAAGAACCAGCTAAACCAAGCAGTAAATATTTGTGATTGGGGCTTAATACCCATAACAGCAGAAGAGGAAGTACGAGCCCAAGAATAGACTGCAGCGCAGTAACAATAATCACTACATTGGGCCGCAATTGGGAGCGCAACACAGCAGATAAAAACTGAAAAATACACAGTGCCAGGAAGAGGGCTAAACCAATGCTGGTCAGCGGGAATTTTTGGTTATACACTGTGACCAGACTACCGATCACTAGAATCAAGGAACCCAGTAGTAAAGAGAATACCAAACCAATGAAGAATATCTGAGGTAATTGTTGATCATTTTGATACTTGGAATAGTACCGCAAAGTCGACTGGTTCAACCAGCCCACAGTGAAGGCACTGGATGCCATGAGAAAAGAAAGCTGAACACTGTATTTGCCATATTCTTCTGCACCAATCATCCTGATAAAGACGATGACTGCTAGCAGGCCCATTACACCGGGAATTATTTTGGTGACGGAATATTTAAAACTGTCTTTAATTAGCAGCGCGTGATCTTGACTCATTTATCTAGTGTGAGAATTTGATAAAATGTATTACCATTGAATTAGCTGCTGGAGCGCAGGCTACCAGAATATTTAGTTTACAAAAAAGTATTAAGAGAGTATTATAGTCGGATGATATTACTTATTGCGGTATGAAGATTAAACCACGGTACTTATACCAATCAGTCAAAACCTTCCATACCAAGGGCTAAGAATATGGCCGATCCTAGGCCAATGAACAGGGCTAGAAAAAGCGATAATAATACTTTTGGACTAGATTTTTTATAAGGGGCTACTGGTTCATCCAGGACCTGCACAGTGGCTCCCTCTTCCACTTCTTCGATCTTAGCCAATTCATACTGCTCTTTAAGGGTGATGAAAATACCTTTTTGTACCTCCGTTTCCGTAGTAAGTCGCTCCTCCTCCAGCATCAGAGCCGGGGAATACTGAACCTGACGGTTCCGTTCACGAAATTCTTTTAGGTCTTCCTGGGCCGCTTCTAACTCGGTCTTACCATCCTTGATGCGACCTTCAATAAAGGAACGTTTTTCAGCGACCTGGTGAGTCTTGAACTGCCGCAGCAGTTTATCTGACTCGGTAATAATTACGGTTGCCAAGGCAGCGGACAAATCGGGCTCAAAAGCCCCTACTTCCAGGGTGATAATTGATGTTAGCCTGGCTTTGGAGACATTGATATCATCCTGAAGGATTTTGCTGGCCCGTTTAAACCGCTCATCAGATCCATATTTTTCCAGGCGTTTCTGGCGCTCTAAAATCGCCAGGAGGGTTTGATTTTGACCATATTTTCTAGTATTGAACTTCCTGTCCAACAGTATTCCGGTCAACTTGCGGCTTTTCACGATCGCGGGGTAAATATCAGCAAAGGCAATACTGGACCCAGATTGCAGGGGCAGCGCAAAACCAAACTGGGAGGCTAATCCTTGTATATTTGAAATTGAATTGTCATCACCAGTGGGCACCAGCTTAGCTGTAGCTATATAAACTGGTTGGGCCAATAAAAAAACATAAAGGGCAGCCAAGGTTGTTGTTGATAGTGTGACCCCAATTAGCAGCTTGAGGCGTTTTTTTAAAATATAGAAAATGAGCATTAGTTTACTGAGAATTGATGATGTAAAAAATAGTAGCCAGAGAAGCAGCGATAGAGGCTGTCTCTTTCAGAAATGCAGTACCATCAAAAGGCAATTTTTCTTCTTCCTGATGGACAATAATGAGGGATCCTTCTTTTATGCGGGGCGGGATGAAGGAATCTTTGACCCGCACGTCACCGTTGGGGTAGATAATGGTGATATATTTTTTGCGCGCTTCCAGGGTAAAGCCACCAGCGGCCTCAATATAATTATTTAACCCCCTCCCTCTATCATATTGCACATAACCAGGGTTATATACTTCACCCATGACTTGGACAACGCCAGGATGTTCGGGCACACTAACACTATCACCATTCATAAGTGATACATTAAAATTATCTATAGCGACCTGGATACTGTCCCGGTATAATTTTACACCATCCTCAAATGCTTTGGCTGTATAACCACCAGCCCGACCTAATAGATCCGCTAAGGATTCCTGGGGGCGTCTCAGGGAATATACGCCGGGTATTTTCACTTCTCCCGTGATCTGCACTTGTTTTGAAACAGTAAAATTCTGGTTTTTCCGCACCAGCATAATATCCCAGTTATGCAGTTCAATATTCTGGGTCTTGTTGCCCTGTTTTAATTCCGCTAAGTTGATGGGAATAACCTTGGGGAAATCTGATTCTGGATTGCGGCGGATGATTTCTGCTCTTTTAGCATAAATAGTCTGGTAATACGTATCATCAAACAATCCGCCAGCCAATTTGATCAGGCTCAACACGTCCATACCCTTCTCAAAGCCATATTCCCCAGGATTTTTCACCTGACCATAGATGTAGACACTCTTAATATAATCTGGAGCGGCATAGGCCATGATGCGGTTCACATCCTGGATAGAAATTTCACCAGCTTTATCGCGATGGGTATATAGCGCATTTGCTGGATTTTGCGAGTCAGAGGTTTCTAATTCAGGCTCAAAGCGAAAGATCGCCAGTTTATGTTGTGCCTTCGCTTTCAACCCGCCAGCATAGTCAACCAGGTCAGCTACACTCTCATTGGGGAGAGACTCATAAATTCCAGGTCGTTTTATGGCACCGTCAATTTCTATACTGGAACTGCGGGGCGGTATAAAAATAACATCATTATCCTGGAGGCGCATATTGGCCTTACCTGTTTCTCCAGACAATAGAAATGCATATAGGTCGACCTCTTCAGGATCATCATCTCCTCTGATTATCTGAATATTGCGTAAGCTACCCGTTGTATCCACACCACCAGCCTGGATTAGACTGGTAAGTACTGTGGAAAATGGGTGCACAGGGTGAATACCAGGCAGCTTTACTTCACCAACAAACGTAACATTGATTGATTTCAACTGCCCCAGAGATACATCCATAAATGTACTGGGCCGGGATCCTTTTAACGTTTCGTAAACTTTCTGGAATTGTTTTTCGAGATAGGTCTTAGCCTGGTTTATGGATTTATCAGCAAGGCTTATTTTCCCCACTCTTTCAATATATATCATACCATCACGCCCAATTGTGTAACTGGAACGAAGCTGGGTTTCACCCCACAGAGATATAATTATTTCATCTCCAGGCCCAAGACGGTAGGATGGCGGCATAGGTAAATTATCCCAGATAGGTATGGAATCGCGCAACGTAAAGAAATCATAACCAAAGTGTTTTAGTTTTTCATCCGGTTTAATATCTTTTCTTTTTTGCATAACGTAAAATTCGGAAGGTACGTCTCCGATGATAGTTTGATCCTCACCTAATTTAGAACCGGCCTGACCTTGCTGTGCGGAGCGGATGTATTCTTCATATTGTTTACGATAGCGCTCAATATTTTCCAGTGTTTGGGCCCAGGCT
>ERZ651768.3667-NODE-3667-length-10211-cov-1.876455_pt1 | contig 10211 bp, 10 predicted proteins | sample MGYA00514754_ERZ651768 | MGnify/ENA metagenome assembly ERZ651768 | reverse complement strand
GCCCAGTAGGGATCATAAAATACTTCAAAGATGAGCTTTAGTGTTCGGCGGGCATCTGCATTTATTGCATAAAATGCCCGGGGCATAGGGTCATATCCCGGATAAGATGTTAATGATCCGCCCACAGTATGATTAATGCGTCCCTGTCCTGACTTTTTTAAATTAGACACAGTATAAGCGCCAAAAACCTCCAAAAACATTTTACCTCCCGCAAAATCTTCTTCATAATATATTTCGTCAATTTCACCATCATTGTCATGGTCTTCTTTAATTACTTCAGAACCTACCTGTACCCATTCTTTGTCTGTTTCATCTCCACCGTAACCGTCAAAATAAACTCTGTCTTTTAGTTCATACTTGTTTGGTTTGCCACGCATATGATAATGAAAACCAATTGACATAGCTTTTTCTGATTTAATATCTCCTTTTTTAAATAGCATATATTTGGGTCGAAAATTCAGGTCACCAAAAAAATAACCACCCCATTTAGATGTTATGTGAACCTTCTCTGATAGGCCATAGCCCCAAGAAAGTCCGCTTAAATAAAGAACGTTTTCTTCCAGCGTATAGCCTGTGGGGTCAAAATAAATATCGATAAGGCGCTCGTTTCCATAATACCAGCGGCCCCGTTCAGTTTGTCCCGGTCGAGAAAATCCACTACGGTCGGTTCCCATACTTTTAAAGTCGATGCGCTCTATTTTATCGCGGCTGACAAACACTTCTCCAAATTGAGCTTTCACATTGACGCCTTCCTCGCTTTCAGATAATATGGTTCCCCGTAATTTGTCACCGGATTTTAGAAAAATAAATGCTTCCTGTTGTCTTACATCTTTTTTGTTTATAGTCACAGGGCCAAAGGTTGTTTCAAGAATGTACGTACTATCGGTTTCTCCTGTCATCACACCGGAAACCCTGTCACCACTTTTCATGTGAAATTCTTTGGTGTCCTGAGAAAAAAGAAAAGTACTGAAAACTATAAAAACTGTTGCGAATAATATTCTCATGGCTTCCTTGTTTGAAATACTAAAATATACACCCGGAGATTACATAATTATTTTCTCTCTATCCAAAAAAATAAGTTCTATTGTATCATATCTTAAGGAAATTAATTTTATATAATATATTAATCAGTTAATGATAACATTGGAAAACAAAACAACACTCTCCCTCACTGCTTTTTTTGTTCTGTCTTTTGTTTTTGGGACCAATTCAAAAAAACTAAATGATGACATGGCATTTCAAGCCGTATTGCCACTTATTGAGGTAAAAAATATTCCCTTAGATTATGTGATGAATTCATTCTCTTCAGATTCGGTGAAAATATATGAGGATATTCCTGACAGATTTGAATTTGCCTACGAGAAAAAAGAATATCCGGAATACAAAAAGTTTTTTCTTACTAAAAAACGAATCAGCGATGGGGTTGAGTTTTACAATCTTAAATCTGGATTAATTGAATCCATCTCAGATAGTTTGGGAGTAGACCCGTTCTTAATTCTAAGCATTACGGGAATTGAAAGTAATTTTGGATCATTCCCGGGGCGTTATGATGTGTTCAGTGCTTTGTATACAATCATTCACACTATGCCAAAGAAAAAAAACTGGGCATCAAAAGAATTAGCAGAATTTTTAGATTACTGTTATCGAGATAATATCCCTGTTCACTCCATTACCGGGTCATATGCTGGTGCGTTTGGGTTTGGGCAGTTTATCCCTTCAAGTTTTAACCGGTTCGCCATTGATTTTGATGAAGATGGTGTCCGCCGATTTAATGAGTGGGCAGACGTTATGGCAAGCATTGCCAATTATCTTATAAAAAATGGTTACGAATCTGGGGGCTCATTCGAGCGGAATTCAAATAACTGGGATTCTGTTTATGCTTACAACCATCACGATAACTATGTAAGGGCTGTACTGGACCTTCGACTAGAGTACAAACAGCGCATCTCCGGGAAATAATCCCCTTACCCGTACCAATACTTAAAAAGCCTCTTAAACCATTTTTTAGTTACATCCGATATAGGAAACCACCAGAGTTCTTTTTTAAATCCCAACCTGTCTTCACACACAGCCTGAACCTGGGAAAAGGCTTTGAGCCCCTCAGGACCATGAACACGCCCAATGCCGGACACCCCTACACCTCCAAACGGAAGAGCTGCACAAATGTAATTCGAGTTAATATCATTAATGCAAACGGATCCTGCCTTTATCTGCCCAGCAACTCTCCGGGCTCTCCTTAAGTTTTTAGAAAACACAGAAGCACTTAGTCCAAATCCAGTAGAGTTCGCTTTATTTATAGCTTCTTTTTCTGAATGAACCCGGGTTATTGTAATCACCGGTCCGAATATTTCAGATTGCATTAATGAAGATGGGGTGTTGTCTGATTCAATGATGGTTGGAGGTAAAAAACAGGATTTATCTTCCATTATCTTTTTGTCCTCTAAGTGGAATATGGTTCCCTCATTTTTGGCTTCATCAATAAAGGATTTTACAGCCTGTTTCTGCTTTTGATTTATCATGCCCCCTAAGTCTGCGTTTTCCGGGTTGTCGGAGAATCTAAGGTTTAACGCCTGTTTTTTAAGGCCTTCAATGAACAAATCTGCAATCGAATCCATCACATAAATTCGTTCCACAGAAATACAGGTCTGTCCACAATTTGAAAAACCTCCCCATACAGCTGCAGAAATGGAACGATCTAGGTCCGCATCCTCTAAAATAATCATGGGGTCGCTTCCTCCCAGTTCTAAAATAGACGGTTTAAGTTGCTTGCCACAGGCTTCAGCAATAGCCCTGCCAACCTTCACGCTCCCTGTAAAACAGATTATATCTGTCATGGGGCTTTCTACCAATGTTGCTCCGGTATCCCCAAGTCCGTGGATAATCTGAAACACGTCTTTAGGAACTCCTCCATCTGTAAATATTTGTCTGATTTTGTTGCCTGTAAGTGGTGTCAACTCGGACGGTTTAAGCACCACTGTGTTCCCTGAAAGAAGGGCTTCCACAACCGGGGAAGCAGTAAGAATGAGTGGATAGTTCCAAGGTGAAATAATTCCGGCCGTTCCGTGTGGAAAATAACGAATATAGGTTCTTTTGTGTATAAAAATACCGGGAGACCGTTTCTCTTGTGATAAAATAAGGGGTGCATGACTACACATATATTTAAGATGTTCCACCGCTGTCATGACTTCTATAAAACTATCCCAGAACGGCTTTCCTGTTTCTTCGGAAATAAGGGATATGAGTTCGTCCGATTTCTTTACAAGTTGCTTCCGTACCTGTTTAAGTATCCCTGCTCTTTCTTTAACCCTGAATTGTTGCCATTTTTTTTGTGCTGAGACGCTTTTTTGAAGGATATCAGAAATCGATTCTATTGGTGTTATTGGCACGGCACCAACAACATCTTGGGTGTTTGGGTTGAATGATGAAATAACTTCTGTCATTATATTAAAGTTACCTCATTCAATAATAATGTGTAGAGAAAAAACTATATTTTATCTAATAGTCCAAAACCTGAAATGATTTTTGTTTTGAGATATAAACTCTTTAAATTTCAAATACCAAGAAAAAGCACAGATCGTAATTTGACTGTGACTAAAACAATTTATTATAAATTGGACTTGATCTATGAGACAGGTACCACAAAAGAATAGAAATTATTTAGTTGTCGGCAACGGTAAGATGGCTCGGCACTTGTCCACATATTTTGACCTTTTGAACTTGCCCTATCATTCATGGTGGCGTTCATCTGGTGAAAATATTTATAAAAAAATACTAAACTCAGAAAAAATATTGGTAGCCATTTCAGATGATGCTATCACAAAATTCACCTCTTCCTTAGTAAAAGAATTCCCTCAAAAAACTTTTATTCATTTTTCTGGGCTTCTGTGTGTTCCAGGTGTTGAAAGCGCTCACCCTCTAATGACTTTTAGCAATAAACTATACGACCTAAACACTTACCTGAAAATTCCTTTTGTAACGGAAAAAAAACAGAAACCATTCAAGGAATTGTTCCCGGAATTGAAAAATCGCTCTATTGCTATCAATTCGGAAATTAAACCATTCTACCATGCGTGGTGCTCCATAGCAGGGAATTTTACAACTGCATTATGGACTGTGTTTTTTAAAAGAATGCACAAAATTGGAATTAATAAAGAACTCTGTTTTCCTTATATGACGGGAACAATGGATAACCTTTTTAATCAAACAAGCCCTCTCTCTGGACCTCTTTCTCGAAATGATCTTGATATAATTAAGGCTCATAAAAAATGCTTAAAAAATGATCCATATCATCTGGTCTATGAGGCTATGGAAAAAGCAATGAAAGCTGAAGGACAAATATGAAATCCTTAGTTGACCTGTGCCAGAGAAAAGAAAAAATTTCAATGGTGACCTGCTATGATTACCTGTCGGCAAATATTATTTCCGATACAGATATTGACCTGGTTCTTGTTGGTGACAGCGCAGCCATGGTTATTTATGGACATAAAACAACCCTTCCGGCTACTGTTGAAATGATGGAAGCTCATGTCTGTGCCGTTAGTCGTGGTCTAACCGGAAAACCCTTAATTGCTGACATGCCTTTTTTGGCTCACAGGAAAGGCTTTGACTTGACAATGGATGCGGTGGGCCGTTTAATGAAATCGGGGGGAAATGCCGTTAAAATTGAAGGCGCTGGTGACTCTATAAAAACCATTGAGCACATTGTTAAATCAGGTGTGCCAGTAATGGGGCATTTGGGAATGACGCCCCAATCTGTCAATCAGCTTGGGGGATGGAAAGTGCAGGGTAAAAAAGAACAAGGTGCTGATAAAATGGTTTCGGATGCTAAAGCGCTTGAAAATGCTGGAGTGTTTTCAATTGTTTTGGAAATGGTTCCTTCTAAATTAGCCAAAACTATTACCAAAAATATAAATATCCCAACCATTGGGATTGGTGCGGGGCCCCATACATCTGGTCAGGTTTTGGTCTATCATGATGTTCTGGGGCTTAATCCGGGATTTAGACCTAAATTTCTAAGAACATACTTAAACGGATATGAAATCATAAAAAATGCTTTGAATCATTATTCAAGTGAAGTGAAAAACGGAAGTTTCCCCTCAAAAAATGAAAGTTTTTGACATGATCCAGTTCGCTACAATTTCTCAGTGGAGACAATATAAAAACAATTCCGGAATGGCTGGAAAAACCATTGGTTTTGTTCCCACAATGGGGGCTCTGCATTCTGGGCATTTGTCTTTAATTAAGAAATCCAAAAAAGAAAATGATGTGACCATGGTGAGTATTTTTGTGAACAAACCGCAGTTTGATGATAAAACCGATTATGTTGATTATCCTCAAGATATTGAAAAGGATGTTCAATTACTAGAAACACTTTTCATAGATTTTTTACTCATTCCTGAATATAAAGAGCTGTACTCCGATGATTATCGATTTAAAGTAACTGAGGACAGTTTCAGTAAATTAATGGAAGGAAAACACAGACCAGGACACTTTGATGGCGTGTTAACCGTTGTGATGAAACTTCTTGTTGGGATAGCACCGTCTAAATCTTATTTTGGTGAAAAAGACTATCAACAATATTGTTTGATCAGAGATATGGCTAAATCTTTTTTTATAGAAACAAAAATTGTGGTCTGCCCAACGGTCAGAAACCCAGATGGTTTAGCAGAAAGCTCCAGAAACTCTCTTTTGTCTCCTACCGCACTGAAAAAATCCTCTCAATTTTTTAAAGAGTTGAGTTCAACTAAAACTAAAGACAGGGCTATTGCTTCACTGAAAAAGTCCGGGTTTAATGTTGAATATATTGAAGAGTTTGGGGGGCGTAGGTTTGGTGCAGTTAATATTGATAATGTAAGGTTAATTGATAATGTTGAAAAAAAATATCCTGTTTAAGATAAGCGGATCCATCGCTGCCTATAAATCCGCGTGTTTAATTTCTTCGTTGGTGCAAGAGGGACATGAGGTTCAGACAGTAACAACCCCCTCTGTAAAAAATTTTATCGGTGATGCAACACTGGAAGGCCTTACGGGAAAACCTGTTTTATCTGATTTATATGAATCTGGAAAAATGATGGCTCATATTGATTATGTGAACTGGGCAGATCTGATCCTTTTTGCTCCTGCAACCGCAAATATGTTGAATGCAATGGCTCATGGCTTAGGAGGGGGCTTGGTTTTGTCCATGTTTTTAGCACACGACTGGAAAAAACCATACATTGTTGCCCCCGCGATGAATACAAAAATGCTTAATCACCCCGCAACTCAAACATCAATACAGACCTTAAAAAACTGGGGTGTTATAGTGTTACCTCCCTCAGAAGGTGTGCTGGCTTGTGGAGAGTCCGGAGAAGGTAAAATGATGGAACCGGAAGACATTAGGCTTAATATTTCCAGATTTATTGATGATGTACCAAGAAAAAAAGTTTTAATCACTGCTGGCGGAACACAAGAACCTCTGGATGCAGTTCGGGTTGTTACAAATCTTAGCACAGGACACACGGCCTCTCAAGTGGCAAATCAATTCACCCGATCGGGGTGGGATGTGACCTATCTTCACGGGAGGAGAACCAAAATACCCACAGGTGCCTGTGAAACTATTGAATTTTTTTCCACATTAGATTTGGAACAGTTCCTTAAAAAACACCTGTCATCTCAGAAGTTTGATGCTGTAATCCACTTAGCTGCTGTAAGCGATTACGCCCCTGTTTCTATAAATACAAACGGTAACTACAATAAAATAAATTCAAATAAAAAAATTTCTTCTAAAGAAAAAAAAATAACGGTGAAGTTTGAACGGACCCCTAAGTTGGTTCAGTCTATAAAAAAACATTCTCAAAACTCTAATCTGGTTCTGATATCTTTTAAAATGACTGCAGGAAAATTTGATGGAAAATCTGAATCAAAAAAATTACTGGTAGACTCAGGATCAAATTGGGTTGTACAAAACAATTTCAATAAACGGAAGGGCGGAAAACAAAAATATTTTACAATCTATGGAGAAAATGGGGTTTTAAAAAAATTTACTACAGCAGCTGAACTTGGTCTAGGATTAGAACAACTCTGCAGGTCCGGAAAATGATCCTAGTTTTGGACATTGGCAATACGTCTATCCATGGAGGAGTGTTTAAAAATGATGAGCTGGTTTTCCAGTTTAGAAAATCCTCTGCCTTCCGTAACTCATCTGATGAAACCGGTGTGTTTTTAAAGTCAATTCTAAGGGAAAATTCAATTGACTCGAATGAAATCTCATCCATCGGTTTTTGTTCAGTCGTTCCGGATAGGGTTTATTCAATACGAAATGCATGTTTAAAATATTTTGATAAAGAACCTTTTGAGTTGCGTCCGGGTGTTAAAACGGGATTAAAAATACTTTACCGAAATCCTGTTGAGGTAGGTGCCGACCGTATAGCAAATTCTTTAGCAGGACTGAGTCAGTTCCCTAAAAAAAACTTATTAATCGTGGATTTTGGAACGGCAACCACCATTGATGTTGTAGGTAAAAACCATGAATATCATGGTGGTATCATCTACCCCGGTGTTCAGATGTCAATGGAAGTATTAGAAGATAAAACAGCAAAGCTTCCCTCGGTGGAAATCGTTCAAATGAAATCAGCGTTGGGAAAATCAACAATCGAAAGCATTCAAAGCGGGTTGTTTTTCGGGCAAATAGGTGTCGTTAAAGAGTTAAAACATCGCATTACTTGCGAGGTTTTCAATAATGAAGAACCTATCGTCCTTGCAACTGGTGGTTTTTCTCGTTTGTTTCGTTCGTCAGGGCTATTTCATTCTGTAATACCTGCTTTGGTTTTACACGGCATTCACAAATCGTTGAAACTTAATTATAAAGAGGGTAAATAATTATGGAAAGAATACTATTAAAATCTAAAATACATCGAGCTACGGTGACCGATGCTAATTTAAATTATGAAGGATCAATATCAATGTGTCCAAATATTATAGATGCAGCAAAATTAGTTGAATTTGAAAAGGTGGACATTTATAATATTAACAATGGGGAACGAATTTCTACTTATGTAATCAAAGGCAAATGTGAGGAGGTCTGTTTAAATGGTGCTGCTGCTCGTCAAGCACAGCCCGGTGATAAAGTAATTATTGCGAGTTACGTTCATGTGGAGGAAAGTAGCCTAAACTCTTTTAAGCCTACATTAGTTTATGTGGATGAAAAAATATAATTATTAAAGTAAAATAATTTTTTTATGGGTATTGGTTTTAAAAAATTGGATATAGGACACAATAAGTTTTCGTTGGACACCGCATTATCTGTTCTGGAGACGGAAATCAGTAAACTGCAATTCGGAGAGAAAAACCGTTGTGTTAAAATTATACATGGTCACGGTAGGGGTGCCTTACGAACCGCGGTGAGATCGTGGTGTTGCGAACAGGAGGGTAGGTTTAGGGCAGTGATTTTCGGTGAGGATTATGATATATTTCATAAAGAAACCTCAGACATGAGAGCTGATTGTGGTAATCCCCGCGATCTTGATCTCGGGCGAAAAAATCGCGCTGTTACTTATCTGTGGTTATGGTAACGTATTATTATCAATAATAATTTATATTTATTGAACATATATTTTATAATTTTCTTGACACCCGTACTTTTTTCTAAGTAATATACAAAAATGACAGGGATTGTCATTGTCAATATTCCCGAGGTAAAAGGAAATTATTAGAAACAAACGTATGGTTATTTATATTTTTAGAGGATCTTTTTTAACAATTGCTACATTTTTCTCGTATTTTATAGCTGTTATAGGTTCTAATATTTTTTATATTCGTTTTTTTCTAAAAAAACACAACGGCAGAAATCAAAATAGCGTTAAAAATAAATTTAGTGGGTGAGTTCGACGGAAAAGGTACCAAAATGGGAATCCGCATCCCCCTTACCTCGGATCTTAACCTGAACCTCGAGTTCACCCACGATAATGTCTCTTTGTAAAAGAACAAAGAATTTCACTATTCAGTGTGTGTTAAAGAAGGCATTGTTTAAATTTAACAGTATATTTAATAAATAAAACTAAAAAATTGCGCTTCACATACGATTATTAGACAATAGGGTATGAAAAATCTAAAGGAGTAACCATTATATGGATATTGCAACATTAATTGGAATACTTATGGGGTTGGGTATGATTGGTGGTGGAATTGGTGCTGCCGCATCAGCGGCCGGTGCAGGAACCGGTGTGTTTATTTCTCCCAGCAGTTTCATTATCGTGTTTGGAGGAATGATAGCCTCTGTTGCTGTCGCATTTCCCCTAAATGATATTTTAGCACTAGGATCAGCCATTGGTGCCACCTTCAAAGGTACCGGTGAAAAATTAGGAACCTATGTAGAAGAAGCTGTTGAGGTTTCCGAGGTTGCCAGAAAAGGCACAACCGAGCTAGAAGGAAAATTGGGGTCGGTAAAGAATTTCTTTTTTAAAGATGGACTCCAAATGGTTGTTGATGGTTATTCAGAAGATGAAATTACTGAAATTTTAAACACCCGTATTGATTACAGGGAAGTAAGAGAAAAAGCACAGGCAGATTTATTTAAGACAATGGGAAATATGGCGCCAGCTTGGGGTATGGTTGGTACACTGATTGGTTTGGTTATCATGCTTTCAGGATTTGGGGGCGCTGGTGGTACAGATGCACTGGGTGCTGGTATGTCTGCTGCCCTTATTACAACATTCTACGGGTCAGTTTTGGCAAACCTTTTCTTTCTGCCAATGGCGGCTAAGGTGGGCAGCCGAATCCAGTTTACCTCTACAATACAGGCTTTGCTTGTGGAGGGTGCTAAATTAATTCACCAAAAAAAGCACCCCATCATTGTCAGGGAAAAACTAAACTCCTTCATTCCTCCAAAAGAATGGAAGAGAGAGGGTTAATTGGCAAAAACTCTTAATTATAAAAAGGGGTTTAAGGCCGGGGCAGGCTCCGTTGATGAGGGCTTGCCAGGTTGGTTTGGAACTTTCGCTGATATGATGACTCTTTTAATGGCATTCTTTGTTCTTCTTGTTGCTATGTCAACCATGGATCCTGTAAAACTTCAGGAAATGGCTGACTCTATGGGAAAATCTGTAGGAACTAAAAAGAAAATGGACGGGGCAATGGATCTAGCTGATATTAAATCTGAAACAGTGGCCATGCTGGAAAAACAGGAAAATGAAGAAATAAAGGAAAAGGTTGAGGTGTTTTCAACCCCAGATGGT
>ERZ651768.3666-NODE-3666-length-10211-cov-8.241859_pt1 | contig 10211 bp, 9 predicted proteins | sample MGYA00514754_ERZ651768 | MGnify/ENA metagenome assembly ERZ651768 | reverse complement strand
GAGCCCAATTTCTACATCATAATGCAAAACATTGATACCCGGAGCATAAACTCCAGATGGAGGAGCCATACCCGCTTGGATTGGTTCAGGTTCTTGGGAGAAAAGGATGGATATTAGTAGTAAAGGCGTAAAACAGAATTTATTATTCAACAGGATTGATACTTAACCACAATTGGCGGTGCCTTGATATTGTTGGATTTACTCTACAGTGACCGAGTTCGTTTTGATGTAAGGGGAAAACTCACTCCATTTCTTGTTTTTGACTATGTAATTACCACTCATCAATTCTTTCCTTCTGAATATTTAAAACCACTTTCTAAAGATAGAGAAAAATTACATCAAGAAACAGATAAACTTCATCAACAAGGTTGGGGTTATACAAAAACCCATCGCCACGTGGTTAAAAACGAACTTCAGTCATTTTATTTTATGGACGGGCCTGGCTCTATGCCCATGTTTCTTAATTTGTTGTCTAATTTCTCAGCATGATTATTTAGTTGATCAATTCTCTCTCTCCTCCCAGAAAAGAATAAAGATCCATGGAAACTCTTCTCCTCTTCTTTCATAGAGGCTTCTATCGGTGCTTCTATCGGTGCTTCTATCGTTTTTGATGCAACTATGTGTTTTATCACCTTCGATAAAATTCCCATGGTATTTTTCCCTGTTAGACTACTCTATTTCTAATGCTGATTCTACATTCCACAGTTTACAAAGTTCATTGAACATTGTTTTTTCATTTTTATGAATAACACCATCTATTAATATCATCGCCTTGATTACTTCAATAAAACTTTTCTTAATACTCTCGCTGTCTTTTGTTTCATTTATGAGTTTTCCCATTTCCATAGTTCTTGATTTTATCTTATCGAATCCTTTAGAAATTATATTTTCGTTATCCTTTATTTGTGATTCAACTATCTTTTTTTCTTCATCTGTTAGTTCCCTCATTGTATTCTCAATGATTTCAGCCTCTTTATCTAATACATCAAAATCACAATTCATGAACATATAAAGAATGTTAAACAAGATGACTTCTGCTGTGTTTGTTTTGTTATTCATCTTTACGGCTTGGTTTGTATATGAATAACTCTCCTTATTTACTTTCTAAGTATAATAATATTTTGGGTAAACAAGGAATGGTTATTAAGAAATAAACAAAAACCCCGTGATAAAAATAAGCCGTTTTTTTTAAAAACTCTGAATTATCTATAAATAAGTTCTCGTGTTCTTGTGACGTGGTTTTTGGTATTGTTTCATGACTACTGTCTTCAGGTTTGGTTGAAAAAATTTCTTCGCAACTCACAGACAACGTGAGAAAGGACAACGAAAAGAAGGGGTTGGATAAATATATCTACAACAGGAACGAAGGCCTCAATCTATAAGTCCCCCTGTTGGATTTTCTATTAAGATTTATGTACGTTGCATCTTTCTGATTATTAATATGGTTAGCTATTCTCCATAAGGTCCGCCGTATGCACCCATGTCGTTCTGGGAGCCGTTATTGTCCCGGTATTCATCTCCTGGATGTCCCGTGTTGGTACAGGGTGAATCGGGACGTAAATGGAAATCTTCATTGGCCACTTCAAGAAACAGAGGATCGTCTGGGATATTTCCGTTAGAATCCGTTGGGTCGGCATCCTTGAAACGACAGTATGCCACAACAGAAGCGGGGGTGTCATCCGTTACAAGCAAATCAAACCCCGTATGCCCCGAGATAATATTATTCAAGAATAGTACCGAGCTATTGGTAATGGAGACACCTCCCAAGGAATCACCAGCGATACTATTCCCTACAATCGTGTTATTGATCACTTCTCCAGTGGCGTTGCTGATAAAGATGCCGCCCACATTATCACCCTCATTATGAAAGACAATATTGTTGTACAGGCTGGCATTCCCAGTTAAGTATAATCCGCCGCCCACCCCTGCGGCTTGATTATCCACGATGAAGTTGTTCCGTAATACTGCGCTTCCAGTAGCATATACACCGCCACCAGGTGTAAATGCACCTATACCTCCAGTCCCACGCTCTAGTCGAAACCCTTCAAAAACACCGTCATTGATATTAAGACACCGATCACTATCTGAAGCAATAATAGTGGTCCCTCCATGGTCATCGATCGCTCGAACTAGAATGTCTTTTCCTAAAATGGATAGGCTCCCTGGGTATTTTCCAGAAGATACCAATATGGAATCTCCATCGTCAATCACAAGACTCTCAAAAGCCGCTTGGATTGATTCATAGTCATCTGGTATGTATAAAGAAGTTGTTCTCGGAATTGTGGTTTCTCCTTCGGTCCATTTTTCGTTGCCCTGAACATCAGAAAAGGTCACTCGGTATTGAAAATCTTCATCATCGTTGACCACATCCGTGTATGTTATTACTAAGGGATTCGTAAGTATTGCCCGCAGTATCCAGTCTGTCTCTAAAGAGATTCTACGCTCTACCGTTACTTTGGAAAAATTTTCAACTATAACTTCACTCCAAGTTAACTTGACATCAGATGAATCTACAAGCCGTGTAATGGAATGTTCGATGGTTAAGTCAAGGAGTGCATCCGGGATAGTTTCATCTGTATCAAAAGACCATTCACAGGCATAAACCAGAAAGACCAAGACATAAAGAGAGAGTATCCTCACTTTTCTTTCTTTTTATTTGAAAGGGTTAGCTTAAGGGAAAACAAAGTTCGATGGGCTTCATAATAGTTAAAAGGATCATTAGAGTAATGGGCGAAATCCACAAATGTGATTTGATTGGAAAAGAGGTTTCGTATTGAGTAGCTTGCACTTACATCAAACAGCCAGATTGATTCTGTAAGCGTTAACGTTAGATTAGTATTTTTGCGGCTGTCATATTGCCTAATCTCAACTCCTCCTCGCTGGTAGATCTGTGGTCCTTCATAAAGGTGACTAAGATTAAGATGAAATATCCCTTTTCGCCAATCAAGAATAAAACGACCTATGGTACTTGGCTTGTTGGGAAACGCTTCTTTGTTGCTGACACTCACGAGTGTCATATTTCCAGTGAATTCTAAGTATCCATAAAATATTTCCAGCAACTTGATTTTGGTCCCAATCTCAATACCGTTGACGGACGCTATGGGCGTATTGTATGGAATTGGCAGGAAGTCCCCGATCAGTCGGTAAGCGATTTTGTCGATATAATGATTACGAAAGACACTTCCGCTGACCATCCAGTGGTCGATGAAGGGCACGGCCATTTGTCCCCATATAAGCTCTCCTCCCACCTCTGTCGTAGATAAGTGTTCCACAAACAGATCATCAGTTAAGACCCCTTGGAATAGCACAGTCTTTTCTTCCGAGCTTATTCCGTGGAGTATTGCGTCGGCTTGATCACGTGTTGTAAACCAGAGAAAATAGTCGTTCAAAGTGGGGGGTCGCTTATTCCAACCTTGGTTGAAAAAGAGGTTATATCTAAAGCGCGGAGTTGTTCCTCTAAGATAGGCTCCTAACCGGAGTGTACTCATTTCCATTTTTGATTTTTTTTCGTAGCGGGTCTCCTGGATAAAACTTTGATTCCAGCTATCAGATGCCTGATTAAATAGAGAATCAAATTCGGTGATAATCTGACGATGATGATATTGGGCTCTGCTTGGACGAACACCTAATTCAAAACGGATCGACTCCATAGTGGGGGTGTCGGTCGGAGCCGTGTAGCGCAAAACCCCAGCCCAGCCCCTGTCTAGCCATCTTAATCGTGCATTATCTCCCCAACTCTGTTTTATATCTTTAGGCGTGATCCGGTTATAACCAAAATACCACTGGTCTTCCATCTCCCACTGGAGTGTTCCGTCCCACCGATCCCAGTGAAAATATTTTCCGATACGAAACATGGTGGTTTCTTCATCAAGATCCCGGGTGATATTATCAAAAAAAGAGTCCTGCCATGCCCAGACCCTGAAACCGTATTGGATATCCCAGTCGCGGGTACCTAGAATTGATCCATGGAAACTCGCCCGATTCACTGATAAACTATCTTTAACAATGATAGAACCAGCAGGGAATTTTATTGAATTGCCCAGTGACAGGTGTCTTGCTGAAACCTGTCCATCAGTTAAATCGAGTGTAGAAACAAGGTTTCTAAAGAGGGTAGTGTAGAGTGTCTGGCCATCATATAACCGTGACTTACCAGAATAACGACCACCAAATCCAAGGGAGTGGATCCGCAGACTGATGGCCCCTGATAAATCCTGATCTCTTTCATCGGTTAGGCCAACATTACGGTATAGGGTTAGTGTGTTGCTTTCGGGTGATTGTGAGGATAAATGAATCACGCCCCCAAAATTCCCAGGACCAAAGAAAACAGAATTTCCCCCTCTTATAATCTCCACGCTGGACAAATCCATCATGTCGATGGCAGAGAGGTCTGCGACGCCGTCAAGCGGCCTGTTGAGCTTTGCCCCATCTAAGTAAACTGATACCTCATTGGCATTGCTGCCCCTAATGCTGGCCGTTTGTCGTCCTGATGTGGTAGTAGAAATTACGATACTGCTCATTTCTTGTAGTACCTCTCCGAGGTCACGGATACCACGAACCTCAATTTGTTCTAAGGAAACGTCCTCTCCACTGCTGGATACTTCCCTCTCTATTTTTCTGCGCTCACCCGTGATCAAAATCTCTTCTCCCTTCAACACCAAAGATTCCATCTCCATCCAGATTTCACTGGGGACTAAGACCGCGACCTCCTGTTCACTGTAACCGATATGTGAGACGCGAATCATAATAGGAAAGTCCCCTTGCCAATCAAATGAGAACACGCCTTTGTCATCTGTGGTGGTGCCCATGTTTGTGTTGACGATAAGGACATTTGCGCCTACAATTTCTTCTTGTGTCTCTTTATTTACTACCTTACCTGTTATTTGTGCGTGTACCGCACTAACCACCAGAAAAACAAGGCAAACAAAAACAGTTACTCGAGGGGTAGAATAGGGTAACATCGTTTATCAATATAACTCTTCATATCCGGCTCTTAAAAGAAGGTTTGTTTTAGAGTTTCAAACTGATATATGTAAACCTCGAGAATAGATTGTTTTTGATGTTGTGATATTGCTATTGTCTTTAGCGCTGGGAGGAGAGACCTCTTCATGGCTCACGGACAACACAAGGTAGGTCGGAAAGGATAGTAGGTAAATAAATTTACTAGTTCCAATTATCCTTTCAGTTTAAAGTTTACAGGTATCGAAATCCAAACCCCAACAGCCCGCTCTCTTTGTCTTGCCGGTCTAAAGCGTGTTTTTCGGATAGCCTTTATTGCGGCCTCATCAAGGCCCGTATTTGGAATTCCTTTAATGATTGTGGTTTCTATAACACGTCCTTGTTTATCAATAAAGGCCTGGATGAATACAGTACCTTCAATGCCGGCTTCTTGGGCAATTTCCGGATATTTTGGTCTAATTGGTGTTAGGGGGACCGGAGGATCATCATAAGGTATAAACTTAACCTGAGGGCCGGAAGGTGGTGGTGGAGGTGCATCCCATGCTTCAAAATCACTCAGGTCAGTTTCTTCAATAGTTAAATCATCTGCCAGATCTTCATCTTCAGATTCAATTGGTATTGATGGCCGTGCAGGCGGGGGTGGTCTTTCAATCTGCTGAGTTTGAGGGATATCAATCTGTTCAATAATAATTTGGTCATAATGTTCTTGAACTCCTTCGCCAGTAAATCGCGGGAGGACAAAAAACAGGGAAATTAAAAGAATTATACTAAGTAAACCTGTAACTCTTATTATAAATGGAAAACGGAGTTTAAGTGAGAGCTGTTCCAAAGACATAAATTAATCAAGGGACGTTTTTGTAGAATAGTTTAGTTTTAAAGCGTCTGCTTTCCTAAGCTCATTATGGATTCCTGAAACCAACTCCATTCTTGCTGATTCATCTGCTTTTAATGAAATAACAATCTGTGGATCTGCGACTCGTTTATCATATATGATGTTTCGAACATTTTCTATATTAAAGAGGCGGTCTTCAATTGAAATTAATCCTTCCTTAGAAATCCAAATATGTGATGTATGTCGTCTTGATTTAAGTTTTTCGATTCGTTTCGCTTTTGGAATTTCAATAGGTAAACCAGAAAATTCTCTGAGTACAGTTGTAACCATAAAAAATATTAACAACATGAATATTATATCGGGCATAGATGCCGTTGGAATTTCACTGGAAAGAGTTGTTTTTCGGATAAATTTCATCAGTCAGTATCTGCGATTGAAATGCGGGTTGCATCTGCTATTTTAAGTTGATCTATGATGGCCACATAATCTTTGTAGTGAGTTTTTTCATGTGTTTTGACAGAAATGATCAGCTTGTTATTTTCCCTGAGTTTCTCTTTTACTATGCGGCTGACATCTTTTAAATTTACTGGTTCACCTCCCAGCAAAACCATTCCAGAGGAATTAATAAGGCAGTTTAAAATATTTTTTTTCTTTATTTCAATTGTTTCTCCCTCGGCAGGTAGCACCAGACCCAACCCTTTGTCTATGTCAATTGTTGTTGTAACAAGAAAAAAGATAAGGAGTAAAAAAGCAATATCTGCCATGGATGAGGTAGGGATTTCCCCTCCCTTGAATCTGCGTTTTATTTTTCCCACAGGTTTTTCTTAAAGCTTTTTCTTCCTTCCTTTTGATACATCTAGATCATAAAGATGATCAACAAGTCGGACTGATTGCTCTTCCATATCTAACACAAGTTTGTCAATTCTGGATACAAAAAAATTCTGAAAAACCTGTATAATCATAGCGACAATTAAACCAAACGCAGTTGTAAGCAGTGCTTGTGATATACCACCGGCTACAACAGCTGGCGAAATATCATTGGCTGCAGCAATAGCATCAAATGCTTTTACCATACCAGCTACTGTCCCCGTAAAACCGATCATTGGGGCAATTGTAACAACGGCGTTTAACCAGATCATATTTTTTTCGAGGAAAGCCATTTCCATTGGACCGGCATTCTGTATTGCCTTTTCTACTTCAGATATACCATGGTGTCGTCGTGTAAGACCGGCATGAAATACTTTCGCTACTGGACCCTGAGTGTCCTCACAAAGCTGAACAGCTTCTTCTAAGTTCTTTCCTTCGATTTTTTCGGAAATTTCTTTGAAAAACTTCTGTTCATCAATCGATGACATTAGTAAAGAATACAATCTCTCGGCTGAGATTGCAAATCCAGCCAATAGTGTAATCAAAATAGGCCACATAAAGGGGCCACCATTTACAAAATATTCTACCATTTATTCCTCCAATGAATTAATAGATTATTTTCTTTTCTTATAGAAATTATGAGAATTTAAGGGTTATCATCAAGGAAAGAAGAAGCTTCTTCAAAATATTTTAATGCTTCTATTATTTGGTTATCCGTTCTTCTGCGGATTCCCCAAGTTTCGTTGTTTCCCCAGAGAATTCCTGCACACTCTGCTTTCAGGTGATTCATAATATAATTTTTATTGTTATATATTGCTGTTGAGTCATATTGAATATCCTCTTGTTTTAAATAGAAGAGAAAATCCTGGAATTCGTGTTCTGACAAAGACCAATGATCTCGAAATTTTGTAAAATTATTAATGTTTTCAGATGTCTTGTTTTTCATCTCATTATTACTTAAATAAATAGAAGCCCAGTTAAATAAGGGACGTTTAGAGTTTGAAAGAAGCTTATACGTTTCGTTCTCGATAAGTGTATCCCTTGGTATGTAAATATCGGGCGTGATTCCCCCTCCCCCGTAAACGACTCTTCCAGAGCGGGTAAGATATTTAGGGCGTAATGCCTTCAAAGAATCAATTTTTTTCTCACGGTCTTTTTCATACAGTTTGAGATAATATTGATCATCCCCTCCCTTTTCATATGGTCGCTGAATTAGTCGTCCGCTTGGTGTAAAGTACCGTGCAATGGTTATACGAATAGCTGACCCGTCCTTTAATGGAAGTTGTTTTTGGACAAGACCCTTGCCAAATGTTGTTTCTCCTGCGATGAGCCCTCGATCAATGTCTTGTATAGCTCCAGAAACAATTTCACTTGCGCTAGCGGAGCCCCGGTTTACAAGGACAACTAACGGAATATTTCCATCACCTATATGAGGATGTGCGATGAAGACCTGTTCTGTATCTTTACGTTTTCCTTTTGTAAAAACAAGCGTATCTTTCTGAGTAATAAATAAGTCGGCAATTCCTGCTGCCTGTTCAAGATATCCACCACTATTATTTCGTAAGTCAAAAAGAAGCCTGGTCATGCCTTGTTTTTTCAAATTTTCAATAGATTTTTTTACTTCTGTTGCCGTTGTTGCGGAAAATCGTGTTAACCAGATATAACCAGTAGAATCATCATACATTATTGATGCTCGGACGCTGTAAATAGGAATATTATCTCGTATGATAGTTACCTCAAAAGGATCGTCAAGACCAATACGACGGACAGTTATATTTACAGACGTTCCTTTCTTTCCGCGGAGATCTTTAAAAACTTGATCTTTTGTTATATTATATGCATCTTTACCATTAATAGCAATTATTTGATCTCCGGGAAGAAGGCCTGCGCGTTCGGATGGACTATCAGCCACAGGCGAAATAACAGTAATATAGCCACCAAGAATATCAAATTCGATACCAATTCCTTGAAATGTCCCCTTAAATTTTTCATCAATATCTTCTAGTTTCTTGGCTGGAATGTAAATCGAGTGAGGGTCTAGTTCTTTCATCATTCCCTTAAAAGCACCTTCCATCAGTTTATCTAATTCTATTGTATCAAAATAGTATTGGTTAATAAACTGAAGTATTTGGTTTAGGACCTGCATTTTTGACCTAATAATTTTGTAGGAGTCTTTTCCCTGTGAGTAGAGATTGCGGGAAAAAGGAGCGACAAGAATGATTATGACGATCGCAGCACCAAGAAGGGACAGGAGTCTTTTTGACTTTATTTTTTTCATTTTTTAGTATTTTTAAATCAATCAGCTGGCGAATATACCAATGATCTTTAGGAAAAAACAGGGGCTTTTGCTTGTTTTATGTAAGATTGATAAACTATATTTCATAAAATGAGAAGTACATCAAAATTGAATAAAAATCAGCTTTTCCCCCTTCTGTTATATCCTTACCAAACTAAGTTGTTCGTCATAATTCGACCTAAAGATATATATTCTTGATTAGGAGAAGAAAACGAAATCCCTTTATTGGGTTATTATTTCTGATTTCTTTGTCTGGTATGCCCTTTTATGTAGATGGTACATATGATTTAGACGGAGACAGTCTTAGCGAACTTCTTTTGTTCTATGATGAGAAAGACGGGGGGGAAATTCATTATGTTGAAATAGAAAAGAATGGGAACCATACCCTTCTATGGTCATTTGTAGCCACAGAAAATATTCTGGGACACATATCAAGTGTTAAAATGGTTGATCTAGAAAATGATAATGTTCCGGAGATTGTTGCAACATTAAGAACTGAAGTAAGAAACAAAAATAATAATACTCCGTGGCTACTTTTATTTAAATGGGAAGGACAAACCTTTTCACCGCTACCTATGGAGCTCTATGAGGATGATTTGTCGATTGGTCGAATTCGTTCATCTAATTTTGTAGTATTAAATAATAATGAAATGACCACCACAATGGGGGCGGCCTTTGCAACTCCTCTGAGGACAGGGGCAATTTTTAACATCAACATGGTAGGCAATGAAATTCAGCTAATGGATTTTAGACTGCTTGAGTCTTCTGTTGTCGGCAATGGGTATGGTAAGGTGTTTATAAGCTCTTTTGAACATAAAGAAAAAAACAAAGTTGTCTTATTCACATTGGAAGCCAATTTAATTAAGATAAGCATGTATGATATGCTGGATAGTAGCAACCCGTTACAGGAAATATTTTCGGATATTTTTAGTCTTAATGGAGCAAAGAAACTTTTTGTGCCTGGGATTATGACAACCGATGAAGATATGAATGGAAATGAGGAGTTATTATTGCCGTTTTTGAATGGTGAAGTAGCGACACTTTCGATTGAAGGTGGGGAGATGATACTAAAACCAAGTTCTTTTAGTAAAAAACCGCTATTTTTCTTAAATAAAGAGGCGAATGAAAAAGAAATAAATAGCTTAGTTTTAGCAAGGATTGAAGCAGGGCTGTATAAGTCATCATTGTTCCCCAAACCCACTGAATTACTAACAGATAAAGACAGGCCAGATCATTTTGTTTCTAATCTCCTAGAAACAA
>ERZ651768.3665-NODE-3665-length-10212-cov-10.892255_pt1 | contig 10212 bp, 5 predicted proteins | sample MGYA00514754_ERZ651768 | MGnify/ENA metagenome assembly ERZ651768 | reverse complement strand
ATTATCTCGTTCTACAATGATCATAAGATCATCTTCAATCCAGATGCCGTTGGGATAAGCAAATTGACTGACTCCATCCCCGTTGCTTCCTATTACACGCACCTTTTTTCCACTATTTGCGTCATACACAGACAGACGATCACCATCTTTACCGGTTACAACAATCCACGCTTCATTATTACCGTGGTAGACGGCAGGAGAATCGAGCTCATCATCTGGTTGTATGGGTGTAAAATAGATTTCATTGAGTGTGCTCGAGGGTCTCTCACAAGAAACAATCAAAGCTAAAAAAAAGAGTGGGCAGATTATTCTGTCCACTCTTTTCAGGTAATACGTTTTACTGTCTGCCATACTGCCCATATTACGTGCTTGATTCCGAAGATGATGCCTGTTCCAACTTTCTGATCCTATCAATCTGTTGCAGGTTCCACTTGTCACTGCTGTATGGTGTAGTGAACCAGGCGTCCAAAATTTCTTTCAGTGTTGTATCATCCGTAGACTGGAGGCTCAAAGCAAGAACATTGGCATGATTCCAGGTGCGGGCACCTTTCGTTGTTGCACCATCCAGGCAAAGGGCGGCCCTTATCCCTTTTATCTTGTTAGCAGCAATGGAAGCCCCTGTGCCGGTCCAGCACATGACAATACCTTCTGCAGCCTCACCGCTGGCCACAAGTTGAGCTGCCCGCTCAGTCACTACAGGCCAGTCCATTGACTCATCCTTTTCCGGGCCGAAGTAGGTGACATCGTGACCTCTCTCTTTCAGTTCGCAAAAAAGTGACTCTACGAGAGGTGTCCGTTCATCGGTACTAACAGCTATCTTCATGGAGCAAATTTATTGCACGGAGCGACAGGGAGCACCAAGACTTTAATCCTGCCCAATGAATCGAACTTCAGCTGATCATCTGGTAAACATTTGCCACCAGGCGCTACCGGGAAAGTATGATCCTATGACAACAGCAGTGCTGAAACGGTTGACCTATGAACTGGATATCATCATTGATAGGGGTTACGCCGATTACTTTCTCATTGTCTGGGATATTGTTCAGTGGGCAAACAGGCGAGGCATTCCCACGGTAGGGCGTGGCTCGGCGGCTGGAAGTTTAGTGTCATATCTCTTGAGTATTACTCCGGTAGATCCCATAGAACACAATCTCATCTTTGAGCGATTTCTCAACCCTGACCGGGAAGAACCGCCGGATATTGATGTGGATCTCTGTTGGAAGCGCCGGGACGAAGTGCTGGAATATGTCTATGAACAGTACGGAAGAGATCGGGTGGCTATGATTTCTACATTTAACACTTACCATCTAAGGGGAGCAGTGCGAGATGTGGCGCGGGCTATGGGGCTGTCGGAAAAGGAGATCGGCAAAGTGTCCCGTGAGTTGCCACGGCGCTATGAAAAGGGATGCGGGAAACGGGTGATGGAGGATGATAGATACAGGGAAATATTCGGGCTGGCGCAAAAACTGCAGGGACGACCACGGCATATGGGTATCCACTGTGGTGGTATTGTCATTGCACCGGAAAAAATCACCAACTATGTACCGCTCCAGCGGTCCACCAAAGGTCCAGTGGTAACCCAGTTTGATATGCATGGGATTGAAAAAATGGGGCTGGTGAAGATTGATCTGCTGGGGCAACGCTCCCTCACTGTGGTGGCGGAAATGGCTGACACCTTAAAAGAAAAGTATAACATACACTTCAACCGCTACACTATGCCAGCCATGGATGAAAGAACAAAAGTGCTCATCAGGGAGGGCAGCACCATGGGCGTTTTCCAGATCGAATCGCCAGGAATGCGGGGAATGTTGAAAAAACTGAAAGTGGACTCTTTTGAGATGATCACCGCCGCCAGTTCGGTAATTCGTCCTGGGCCCGCCGATTCAGGAATGTTGAGACATTTCGTCAAACGACACCATGGTAAAGAAAAAGTGGAGACAGTCCATGCCTCTCTCACAGAACTGCTGAAAGAGACCTACGGTGTTATGCTTTACCAGGAGGATGTGATCAAGATTGCCGAAGCTATTGCAGGATGGAGCTTGGCGGAATCAGACAGGTTGCGGCGGTCCATGAGCGGAAAGCGGGTGGATGAGCCATTCATGGAGCACCGGGATCACTTCATCCGGGACGCGGTGAAACGGGGAATAAATGTGGAAGCGGCCCTGGAGGTCTGGCGGCAGATGGAAGCTTTTTCCGGGTACGCTTTCTGCAAAGCACACTCCGCCGCCTATTCGGTCATTTCCGTCCAATCGGCGTGGCTCAAGGCCCACTTCCCGGCGGAATTCTTGGCGGCTGTCATGTCCAACTACGGTGGCTTTTACCACACTTCGTGCTACCTGGAAGAGGCACGGCGGCTCGGTGTTACCATCCTTTCGCCGAATGTGAATGAATCGGAACCCTACTTTACAGCAAATGACAACGTACCGTGGCTCCGTATCGGTCTTTTGCAAATTAAGGGACTTACCCGACAGACCCTCATCGCGCTACTGGAAAAACGGACAGAACGACCCTTCGAATCACTGGAAGATTTTTGTATCCGGGTGAAGCCGACCTATCGAGAAGCGGAAACACTCATCCGGTGCGGCGCTTTTGATTCACTGGGCTACACTCGCCCCCAACATTTGTGGCGGTTGAAGCTGTTCTACCATAAACTGAAAGCGAGCCGTGATGGGATGTTTCCCAGCGTGGTGAAAACATCTTCCGAAATCCCGTGGGTGGATTACCCTCTAGAGCAAAAGTTGAGAGATGAACTGGAACTGATGGAACTGACAGTGGAGAAGCATCCGCTCTGGATCTGGAAGGAGGCTCTTCAGCAACATGTCAACAAAGTGGGTAGATTTGTTCACAGTCAGGAGTTGACTCAATATGTGGGTAAAAAAGTTAAGCTGGTGGGTTGGATGCTCACTACTCGCCGGACAAAAACCAAGCCGGGAGAGATAATGCAGTTTCTCTCCTGCGAAGATTTGACGGCGACGTACGAAGCGGTACTTTTTCCTGGGACATACCGTAAGTTTGGTCACCTCATCAGAAGTCGGGGGCCGTACATTATTGAAGGACATGTAGAGAACGATTTTGGTCACACACCGGTAACTGTAGAACAGCTAACTGTACTGGCAGATAGCGAGCCACCGATACCAAGCATGAAGCAATCATGGAACCGAGCGTGAGATCCGCTCCATTATGCTGAATCTCCTGATATGTCTAAATTTCTACAAGTATGCTGTTGATGTTACCAGGTGACTAATAAGATAAATAGAACAGTTATCGGAGTCGGAACACTCTTGTTGCTGGGGTTTTCCGCCTATCAATATTTGCACTCGTCATTGCCTCCCTATGAAGGTAATCTGAAAATAAGCGGACTGAGAGAAGAGGTTGAAGTTTTCTTTGACGACTACGCAGTACCTCACGTTTATGCTAAGAATGAGACTGACATGTTCTATACGGCAGGATACCTCATGGCCCGGGAGCGACTTTTCCAGATGACAGTGAATGCTGCCACTACTGAAGGGACACTGTCGAAGCTATTTGGTGAAAGTCAGCTTAAGAGTGACATCTTTCTCAGGACGTGGGGCATCCCGAAAATTGCCGAGGAACTTGTGAATTATGTCCGTCCAGAATCAAGAGAAGTTCTGGAAACTTTTTGTAACGGAGTTAATGCATATATTGATGAGATAGGCGGTGATCTTCCCGTAGAATTCAAACTGTTGCGGATAAAACCTATCCGTTGGGAGCCGAAGCATGTAACTGGCTATGCTAGGCTAATGGCCTATTCACTTTCACAGTCGTGGTATCCGGAGATGATGCTGGGACAAGTGGCGTACATGTTTGGTGAGAAGAAGGCATTGGAGCTGTGGCCCGTGGCTCCGGATGAGTCCCCGGAATCACTTCCCACAGTAGCTTTTGACCTGGCACCTGTTTGGGAAGCAATGTCCGTTGCCGATGAAAAAATTCGTAGACTACTGGGGACAGCTGGTGGCCATCTCGGTTCAAACAGTTGGGTGGTCTCTGGCGCCAGAACAAAGTCTGGTAAACCCATTCTATCCAACGACCCACACCTGGGGATGACGCAACCTTCCATCTGGTACGAGATGCATCTTGTGGGAGGGAAATATGATGTGAGTGGTGTTTGCTTTCCAGGAACCCCTTTTGTGATTCTTGGGCAAAATCGGAATGCTGCCTGGGGGTTTACAAACCTAATGACGGATGATTTGGACTTTTATGTGGAAAAAGTGAATCCTGATAATTCCAACCAATACTATTACGATGGCATATGGAAAGAAATGATACTGAGGGATGAGCAAATCCCCGTAAAAGGTGGCAAAACGCAGACGTTGCTGGTTCGCGAAACGCATCGAGGTCCCGTCATTTCTGATCTCCATCCCTTGGCAAAAGGAGGGGATAGAGTCATCTCATTTCGCTGGACCGGTCGCGACATGAGTGACGAGGTGGACGCATTCCTGCGCCTCAACACTATGGAGAACTGGCGCGATTTTTCAGAGGCCGTTTCCCGTTTCACCGTTCCGGGACAAAACATTATTTATGCCGACACAAAAGGGAACATCGGCTGGCGACCGGCTGTCAGGATTCCCAAACGAAAGGGTGGGGAGACTCTTGTGCCGCTGCCAGGAGAGACATCGGAATATGACTGGAAGGGCTTTGTTAAATCTTCAGCAATGCCGAGGCTCTTCAATCCTCCCACTGGTATCATCGTAACAGCGAATCACCGGACAATCCCTGACAATTCCCCTTATTATGTATCAAGCCTCTGGCATGAAAAATCTCGACATGACCGAATCTCAGAACTTCTTGATGGGCGGTCAAATCTCACCGTTGATGATATGACAGCGATCCAGCAGGATGTAGTTTCTCCTTTTGGTCAGGACATTGCACCCTATTTCATTAAAGCGTTTGAAAACGAGACAGTTGAAGAAGGTAGCAACCTTCAGTACGCCATCAATGTTCTTGGAGAATGGGCCGGCGGATTTGAGCCCGAATCTGTTGGTGGACTCATTTTCAGTACAGTTATGCTGGAACTTTTGGAGGCGGTCTACGTCGATGAAATGGCACTTCTTGGAGATGACTTTTTTTTAGCATGGATAGGACCCGTGGGGGCACGGGGCAATTGGGCAATTTCTCTTCGCAACCTAAGAGGTATACTGGAACGGGGTGGTTCATCCTGGGTCGATGATGTGAGAACCCCGGACCGGGTGGAGAACTTGGATGAAATCATTCGCAGGGCGTTCCGCTCAGCTGTGACCGAACTGGAAACGCGCCTTGGACCATCGCCAGGAAACTGGTGGTGGGGCCGGCTTCATACCCTTACACATGTTCATACCATCGGTGGCGCAATGCCACTTCTGGACCGTCTATTTGGTTTTAATGTAGGGCCCTTTGAAAGTGGTGGATCGAGTACTACCATTAATAATGGTGAGTATACACTCTCGGCTCCATTCCAACGGGTTGTGGGCCCATCATTTCGGAGGATTGTAGACCTTTCAGATATGAATAGTACACAATTTGTATTGCCTACTGGTCAGTCTGGGTTACCCCGAAGTCCACACTACGCTGATCAGGCACCACTCTATATGTCTGGCCGCTATAGGACAACACTCATGGATGAAGCAACCGTTCGTAACTCCGGTTTCCAAAAACTGGTACTGAAACCGTCCGTTCAGTGACATTTATGACAACCGCCGCTTTTCTGCTGTTTTTTATTGGTGCAATTGTTGTAAAGCATCTCTTTTTTTGGCACCCCATGGATGTGAACCATCTCTATAAGGATGGGCCCCTCATGATGGGGCATCGCGGATCGCCGAAACAAGCGCCGGAAAATACAACACTTTCATTTCAGCAAGCTGTGGATACCGGCCTCAAAGGCATCGAAGTGGATGTACTCTGTACAAAAGATGGTAAGGTTGTCTGTTCCCACAATCATGATCTGGAACGTGAAACAGACGGTTCGGGATACATCCATGAATCTGATTTTTCAGAGCTCCGAGGGATAAACGCCGGAGTCAAATTTCCTCAACTGGGTGTTACCCCGATTCCTACGCTGGCCGAACTCGTATCAGCTCTGCCTATAAAGAGCATCCTCAATATTGAGATTAAGTCCATAAAATTGTTTGACTTGCAGGCAGTACCGAAAGTTGTGGAACTCATCAGGGAACATCAACTGCACGGCAGGGTCATAATCTCTAGTTTCAATCCTCTTGTTATTGGTTGGGTCAAAATGATGGATCGTACCATTCCCACCGCTTACCTCTGGAGCGATGAAAATGTACCGCCAATTCTCACCAAGCCGCGGTTTATCAATGTCGTTCATCCGGACATGCTTCACCCATCGGCCCATCTCATGAACGAAAATGTGATACGCTTCGCAAAACGAAAGAGACTTCGACTGAATGTTTGGACTGTAAACAACTTGCCTGCCATGAATTGGCTAATGGCGCTTGGGGTGGACGGTCTCATATCCGATTTTCCTCTGTTGATGCTGGAAGTTTCTGGCAGAATGCAGCAGCAGTCAGCCGCCTAACTACTACAGGTACTTCTTAAGCAGAAAAATCCGACTTTCATGTTTGAAAGCACGTAGGAAGAGAATAATTTACCCGGTTGGTCGCTATGGCTCGTTCAACCGATAAAATCGTCGTCCGGGGCGCTCGGGAACACAATTTGAAAAATATCCATGTGGAGATTCCGCGTGACAAATTTGTGGTTTTGACCGGTCTCTCCGGATCGGGTAAATCTTCCCTCGCTTTTGATACCATTTATGCAGAGGGGCAACGCCGGTATGTAGAATCTCTTTCAGCTTATGCCCGACAGTTTCTGAGTCTGATGGAAAAACCGGATGTAGATTACATTGAAGGTCTCTCACCGGCTATTTCCATAGGGCAGAAAGCTTCTTCACGGAACCCTCGTTCTACGGTAGGGACTGTTACTGAAATTCACGATTACCTCCGTTTATTATATGCCCGAATTGGGAAACCTCACTGTTGGAAGTGTGGTGACCCTATCCAGCGGCAGACTGTTCAGCAGATTGTTGATGCGGTTATGAAATTTCATGAAGGAGCCAGACTGCAGATTCTTGCTCCTGTGGTCCGAGGCCGGAAAGGTCAGTTCAAAGAAGTGTTTAGAGAGGTCAGCCGGGAAGGTTTTGTCCGGGTAAGAGTGGATGGCAAGTTGCGGGACCTGGCTGAGAAAATCATCCTCCACCGTAACAAGAAGCACAATATTGAAGTGGTAGTGGACAGGATCATTCTTGAGAAAGCTGTTAAGGAAAGGCTTACCGAATCTGTAGAGTTGGCACTGAAGATTGGTTTCGGATTGGTTATTGTCAACATTTTACCGAAGGAGGAACACATTTTCAGTGAACATTTCGCTTGTCCCAAATGCGAAGTGAGTATGGAAGAGCTTTCGCCGAGAATGTTCTCTTTTAATTCACCTTACGGCGCCTGTAGAACCTGCGATGGGCTCGGTTCACGTATGGAAGTTGATCCGGGATTTCTTGTCCCGGACAAGAAGAAATCTCTGATTCAGGGTGCCATCCTGCCTTTGGGTGAACAGCCCCGAGGAAACTGGTACAGTGCCATCCTGAAAAGTCTTGCCCACCATTACAACTTCAAGTTCACCACGCCCTGGTACAAACTTCCTAAACGGGCCCAGGAAGTACTCCTGTTTGGAACGGGTAGTGATCAGGTTAAGATGCAGTATAAGTCCAAACGATTTTCCGGTGAGTATTCCGGAGGTTTTGAAGGCGTCATCCGAAACCTAGAGCGGCGATATCGCCAGACAAAATCAGCAGGTATCCATGAGTGGATTGAGAAGTTCATGAGCATGCGTCCCTGTCCCGAATGTAGTGGTGCCCGCCTCCGGAAACAGAGTCTTGCAGTAACTCTGGGTGGTCTCAATATCGGGCAATTGTCAAAAAAATCTATTCGAGAAGAGGCTGAGTTTTTTCAGAAATTAAAACTGACCAAAAGTGAAGCCACAATCGCCAAACAAATTCTAAAAGAAGTTAAACAGAGGCTCCAGTTTCTTGAGAACGTGGGCCTGGATTATCTAACACTTGAACGGTCGGCAGCCACCCTTTCCGGCGGTGAAGCGCAGCGGATTCGGCTGGCCACGCAGATCGGCTCTCAGCTTGTGGGAGTCCTGTATATCCTTGATGAACCATCCATTGGACTTCACCAGCGTGATAACAAACGGCTTATTGCCACCTTGGAAAAACTGAGGGATCTGGGAAATACTGTCCTTGTGGTGGAACACGATCGGGAAACCATAGAGAGAGCCGATTTTGTAGTGGATCTCGGGCCTGGAGCCGGGGAGACAGGTGGTGATGTGGTTTTTTCAGGTGCCCCCGGTAAACTGGCCAAAGCGGATAATTCAATCACAGGGCAATATCTGTCGGGAAAGAAAAAGATTGAAATTCCCTCTGAAAGGCGGAACGGTTTGGGAAAAAATATTTTGCTGTCGGGTGCTAGTGGGAACAATCTCAAATCTCTCGATGTCTCATTTCCGCTGGGGAGATTTATCTGTGTGACGGGTGTATCCGGTTCAGGTAAGAGTACGTTGGTTAATGAGACGCTCTATCCCATTATGGCCAGACAGTTCCACAACGCCAGGAAAACGCCTCTTTCTTACAAGGATATGGAAGGGTTACTCTATCTGGATAAGGTTATTGACATTGATCAATCTCCTATCGGGAGGACGCCGAGATCAAATCCCGCCACCTATACGGGCGTTTTTACACATATCCGCGAACTATTTGCGAAATTACCCGAGTCAAAACTGCGAGGTTATAAACCAGGACGCTTTTCCTTCAACGTGAAGGGTGGGCGGTGTGAAGCGTGCAAAGGTGACGGCATCATTAAGATAGAGATGCATTTCTTACCTGACGTCTATGTGCAGTGTGAGGTGTGTAAAGGGTCTCGGTACAACCGTGAGACGTTGGAGATAAGCTATAAGGGGAAAACAATTGCCGATGTTTTGGGTATGACAGTGGAGGAAGCACTCGGCTTTTTCAAGAACATTCCGCAGATTAAAAGGCGGCTGGATACCCTTCGGGATGTGGGACTTGGCTATATCCGCCTGGGCCAGCAGGCGACGACACTCTCAGGAGGCGAGGCTCAGCGGGTAAAACTTTCCTCAGAGCTTTCTCGTATCGGTACTGGCCGCACACTCTACATTCTTGATGAGCCCACCACCGGGCTCCATTTTGAGGATATTCGAATGCTGCTTAACGTTTTGACGCGGCTTGTGGAGAAAGGGAACAGTGTGATTGTTATTGAGCATAATCTCGATGTCATCAAGACTGCTGACTGGATCATTGATCTTGGTCCTGAAGGAGGTGATGAGGGTGGTACAATCGTTGCTGAGGGAACCCCGGAACAGGTCATGGGAAATAAAAAATCATATACTGGGCAATTCCTTAAACCCATTTTGAACGCTAAAACATGACGTCAAAAGAACTTGATACTCTCTCCATAAACACACTCCGGTTTCTAGCAACAGATGCGGTACAGGCTGCAAACTCCGGTCATCCGGGACTGCCACTTGGCGCGGCCCCCATGGCTTTTATAATTTGGAATCGGTTTCTGAAACACAATCCGGCAAATCCTCACTGGTTCGATAGGGATCGGTTTATCCTGTCTGCCGGACACGGTTCCGCATTGCTCTACGCCTTGCTCCATATGGCAGGTTATGATTTACCTATTAATGAGATTAAAAACTTTCGTCAGTGGGGGAGTAAAACACCGGGACATCCTGAATTTGGTCACACACCTGGTGTGGAAACCACCACCGGCCCCCTTGGGCAGGGATTTGCCAATGGTGTTGGCATGGCCATGGCGGAAAAGTTTCTTGCGGACAAATTCAATAAGGATGATTTAAATGTCATTGACCATTATACTTACGCCATTGTCTCTGATGGAGATCTTATGGAAGGAATTGCATCTGAAGCAGCCTCCGTAGCAGGTCATCTTGGTTTGGGCAAACTGATTTATCTCTATGATAACAACAGAATTACTATTGATGGTGGCACAGAGCTTGCGTTTACGGAAGATGTAGCTAAGCGTTTTGATGCTTATTGTTGGCATGTCCAAAATGTCAAGAATGGGAATGATTTGGATGCTATCGAATTAGCTGTGAAAAATGGACAAGAAGATTCACGGCCGTCGATCATTATAATACGGACACATATTGGCTACGGTAGTCCAA
>ERZ651768.3664-NODE-3664-length-10213-cov-2.675316_pt1 | contig 10213 bp, 8 predicted proteins | sample MGYA00514754_ERZ651768 | MGnify/ENA metagenome assembly ERZ651768 | reverse complement strand
CTTCGAGAACTTCGTGAAGTTGACGTACTGGACACCGTGGCTACACCACTCCGGTGGAACGGTGTGCGAGCCGGTCGACATTCCGGTCAACAAGCGGCACCTCGACATGGTGTACGCCCACCTGCGGTACAGCACGAAGCCGTTCATGGGGTCGGTCACTGCTCCTGAGCGAGCCGAAGACTCCATTGAGATGGCTCGCCTTGTGTACGGATCCGATCATCTCGAAAACCACTGCGTTATTCAGGGGAACATCAATGTCAACTCACCACTTGTGTTCGACGAGGTGATGACCGGGGCGCTCAAGGCCTACGCGCGGGCCAACCAAAGTTGTGTGATCTCACCGTTCATCATCGGTGGCGCAATGGGCCCGGTCACTCAGCCGGCGCTGATCGCCCAAGCCCACGCGGAGGCCATGGTGGGTATCGCCCTGGCACAACTGGTGCGACCCGGATCACCGATGGTGTACGGCAACTTTCTCACCACCATGGATCTGAAGAGTGGTGCTCCGACGTTCGGAACCCCCGAATCGGTGTTAGCCACCTACGCCGTTGGCCAGTTGGCCCGACGCCTCGGACTGCCCCTGCGCTGCGGCGGCCACTACACCGCGTCGAAAGTGGCCGATGGTCAGGCCATGCAGGAGTCAGCGGATGCAATGATGGCCGGGGTGCTGGCCGGGGCCAACTTCGTGCACCAGGCAGCGGGTTGGCTGGAAGGCGGCCTCACCATCAGCTATGAGAAATTTGTCATGGACGTCGAGCGCTGCGCTGTGTTGCACCGCCTGGTCGCCGGACTCAACATCGACGACAACGGTTTGGCGGCCGATGCCTACCGTGAGGCGGGGCCTGGGACAGCGTTCCTCGGGACGGCCCCCACTATGGCCAACTACACCTCCGCCAACCATCCCATCGTTCTGGCTGACACCAACTCGTTCGAACAATGGGTCGATGACGGCAGCCTCGATCAGCAGCAGCGGGCCAACCGCACCTGGAAGGCGATGTTGGCCGCGTACGAGGAGCCGCCCATCGACCCGGCGGTGGATGCATCCCTGCTGGCGTTCATCGATGAGCGCAAGGGCTCGATGCCCGATATGTGGTATTGAATCAACGAAGTTCGAGGAGTGGACGGAGGTGGGAGGTTGATGAAACTCATGCAGGTGGCCAAGTCGCTCGGTGCGATGCTGTTGGCGCCAATCGGGGTCAGGCGGAATCCGCCTCGACCCCCGATCGCCGTCGATCACTATGACATACCGATCTTGGCACTGACGCGCGATTTGGCGGTAACTAAAGCGGTCGACCTGCCGGTGGTGCGTACACCTCCTGGACGGTGGAAAGAATGGCCACCATTGGTATTGGCAGGTTGCGACGAACCCCTAGCGATGGATGCACCGGATCTTCGCGGGGTGTGGCAGGTATACAAGGGCCCATTGAAGGGCCACATTGAACGCAACGAACAGGCTGGCGCCCGCGTCGTCATCACCGGCGGTGGTGTGGTTCATGACATGACGGCCGACGGCTCGTTGATGCGTGATGAGGGAGTAGGTGGCGCGACCATCAGCGTCGCCGCGCGCTATGAGGACGCGCGCCTCAATCTATATCTCAACGGCAAACGACTTGTGGTCACCCGATACCGACATGGCGACGATCTCATATGGCGTTGGGGTCCATACACAAACCGTCTGCGACGGCTGACCGCCCCTAACGATGTTGCCTAGTCACCACCAGCTTGTTCAGCATTAGTGAGCCGCGCTACGCGGACCGCGGAGTAGCTGTCCAGGGTGCAGGCCGGTGGCCTCTCCCTCACGGAAAATCACCTCGCCGCTCTTGATGGTCGCGATGTAGCCGTCGGCTCGTTGAACCAATCGGCGCCCACCCGCGGGTAAATCATGAACCATTTCCGGTGGTCGGAGTTTCAGCCGATCGAAGTCAATGACGTTGACGTCGGCGATCATTCCGCGCTCGAGGGTACCCCGGTCTTCGAGTCCGACTTGGCGAGCGGTGTCACGACACTGGCGCTGCACGAGATATTCAAGCGGTAGCCGTTCGCCCCGAACCCGATCTCGAGCCCAGTGGGTGAGCATGTAGGTCGGGAAACTGGCATCGCAAATTACGCCACAGTGTGCGCCACCGTCACTTAAGCCCGGCAACGTGCCCTCGGCGAGGTTCATCTCGCGAAGAGCATCATGGTTGCCGTCAGAGAAATTGGCTAAAGGAAAGAGCATGAGTTCCTTGCCGTCGCGGCTGAGGAGTGTGTCATATGCCAATTCCACCGGTTCGACTCCGGCTTCTAGAGATCGACCGAGGACGCTGGTCTCGGGTTGTGGTTCGTAATCGGGTGGGTCGCCAAGCGGAAACATTTTATGGAAGGACTGGGCGATCATCCCGGACATGCCGCGAGTTCGATCAGCATGCTCAGCAATAAGGATCGCACGCATTTCGGGGTCACGCATTCGCTCAACCCGTTCATCCAGATCAAGATCTGCTAACTCCCGGCGGTACGTCGGGCAGGTGATAAACGGATGCATAGAACTTTGTAAACCCAAGAGCAGGGTGATCGGACGCGCCGCTATCTGCGCAGTGATGTCTTGACCATCCGCCCGTGCGTTGTTGATCCGATCAAGAACCTCGCGCCACTTCTCAGGTGCCCGATCGTCCTGTGAGAGCAACACCGACAATCGCGATCCCGCAGCTTTGGTCATTCCTTCGAAGATCTCGAACTCGACATCAAGGTCCCGAAAGTCGGACACGATCTCCATGTGGCCAGCTGCATGGCCGGTTAGCGCCTGGCTGATGCCCCATAATTCTGAGGGCGCGCTAGTGAGTGTCGGAATCTGGTTGCCATCGCGATCTCGATGGTTAATCGTTCGCGAGGTAGTGAAACCCAATGCGCCTGCGTCGAGGGCTTCACGAGTCAGACGTCGCATTTCGGCGATCTCCTCGTCTGTCGCAACCTCATCGTGATCGCGGCCTCGATCACCCATGACATATACCCGAAGTGCCGAATGCGGCATCTGCGCTCCGATGTCGATCGAGTGGGGAATGGCTTCGACGGCGTCGAGGTATTCAGGGAAGGTCTCCCAGTCGAAGCTGACACCTTCGCTCAGCGCGGCGCCTGGAATATCTTCGACTCCTTCCATGACGCTAATGAGGAAGTCGTGGCGGTCTGGGCGAACAGGAGCGAACCCGACACCGCAGTTACCCATAACGATGGTGGTGACCCCATGCCAACTCGATGGGCTGAGGTCGGAATCCCAGATGACCTGACCGTCGTAGTGGGTGTGGATATCGACGAACCCTGGAGCCACCAACGCTCCCGCAGCATCGATCTCCTCCCGACCAGACGCCCTTACGTCGCCGACTTCGGTGATGATGCCATTGTCTATGGCGATATCGGCTTGACGTGCTGACGTGCCGGTGCCGTCAATGACCTGACCGCCCCGTATAACGAGATCGTGCATAACTCTGCCCCTTCAACTCTGTTCCCAGGCTAGGCGACGCGTTGATCGGCTTCTTTTACTTTCGTTCGGATGGGTCCTATTTGTAGACCAGGGCACCATCATCTAAATCAGCTACGGGCAACTCGTCTTTGTCTTTCCAGTAGTCCTGTGTGTGTCGCCATGGGTCCACGGTGCCTTGTTTTGGCATGAGATGTATCGAGCGCATCAAATACCCGGGGTTGAAGTTTTCAGGCTCCACCCAAGGAAGTAGTTCCATATCTCGATCTTCGGCGCGCAGTGCAGGTGCGACCATTTGGACGTCTTGCTTATCCATGTGTTGCAGGAGCCGGCACACATATCCAGCAATAAGGTCAGCCCGAAGAGTCCAACTCGCACGGAAATAACCGAAAACCCAAATCATGTTCGGTATGCCCGTAAACATCATCCCCCGATACCCGACGGTGTTGGAGAAATCGAGAGGCTCTTCGTCGATCGTGAATGAAATGTCGCCGAGGACGCTGAGATCAAAACCCGTAGCAGTAACGATGATGTCTGCTTCGAGGAGGTCACCTCTCGCTGTTTCAATTCCGGTTTCAGTGAAGGTCGCTATTTCATCGGTGACAACTGACGCGTCCCCTGAAGCAATCGAATGGAAGAGATCACCATCTGGAATAAGCGCAATGCGCTGCTGCCAAGGCCGGTACGCGGGCTCGAAGTGTTCAGACACGTCGTAGTCTTCACCCAAGATTTCCCGGATGCCGTTGTAAAGCTCCTCTCGGACAAGGTCGGGGTATTTGAAAGACATCTCGACGATTTGTTGTTGATCGAAAAGGATTTTCTTTCGAACTATCTCGTGAGTCCATTCCTCAGGGATATCTAGCTGGCGCAAGGTGTCAGCGAGTTCGTTGCTATTTGGGCGAGCTACAAAAAAGGTTGGCGACCTCTGCAACATCGTCACATGTTCAGTTTTGTCCGCCACAGCTGGGATGAGTGTCGCTGCCGTGGCGCCCGAGCCTATGACGACCACTTTCTTGTTGGTGTAATCAAGATCATCAGGCCACGTTTGAGGATGAACGACGGTTCCTTGGTATCGATCCATGCCAGGCCACTCAGGTGTGTAGGGATCTGTGTGCCTGTAGTAGCCCTGACACATCCACAGAAATCCGCAGGTGAAGGTCAGTTGTTCTTCGCTGTCTTTATGCCTGACCTTCAATGTCCAGCATTTGTCGTCAGTCGACCATTCCGCGGTCTCGATCGTGTGCTCGTAACGAATGTGGCGTGAGATGTCGTTGTCTTCAATTACCTCACCCATGTAGTTAAGAATTTGCTCTGCGCTGGCGATCGGTGGCCCGGTCCAAGGTTTGAAGCCATAACCGAAGGTATAAAGGTCGCTATCTGACCGTATGCCGGGGAAGGTGTGGGTTTTCCAGGTACCACCGAAGCTATCCATTGTTTCGAGAATCACGAAACTCTTGCCGGGGCATTCGTATTGCAGGTGGTACGCGCCGCCGATTCCCGAAATTCCTGCACCAACAATCAGCACGTCAAAATGCTCAGTGGTTGCCTGACTCATATCTCTAGCGTCGCCCATAGCTGGCACCGGTAACAAGTTGAAATCTCTATTCGCGCGAAATCAGTTAGATATTTGCCCCACATCTGATGCTTTGATGATGTCCTTAGAGGTGGTCGGCTCGTCGCAGTACAAGAAACCACGATAAAAGCGCTGACGTGAACACAAGTACTAGCGCCATGATGCCTGCTTCGGCCACGAAGGCATCTTCGAAGGACCCGAATATTCGGGTGGTTAGCGTCGGGAAACCGATCGGCGCCACGATGAGGCTGATGGGCAGCTCTTTCATCGTAGATAGTACGACTAAACCACCAGCTGCTAGCAGCCCAGGTCGCATGACTGGCAGATCGACGCTGCGGAAACGTCGCCATCTATCCGCCCCCAGGGTTGCTGCTGCGTCGTGGAGACCGCCGGGAACAGTTGTGACTGCAACTAATGCGATGCCCATCGCCAACGATGCGAAACGAACGACATAGGCGAAAATCAAGAGGGCCATTGAGTTATATAAAAGGTCACCCAAAAAGCCAGATCGAAGAGTCCAAAATCGCAAGGAAAGCGCGATCAGGATTCCAGGAACCGCGAAAGTTGCAATCACAACTGAATGAGTAAAACGTCCGATGCGGTCGCGGTATCGCCCCACAAGAATAGCGATCGGCACAACTGCGATCAGAGCCACTATCCCGGTGATGACACCCGAGGAGAGGGTATTAGCCGCCGCCTCAACGACCTTGGAAGTGTCGATCGTGAGAGGTCGTCCCCCTCGCTGAGTTCGCAACACACCATCGGCAGCCCAGTCCACCAGGGCTGCCATGGGTGCCAAAAAACTGAACGTGAAAGTTCCGCCAACCAAAAGAATGGCGGGAGTTTTCCAACGACCGAGTTCTTATTTGACGGTTTCGTGCGCCCGATGAGTTTTGACTTCAGGCAACCGCCGGTTTACTGATCTCTCCGCCGCTACTACGAGGCCAGCGAAACCCAGCAGTATCAAACTCAACGCAAACGCCATCGGTGGGCGAGCTAGATAGTTTGTTTCGATGGCTCTGGTCAGAGTGTCATATCGCATCAGCTGCACCGCACCGAAATCGCTGATTGTGTACAGGAACACCAACAGCGTCCCCGCGGTCAACGAACCCGAAATTTGGCGCAGCACTACACGGCGAAATGCCCGAGGAAGGGAGTCGCCTAGTATCAGCGCGCTTTGTTCAAAGGATCTTGGAAGCTGACGGAGGCGAGCAGCGACGGGCAAATAAACGTAGGGGTAGCAGAACAACGTCAGAACTACCCATGCTCCCAATAGCCCTCGGAGCTCCGGAGTTCGATTAACCCCTATCGAACCGAAAAAGTCATTAGCAAGTCCACCGGGATTAAGTGTTCGGATGAACGCAGCGGCGCCGATGAAGGTCGGGAACACCAGCGGAATAGGCAGCATTACCCGCCATATTTTGCGAAACGGAAGGTCGGTCCTGGTTGTCAACCACGCCAACGCGGTGCCCAGGCACGCGGCAGAAAGTGAAACCAACATCGCGAGCCGAACGGTCCGCCAGAAGGGTTGCAAGGTCTGATTCGTAAATAACAAACCCAGGGGGTCAGCCCCCGACGTGAAGTTGCGCCAAATTAAATACAGCCCCGGAAAGGCGAACGCTAAGGCGCAAACAAGGCCAATGGCCTGAAGCTCCCTGGGCGCCCGCGTCTGGTTCATTGGTTTTGTATGCCACTCGCTTCGATAATTCGAACCGTCTCGTCAAATCCGCCCCCCAAGGCATCGAAATCCACTGAACCGATTTCCAGTGCGGTGAGTTGTGGTAGCGCGGCATTTGGTTCAACACCGGCAGCAAGGGGATATTCGAGTGTTTGGTTCGTGAAGTAACCCTGCACGGGTGCGGTCAGCAAATAGGCCAATAGCTCGTTCGCTTCCTCAGAATTCTTCGCCGACTTCAAGACGGTGGCCGCGGTGATGATGAGAAGAGAACCGATGTCGTCGTCATCGAGGTGGTGGTTCTTTGCCCGGTGGTCATCGCCAGCAGCGGCAATCTCTTGGTAGTTGTAGTAATGGTTCACAAGACCCACCTCGATTTCGCCGCGACCTGCGGCCTCCACGATTGAGCGGTTATTGGGGTAGTACCGAGCGTCGTTGGCGACCATGTCGTTTAACCACTTAGTGGCGACGTCAGTTCCGTACTGGTCGCGAAACACTGTGAACCAGTCCACGAACGAGCCGTTTGTTCCCGGAATAGCTACCTTGCCCTTCCACTTTTCGTCTGTCAGATCAAAGACCGAAGTAGGAAGTTCCGCCTCGGTTACCAGATCGATGTTGTGGACGAGCACTCGCTTTCGTCCGGAGAATCCCACCCAACTTCCTTGGGTTGACCGGTTATCTTCAGAGACGAGCAGCAGAACATCATTATTTATTGTTCCCAAGAGGCTTTTTGACTCTAAAAAACCAACGGGTCCCGGAGACTGACTGAGGAAAACATCTGCCTGGCTGCGGTTGCCTTCCTCGTCAATTAACAGAGCCAGCTGAGTTGAGCTTCCCCAACGGACCTGGACGCTGATACCTGTTGCGCAGGTGAATGCGTCGAGCACTGGTTCAATGAGGTTCTCTTTGCGCCCAGAGTAAATCGTGACCTCGTCATCGTTGCCGCCTACGCATTCGCCGGGAAATATCTCCGCTGCCGATCCGTCGATTTGGAATTGGTCGGTACCACCACACGCCGCGGCAAGAATGGCGAGCGTCAACACAAGGGAGAGTGGAGGTTTAAGCACGGTCCGGAAGGTTACACAGACTTGAGAGAAAATGTAAAGTTAGCCTTACGTCACAAAGTTTGTATCCTGAACTTGCTTGTTTTGTGCGGAAGCGCCGGCTCGCGCAATGTTGTGCCGGCCGTCGTGCGGGAGATGAACGCCACTGACCTTTGGTTAACTGATTTCAAACGCGGATGCGACTTCACCTGTGAATGTCACCCGTACGTGGTCGCCGCGAACATAGGGAGCTGCTGGCCCGCACCGAACTCGCAGTTGTTCGTCGCCAAGGCTGACGAAAATCATGGTGTCGTGTCCGTAGTATTCGACGAGTTGCACCGTGGCGTCCCCTCCTGGTTCTAGGGATAGCTGTTCGGGACGAAGTACTACCTCTACAGGACCGTGGAGTTGCGGCGCTACGGCTAAAGATCCGAGCGAGCATTGAGCTATGCCCGAGCGGGCATCGCCCGCCAAAACAGAGATGGTGCCAACAAATTCGGCTGTCCACCGGTCAACCGGGTGGTGATAAAGAACTTGGGGACTATCGGTTTGCACGATTCGACCGTTGCACATGACAGCGACACGGTCTCCGACAACGAAGGCTTCGTCCTGATCATGGGTAACGAATATTGACGTAATGCCGAGATCGGCAAACAGCCGATGAACTTCTGTACGAACCTCGGTTCGCAGACCCGTGTCCAGATTGGAGAAGGGTTCGTCGAGCAGTAGCACACCTGGGCGTGGGGCGAGAGCTCGCGCGAGAGCGACTCGCTGTTGCTGACCACCTGAGAGAGTCGAGGGCATGCGGTCCCCCAGATCCGCGAGGTTCATCATTTCGAGTGCCGCAGAAACTTCGGTATCTCGCGTTGATGATTTTGCGATGCCGTAGGCAACGTTATTGGCAACCGAAAGGTGTGGGAACAGGGCCCAATCTTGAAACACCATCCCGACTCGGCGTCGATCAGGTGGGACCCATGCGCCACCTGCGACGAGTTCGCTGCCGATATGTATTGATCCGACTGTAGGTTTCTCTAGTCCTGCAATAAGTCGGAGCAGCGTTGTTTTTCCGCACCCGCTCGGTCCGAGCAGTGCTACTGATTCTCCTGGTTCGACGTTGAGACACAGCCCGTGTAATACCGGCTCTTGGTCGTAAGAATGTTCAAGGTCCTCGATCGTGACCCCGCGGGCCGCGGCTGCTGTCATGCGCCTGGAGTTACGACAATGCGTTCTGCAGTCGGTCCCCCAACCCCGAATGGGTTACCGCCGACCTCAACGGTCGCGGTTCCATCCGGCGCGAAAGACAATACGACTCCAGAGCGGCCCGGCATGAGCCCGGTGCTTTCAAGAAATGCAAGTTGACCGGCTTCCCACTCCAACTCCTCGGGAATGCGGATGACTGTGAAAGCATCACCAGCGGCAATTTCGGATAACCCGACCGCCCCTTGCGGCTCTTCGTAACCGCTTCCGGGTATCGGATTTCCATGGGGGCACGTGTGGGGGTCTCCCAAGGTTCGCAACATCGCGGCTTCGACGAGAGGGGAGATCACATGCTCCCACCTTCCGGCCTCACTATGAGCATCAGTCCAGTTCAACCCCAGTAAATCTGTAAGAAAACATTCGGCGAGTCGATGCCGTCGGACGATAGTTGTGGCCAGCTCTCCGCCCTCGCTGGTGAGAGTGATCTCACCGTCACCCCCGATGTTGACGAGATCTTCACGCTCCATCCGCCGAATCATTTCGCTTACCGCAGGGCGAGATACCTCCAGACGCTCGGAAATTCTGGCTTGAATCACGGGCACACCATCTTCTGCTAACTCGAAAATCGCTTCGCTATATTCCTCGAAAGCAGGATGGTGCTCGGTTTGTTCGTACGGCACGCTCCGACCCTACCAGCAAGCCTGCACGAAGCCTGACGGCTGATTGTTAAGGATACTTAACAATAAAATTGAACTGTTTTGATTGTTTCGATGAAGCACATTGCTCCCGAACAGCTACGGTCGGCGCTTGATGTCGCAACGAGCCCGTTTTCTTCTTGGACGAATCTTCCAAGTCCGAACCTTCGGAAGACAGCTAGGGGGAATTCGTCTCACCGAGAACCAAACCTTCGCCCTCATGGCTGTGTTCATTGGGTTAGTTGGAGGCTTAGCAGCAGTCGCCTTTCATTATTTGATCGACTTCCTGAGTGAGGAGGTGTTTGGTCGACTTGCCGACTGGTCAGACAGTCTCGGACCTTTCCGATACGTGCCTGGAATCGTGATAGGCGGGCTTCTTGTCGGACCTCTCGTAAGTCGCGCTGCTTCTGAGGCAAGAGGTCACGGCGTTCCCGAAGTCATGGAAGCCGTGAATCGTCGAGGGGGGCGAATCAGAACGCGAGTCGCCTACGTCAAAGCGGTCGCTTCGGCCCTCACCATTGGATCGGGAGGATCGGCGGGTCGAGAGGGCCCGATCGTTCAGATCGGCTCAGCCTTGGG
>ERZ651768.3662-NODE-3662-length-10218-cov-2.495513_pt1 | contig 10218 bp, 9 predicted proteins | sample MGYA00514754_ERZ651768 | MGnify/ENA metagenome assembly ERZ651768 | reverse complement strand
TAATCCCCAACAGGGAACAAATAAAGATAACTTATGTAACCTGATCGGTAATCAACATTTTGGTGTTTAAAAACTCTTTTTGCTAAACAAAATTTTTTCAGCTGTCGCTCAACGAGGATAGGAATGAGATCACTTTCTGATGAACGGACAGACCATATAGGGCAAAGAGATCACCTTAAAACCATCAAGGCTCTCATACCGTATCTTTGGCCAAAAAATGCCACGGAAATGCGCTTGAGAGTTGTTATTGCTCTCTTCTTCCTCACTATCGCGAAGGGTATTACGGTTGGCGTACCTTTTATTTACAAGACCGTCGTAGATACCATTTTTGTCTCTTTAGAAACTACTGTAATCGTCCCGATTGGCCTCTTGATTGCCTATGGTCTAGCACGAGTAATGGCCCAGGCTTTTGGTGAATTTCGCGATGCCATATTTGCCAAAGTAGCGCAAAGCGCCATTAGGAAAGCCGGGCTTAAAACCTTCCAACATCTACACCGCCTCTCTATGCGCTTCCACCTAGACCGTCAGACCGGCGGCCTAAACCGCGCAGTGGAACGTGGAACCAAGGGCATTGATTTTCTATTAAATTTTATGTTGTTCAATATCGTTCCTACTTTGCTGGAAATTCTCCTCGTCTGCACAGTTATGTGGGGACTATTCAATATCTGGTTTGCAGTCGTAACATTTTTTACGGTTAGTCTTTACATCGGTTGGACCGTCGGCGTAACTGAATGGCGTATAAAGTACCGTCGCCATATGAATAAAATGGACAGCGAAGCTTCTACAAAAGCTATAGATTCACTTCTTAATTATGAAACGGTTAAATATTTCGGTAACGAAGATCACGAAGCTCGGCGTTTCGAGGCGGCTCTCAGGTCTTACGAAAAGGCTGCCATTAAAAGTAAGGTAACCCTATCTTTTCTAAATATTGGTCAAGGATTAGTCATCTCAATTGGTCTCACGATCATCATGATTATGGCTGGTTTTGGGGTTAAGAATGGATCCATGACAATAGGGGACTTTGTCCTAGTAAACAGTTACTTGATACAGCTATTCCTACCCCTGAACTTCCTTGGTTTTGTCTACCGCGAAATAAAACAATCGCTCACTGATATGGAAGATATGTTCAAACTTATAGGCCAGAGGCTAGAAATTATGGACGTATCGGGTGCAGAAAAACTGACCCTCAGTGGTGGCGAAATAGTTTTTGAAAATGTGGGTTTTTATTATAATCCGGATAGGCGCATCCTGAACAATATGTCCTTTAAAGTACCCTCGGGCCATACCGTCGCAATCGTTGGTCCTAGTGGAGCCGGAAAGTCAACTATTTCTCGGCTTCTATACCGTTTCTACGATGCGGATGAAGGGCGAATTTTAATTGATAATCAGAACATAAAGCAGGTTCAACAAGATAGCCTCCGCGCGGCAATTGGCATTGTACCTCAGGATACAGTCCTTTTTAATGACACTATCTATTATAATATATCCTATGGGCGCCCTGATGCAGGACCATCGGAAATTGAGAATGCTGCGCAACTTGCCAGCATCGATGATTTTGTAAGAAGTCTGCCTGATGGCTATAATACTCAAGTTGGTGAACGGGGACTAAAACTCTCTGGCGGCGAAAAACAGCGGATTGCCATCGCCCGAACAATTCTTAAGTCACCAAAAATTTTGATTTTTGATGAAGCCACGTCGGCTCTCGATACTCATACTGAAAAAGAAATACAACAGGCCTTGGCCAAGGTTTCAGCTGACTGCACAACTGTTATAATTGCACACCGTCTTTCAACGGTAATAAATGCCGATGAGATACTGGTACTTAATGAAGGAGAAATCGTAGAACGTGGAACCCATCAAGATCTTTTAGCTCTCAAAAACTTTTACTTTCGTATGTGGATAAAACAGCAAGAAGCGAGAAAAGCCTTAGAAACTCTGGATAAAAGTCACGAAAGTATTTTGTTGGAAAATGGACTGACAACTAATCATGCAGTGTTATCTCCCTAACACCTGCTTACCCGCTCTAGAGCTATGACCGCAATTTAAAGTTCGTCAGCAAAATTCAAGTCGACGAAATCTTGGTTCTAAATCTTGACCCTGTTTCACTGTTTAGGTGCCGAGTTCGAACGTAGAAGCTCGTAAACAGGTTTGGGCACGGATGCACCACCTGCAACCGCCATCTCTAGCCAAATTAGAGCTTTGTTAAGATCCAATTCAACCCCGCCACCACGGGCATAAAGCATAGCCAGACTTATTTGAGCCTCCCCAAGGCCCGACCGAGCCGCTTTTTCATAAAACTCTGCAGCTTCAGACAAATTTCTTTCAACTCCGGCACCAGCCTCTAGCATAACAGCAAAATTAAACTGGGCGAGGGGGATACCAGCCTTGGCGGCGGTACCGTACCATTTTGAGGACTGTGTCAAATCCCGCGCAATGCCTTCCCCACTGTAATACATTTGTGCCAAGCGTATCTGGGCCTCGACATGGCCTTGCTCGGCTGCCTTCGTGTACCAATTGGCAGCCTCTTTTTGATTCGGTTCCGCTGATAGGCCCAAATCCAGAATTTGTCCCAATTGAAATTGGGCAGTTACATTTCCAGCCTCCGCCGCTAACTGCCTCCATTTCAAGGAATCAAGATAGCTTACCGGAACAGGTACCTGAGCCTTTCCTAACCCTACTTGAAACGTGGTTGTAAACGTAACCAATAGGAATATGGTAAACGCTAACCTCATTACCAACCTAGATATCCGTTAAATAATAAATAATAAGCAGAATTCTGCACCGCCAGATTTCACTGTTATTTTCTCTCCAGACTAGTTTCAGTCCGATCGACTAACAAGTCACGTTTTTAATAAGTGAAATCTGCATATACATCCTTTTCAGAACGTCTAAGCCTAATAAATTTGCTTCCGTCGGGTAACTCAATCAGTTTCCATTTGCACAACAACTCAATAGAATTCTTATTAAATTTGGCGAATTTTATTTATTCCGAACCCCATTTTATTATCTCCTCACGGGAAGGCTCTGGATCTTTCACCCAATAATTAATCTCTTTCGGTGCTTTCAATCCTGGAATGTTTTTTGCTTTAGGTTGAACGTATTGGGTTGGGTGGGGTCCGTAGTAATTGACGATCCGCCGCTTATCCCTATGGTTTGGCTTTTTAAAACACTCAACGCCGGCGAGGCTTTGATAACAATAAATAGGTTTTTCATCATCATATGTGGTTTCCTTATAGGTATCTACAGAACCACATCCGCTTAAAATTCCCACAATTGCCCCAAGCGCCCCTATTATTTTATTGTAGGACATTGGTTTGATCCTGGCTTTCTATATTTAATACTATATTTCCGGGCTCTTTTAGGCCCATTTTAGCGAGAATAAAGAGAATCCCTTGAACAGGTGAAAAAGTAATTAATATAGCAATATTAAAAGTTCAAAGCTTTAGTTTTTTACATCAACTACGATACGCCCCTGGACCTGACCCTGTAATATTTTATCTGCATAACCAACAATTTCTGAGAGCGGAACGATTTTCATAACCCCAGATAATTTATCCATTGGAAGGTCCTTTGACAGCCGTTCCCAAGCTTCTATCCGCCGCTTTTTTGGACACATTACAGAATCAATTCCAAGGAGTTTAACACCCCTTAAAAGAAAGGGAACGACGGTAGTATCAAGCTTAGGTGATGCCGCCAACCCAACCGCAGCACAACTAGCATCATATTTCATTGAGGCAAGAAGGTTAGAAAGAATAACTCCACCCACATTGTCAATTGCGCCCAGCCATCGTTCCGAGCCCAAGGGGCCCTTAATAGGCTCTTCTAATTCAGAGCGCATAATAATCGACGTAGCTCCGAGGCTCCTCAGAAATGTATGGACTTCCTCTCGACCAGTGGATGCAGTCACGTTGTAACCTAAATTGGCAAGGATTGACACTGCCACACTACCAACTCCCCCACCCGCACCCGTCACGAGTATTTCACCTTCATCACCCGACATTAACCCATGTTCTTCAAGAGCAATGATAGCCAGCATAGCCGTATAGCCAGCCGTGCCGATACCCATAGCTTGTTTATTCGAGATGTTTTCGGGTAAATGTACCAAATAGTCCGATTTGATCCGGGTCTTTGTGGTATAACCTCCCCAACGGTTTTCGCCAACCCGCCAACCATTGAGTACGACACGATCACCTGGCTTGAAATACTCTGAGTTACTAGTCTCCACAACGCCTGAAAAATCAACGCCTGGAATGTGAGGGTAATTTCGAACCAACCTACCTTTACCTGTTAAAATCATACCATCTTTATAATTTAGGGTAGAGTAGTCTATTTTGACGGTCACGTCTCCGTCCGGCAAATCCACCTCTGACACCTGCGTGAGGTTTGCCACAATCTTTCCTTCCTCTTCCTCTAGCAGCAAAGCTCTTATTGCGTCTTCAGGCATAAATTTCTCCTTTTTATATGAAATAAATATTTCTCAATATTATGGAAGGGAGAAAAGATTAATTAGGGTAACCAATCTCCTCAAGGGCGGTAGCGACCTCTGCCAGAATTTCAGGGTCGTCAATCGTCGCCGGTATTTTGTATTCCTCGCCGTCCGCAATTTTTTTCATAGTGCCACGCAGGATTTTGCCCGAACGGGTTTTAGGCAGTCGCTGGACGACAGTCGCAATTTTGAAGGAAGCAACGGGACCGATGCGATTACGAACCATATTTACGGTTTCGTTGACGATTTCAGCGTGGCTCCGGTTTACACCTGCGCTTAGTACAAGGAAACCGAGTGGAAGTTGACCTTTAAGCTGATCTGCAACTCCAATAACCGCGCATTCGGCCACATTTTTGTGTGCCGCCAACACCTCTTCGATTGCACCCGTGGATAACCGATGGCCTGCAACATTAATAATATCGTCTGTACGTGACATCACAAATACGTACCCATCCTCGTCAATAAATCCGGCATCGGCCGTTTTATAATAACCGGGAAACTCGGAAAAATAAGCTTCGATAAAACGCTCATCTGCATTCCATAGCGTTGGGAATGTTCCAGGAGGCAACGGTAGTTTGATGACCAAAGCACCAATCTCGCCGGGATTGACCTCTTGAGCATTATTATCGACGACGCGCACATCCATGCCAGGTACCGCCTTGGTGGGAGAGCCTTCTTTGATCGGTAGTTTTTCGATGCCAAGGCTGTTAGCACAGATTGGCCAACCAGTCTCTGTTTGCCACCAGTGATCAATCACAGGAACACCAAGTTTTTCTTCTGCCCATTGCAGCGTAGCCGGATCCAGGCGTTCCCCAGCGAGAAATAGTGTTTTGAACCTGGATAGGTCGTAGTTCTTAATCAATTTACCTTTTGGATCTTCTTTCTTTATCGCTCGGAAAGCCGTCGGTGCAGTAAAAAACACCCCCACTTTGTGTTGCGATATAACCCGCCAGAAGGCGCCGGCATCAGGCGTTCCAACTGGCTTACCCTCAAAGAGGACGGTGGTGTTGCCGTTAAATAAAGGCGCGTAAACGATGTAGGAGTGGCCAACGACCCAACCCACGTCCGAAGCCGACCAGAATACTTCACCAGGCTCAACTCCGTAGATATATTTCATCGACCATTTAAGCGCCACCGCGTGTCCACCATTATCACGAATAACCCCTTTTGGTTCGCCAGTGGTACCTGAGGTATAGAGAATATAGAGCGGGTCGGTCGCGGATACAGGTACACAGTCATGAGGCTCTGCCACATCAACAGCTTCATTCCAACCCACATCCCGGTTAGGAATTAGTTCGCATTTCTCCATCGGTCGTTGAAGAATGATACATGCCTTGGGTTTGTGCGAAGCAAGTTCAATCGCGGTGTCCAATAGCGGCTTATAGGGGATTACACGGTCCACCTCGATGCCGCAGGAAGCCGAAACGATAATCCTTGGCTCGCAATCGTCAATTCTAACCGATAATTCGTTGGCAGCGAACCCTCCAAATACGACCGAGTGAACGGCACCGAGTCGGGCACATGCCAACATAGCGATAACCGTCTCGGGGACCATTGGCATATAAATAATAACGCGGTCGCCTTTAATAACACCGTGATTTGCAAGAGCACCGGCGAAAGCAGAAATCTCATCACGAAGTTCTCGGTAGGTAAAGGTTTTGACCGTATCGGTGACCGGGCTATCGTAGATCAAGGCTGTCTGATCGGCTCTACCAGTTTCCACATGGAGATCAACTGCGTTATAGCAAGTATTCATTACACCGCCTTGGAACCAGCGGTAAAATGGTGGATTTGAGGTATCTATAACCTTGTCCCAGGTTTTAATCCAAGACACCTCCTCAGCTGCTTCACTCCAAAAACCATCGGGGTCTGTCAAAGATCTTGTAAATACTTCTTCGTAGCTGGAACTCATGTTAACACCTCCCTTTGCTTTAAGCCTCACGCCCTAAGTTTATAAGTTTTGAGAGACCAAAATCATTATGGTTTATCTTTTAACCTCCAACCCAGAACTTTTCCTGCTAAGAAAGGCTTAATCTCTGTTCCATCAGCGACGGTCACACGCTCAGGTACCATACATTCTTCGCGTGTTAGTGTTACCGTTCCAGCATTGGTTTCAAGGCCGTAGTAGGCGGGGCCATAAATCGAGGCAAAATTTTCAAATTTTTCTATCGCACCTTCCTCTTCAAATACTGTTGCATATAGCTCAAGAGCCGAAGGCGCCGAAAATATACCAGCGCAACCGCAATTCGTCTCCTTATCTTTGATTGTGTGAGGTGCCGAATCGGTACCGAGAAAAAACCACGGATCACCAGATGTGACTGCCTTTCGGAGAGCCGTTCGATGCCGTTCCCGCTTTGCCACTGGTAGACAATAATTGTGCGGCTGGAAGCCCCCCTGAAATAGGCTGTTCCGGTTTATAATCAGGTGATGAGCCGTGATAGTAGCTGCCACTTTACCCTTCATAGAACTAACAAAGTCGACCGCGTCACTCGTGGTGATATGCTCTAAAACGACTTTTAGTTTTGGGTATTCATTTATCAAAGGTTTAAGCATTTCACTGATGAAGACTGCTTCCCGGTCAAACACGTCCACCGCTGCATCAGTTACTTCACCATGGATAAGAAGTGGCATACCGATGTCTTCCATCTTATTTAATACTGTTTCTAACTTGGCAATATCCGACACTCCGTGGGCCGAATTGGTAGTAGAATTAGCCGGATAAAGCTTTGCAGCTGAAAAAATACCTTCACTGTAACCTCTCGCAAGGTCGCTAGCCTTTGTCATGTCGGTTAAGTACGCCGTCATCAGAGGGATGAACTTTCTCCTGACATTTTCTTTAGCTAACGCCTTCAATATGAGACTTCGGTAACCTTCAGCTTTAACGGTGTCTGTCACGGGTTCCGTCAGATTGGGCATGACGATTGCTCGCGCAAATTGCCTTGCCGTGAAGGGCAAAACCGCCTCAAGCAGCAAACCCTCCCGCAGATGAACATGCCAATCATCTGGACGGCGAATAGTTAATTCTGTGATATTATTTGAAATAATGGATTGTCCTACCTTCATCGAAGCATTTACATCAAAAAATGAGGTTTAGACCTCCTTCTTTAATGCCTCATACCAACCTTCCACATCAAAATAAAAAGGCCCCAGGCCGGACTTCCAAGCTATTTTGCCTTCAGCATCAATTACGTAGAGCCGATCTGGCTCGGACCGGTATTTTTCCTCTGCCTCATCAGTCATACTATCAAGCACCATGCGAAACGGAAAGTTGTAACGCAACATACAGGTAGCGGCTATGGCAGCTCGCTCTTCTTTTGTGTCTGGGCTATCCACTTCGATACCCTCTAAGGTATTATCAGGTAGAACCCACCCATCCAATGGATGGGCTTCTTTTATGTAAACGCAACAAAACTCTGCTTGATCTTCTAGTTCTTTAGAAATTTCGATAAGGCGCACGGCCTTTTCCCTGAAAGGTGGTCACGTGTAGGAGCCAAATATCAACCCGACGGGCTTCCCAAATAAAGAAGAAAGCTGGAATAGCTTGCCAGAATGGTTACCTTCAGACGTTAAAACCTCTAAGATAAAATCGGGGGCTAAAGAACCTGTTACCGGCGAAAACCTATCGCGTTCCAATCGCGCACGCCAACGGTCTTCAAATTGCGTACGGGTAAAACCAGCATCCTCCCATTCCTCATCGGTCAGGTGTTCCATAGGTTTAGGTAAAACTAATTGATCCTGTTCTACCAAAAGTTATGTCTCCAAAAGCACATTATTATCCCATGCTCTCATCGATTTTTATAAAATTTACGGTAGCCCCTCACTCTAATGCAGATGATCTATTGAAATAATATAAATCATAAATTAGTTATTATTGATTCGCAATTGATAGGCAATCAAAGACGTCTCCGTCACACGGTTTGCGATCAATATGAACGCGATACCAAAGAGCATAAAATAGCAGTGTCCATGCCATTTGTCCGGCCTTACGGGTAGGGTTTCCATCTAAGCTAGAAAAAAGAGCCCGAACTCTGCTGGCAATTGCAATCTCTTCAATGCAAGGTTGCACAGCAACAAGCTCACCACTTAATCTTGCTTTTTTGGAAATCCACTCCACCACGGGAACACTAAATCCCTTTTTAGGGCTCATAGGTTTCGCCTCGGGCAACTTTTTATTTAACCATTTTCGAAGGATATATTTGCCCAAGTTATTTCTGATTTTAAGTCGATCTGGCAGACGCATCGCTATATTCGCCACCTCTAAATCAAGAAACGGGGTTCGTCCCTCTACACCATGGGCCATCAAACAGCGATCGAGCTTGATAAGCAGGTCATTAGGCAACCAACCCGCACAATCTGTGGCCTGAGCCTGTTGTAGCTTGGTCCAAGACTGGTGGGGCGTATTTATAAGATTCGGGGTATTCCAAGAACCAGCAGGTTCTCTCAAAATACCGCTTCCTTCAAAAACGCCTTTATGGCGCATCGGGCGCCCCCCCATCCACCAAGGCCGCATTAATCGGCGATAACGCCCGTAACCAGCAAAAAGCTCGTCCCCCCCTTCCCCGGTAAGCACCACCTTTATGCCTCGTTCACGAGCAAACGCTCCCAACTTGAACGTTGGAAGCACGGCATAGTCACTAGTGGGATCATCCAGGCACCCTACGATTGTGGGAAGTAAATTCCAAAAATCATCTTCATTGAAGTCAACTGCGTAAAAATTAGCTCCCGCGGCTTTTGCAACAGTCTGTGCATGTGCACGCTCATCCGTCACCTGTGTACCGCTAAAACCGGCCGTAAAGGCCTCCACAGGGCGGTCGTTAAGCTCTCGCATACAGGCAAGTATCGCCGACGAATCAACCCCTCCCGATAAGAATAACCCGTAAGGCACATCTGATCTCTGATGGACGGCTACGCTGTCCATCAGGACATCGTCCAATAGCTTTATTGCCTCTTCCTCATTCCAGTCAGCTGGGCCATCAATTGGTAGCGCAGGATGCCGCAAACGTTCTATAATTTTTCCATCGACAATACGAAGTGTTTCCCCCGGAAGAACTCTTTCAACGCCCCTAATGGCCGTCACCTTACCATGGGTAAATTGCTGCTGTAGAAGTTGATCTCGTACAGAAGTATTTAAAACCGGCTTTATGATATTAGCCTCTATCAAAGCGCCGATTTCGGACGCAAAACTTAAGCCCTTTTCGTCTTCGCAAATATATAGCGGTTTGATACCGAAACGATCTCGGCTAAGATAAATCTCTCCACTGTCACCTTCCAAGATGGTGATTGCATACATCCCCCGCATATCCTCAACAAATTTTTTTCCTTGACTTTGAAACAGTATTAACGGGGCCTCGCAATCGGACAGAGTGCTAAAGTTATCCGTGCCCAGTCTGTCTCGAAGTTCGACAAAATTATAAATCTCACCATTTGCAATTATCTGGTCACCCTGCACATTGGAAATTGGCTGATCTCCGGTCTTTAAATCAATGATAGAGAGACGCGTATGGCCGAGAATGACTTTGTCTTTAACAATTTGACCAGAGCCGTCTGGACCACGGTGAGCGATTGCTGACATCATTTTGTGTAGAATTGATATTTCTGGCGTGCCATCTTTGAGCGCAATACCTACAATTCCACACATTATAAACTCATTTGTTCAAATAGTTTAATGTACTTGTCGACGACAATTTTTTCCGAAAACTTTTTTTTGTATATTTTCTTCCCGTTCTCAGCCA
>ERZ651768.3661-NODE-3661-length-10218-cov-3.683365_pt1 | contig 10218 bp, 14 predicted proteins | sample MGYA00514754_ERZ651768 | MGnify/ENA metagenome assembly ERZ651768 | reverse complement strand
GGATCTCTGGAGGATCTGTGGGCCTTCAATGAAGAAATTACTGCCCGCGCTGTTTTCAATTGTACATTACCCATTATTTCGGCTGTGGGTCATGAAACGGATATTTCTATCACAGATCTTATTGCTGACCTGAGGGCACCAACGCCGTCTGCGGCTGCAGAGATCGTATCACCGTCCAGATCTGAAATTTTGGAACGGGCTAAAGATGCCATAGGAAACTTGCGATTTATGTTACAAAAAAAGTTGGAAACATATTGGCTGAATGTAGATGGACTGGATTCAAGGTTAATTCTACTTCAGCCTATGAGAAAAATTGAGCGGAAGTTAGAACAGCTTTCCCAGTTATCGCATCGACTAGAGCAGTCCATGATTGTTTTATTGAAAAGGGGTAAAGATCGAGTTCTTGGGTTCAATAAACAACTGATCAGTTTAAGTCCCCGGCAGGTGCTGGAAAGGGGTTATGCGATTGCTTTTAAGAAAGAAACTGGTGATATCATACGGTCTGCAGTGGATATAGATGTAGGAGACTTTTTTCATCTGCAAACAGGCCAAGGCTCCATGGAAGCTGAAAAAATGGCTGATTTAAAAGACTAATCGGTTAAATTTCGTTATGGCAAAGAAAAAATCATCCCCGTCTTTTGAAGAAGCACTGCAAAAGTTGGAATCCCTTGTTGAAAAAATGGAGTCCGGAGATATATCCCTGGAGCAGAGCCTGGAATGGTTCGAAGAAGGTATTCGCTTGGTTAAATCTTGCCGAAAACAGATGGAGAATGCTGAGCAGAAAGTTCAGTCCTTGATCAAGGATTCTAAAGGCAAACTTGAGCTTGGGGAACTTGAATGAGGAAACCGTTATCATTTGGTATCTGGGGCAATACAGAAAAGAATTCTTTTTGGAAAACGTTGCCTAAAGTTTTGGACTGGTCTAAGGAAAAAGGATTAGCTGTTCACCTCACGGAACATATCCTGACTAAAGAAAAAGGAGGGGACTACAGTCAACCTGCGATCAACTCTAAGGAAGACATAACCAAACTTGATTTTATGCTTGTTCTTGGAGGTGATGGAACATTTCTATCCTGTACGCGGGCCGTGGAACACCGGCCTACACCGATCTTGGGAATTCATTTGGGAGACTTGGGGTTCCTAGCAAAAGTGACCCTGAAAGACCTGTTCCAGCGTTTGGATCAAGTGGCGGCGGGAGATTTCATTGTAGAGCAGCGGACAATAGTTCAGGCCGTAATCTTAAAAAACGGGATTGAAAAACAACATATCGGGCTTAATGATTTTGTGGTGAGCAATGGGGAATCACACCGTATGCTTACCACCCAGGTGCACGTAAATGATCACTTGGTAGCCAAGTATAAAGCGGATGGCCTGATTGTGGCCACACCCACGGGCTCCACTGCCTACTCATTATCATCAGGCGGGCCGATTATTACTCCCGATGTAGACAGCTTTGTGATCACACCTATTTCGCCTCACTCGCTTACATCCAGGCCACTAGTAGTGTCTGCAGATTCAGTAGTGCGAATCGATTTTCCTGGTGAAGAAGACAAGATTACATTTATGGCTGATGGACAGATCTATGAAATTCTGGACCCAACCTGTGCAATCGAGATTATCCGGGCGGGATTTAATATCGGCTTAATTGATTTTAAGGATAATGATTATTTCCAGACGCTCAGAACAAAAATGGGCTGGGGGAGAAGAGGGGAAGGCTAAATTTTTGTTTCATTGGCAGCCGGCAACAACATAATTACCAAATATTTCTATCACTGCCAATCACACCGCTTTTATTGCGAACCATTCTTTAATGACAATTCAATCATTTTTATTTTTGCTTAAGCCAGTGAATTCTTTTTCAGTCATATAAAATATGAATGTTCCAACAAATAACCCGATGACGAAACCGTAGCGGATACCGCCAGCAATCAGCCCTACCAACAGAGCAATCATAAAGTTTGATTTTGAATCAGCCACATCACGAACCAGAAGCATCAGCCCCAAACCTTCAAACAATAGCAGGATTCCCAGAATTGGTAATGGGAAGATGTGGACTAGGGTATTAAATCCCTGGCTTAAAAACAAGCCCAAAAAGATATAGAGACAGCCGTAGATAATCACGGAACCGCCGGTCCGGCCGCCAAAGGTATGGTGGCCTACTATTCCGCCGGACCCGTGGCAGATTGGGACACCGCTGAAAAAAGGATTAATTAGATTAAGTAGGGAATAGGTATAACTGATTTTCCGAATGGTCACACCACATTCTGGATACCAGTCATTGGCGATCTGGTTAGTGGCTAATATTGAGTTACCGATTGATAAGGGTATCTGCGGTATGGTCAGGATCAGAAACCCGGTCAAAATATCGCCCCATGTCGGCGTATGAATCTGCGGCAGGTAGATACCTACGGCATGTATGAAAGTTTGTGCATCGATCTTGAATACAAAAGCATAGGTCATGCCCATGGTGATAATAAAAATTGATGGAGGGTATTTACGGTTCCCAAGCAGGAAAATAGCCAGCAGGAATGCAGCCGCTGCCAAATAATACCCTGTTACGCCATCTGCAATAACGTAATCCTGCAGTGCTAATAGACCCAATTTGATCCCTAAACCAAGTTGAATTCCCCGAATTACCGCCTTGGGGATGATCCGGCTGATCCAGTCAATCAATTTAGTAATGTTCATCAGAAACATGGAAATGCCGATGGCTAGCCCACCGCCATAGAGAATATCCGGGCTGATTTTCTGGGTGATCACAATGGTGGCCATGGCTTTCAGCGGCTGTATCGGCATGGGCATTTTATAGAAACTGCCGGTAAATATCTGCATAACGCCGAACATGACCAATACACTAGCACTGTCCAAGCCGGATGCTATGATCATGCCCATAATCAGTGGGAAGTCTGTGCCAATGTCACCAAAAGCACCGGACCATTCATTTCTATCAAACTTGATGTCTTTGAAATAATTAAACATAAATTTTATTTCAAAATGAATTTCCTAATGAGGTAGCTCTACGGCGTGATTGACTAACATTTTCAATACTCTAAACTTCATTTCGTCTTTCTGATTCCAGTTTTTGTGCTGCCTGTGTTTAACGTCCATAGTAGCGAATGTTAGGTAACATAAATTCAATTTACATTAGTTGTATAGTAGGACAATTAAGCGTGTTATACTACACTTGTTACTTTTCATCATTACTGCATCAGCCTATGGCACCTCAGCATACAGTCATTCATCACGACAAGGAGTCCGGCTTCTTCAGCTAATATAGCTGCTTCTTCATTGATCACGCCATCCTGTAGCCAGAGTGCCCTGGCACCGATTTCAACAGTAGCTTTCGAGATAGGTAAGACATGCTCCGGACGGCGGAAAACATCCACCACATCCACCGGTTTTGGGATGTCTTTTATTGAAGGATAACAAGTTTCACCGGCTATTTCTCTTTGACTAGGATTTACAGGAATGATTTTGTAGCCATTGTCTCGCAAATAGAGAGCGACGTAGTGACTGGGTCGTTCCGGCTTGGGACTCATGCCGACCACGGCGATGGTTTTCATTTGCAAAATTTGGTTGATTGTTTCTTTGTCATTCATTTTTAAACATATTTTTTATTACGTAACCTGCAATATCCGGATTTTCCCTCAATCTGCGTATGGAATAATTAAACCAGTCCGGACCAAAAGGTACGTAGACCCGCACTTTAAAGCCTTGGTTCTGCAGCGCTTCCATTCGTCCTGTCATGGGAACACCATAGAGCACTTGGAATTCAAATAAGTCTGAACTGAGATTTTCCGAATTGATCCAGTCCAATAGCTGGTCGATAAGATTTTGGTCGTGGGTGGCATAACCCGCATAGGTACCCTTGCTAGCCATGACTTTGGCTAGGGTGATGAAATTGTCCTTGATTTTTTCCCGGTCTTGGAAAGCGATGGTCTCCGATTCTTGGTAGATCCCCTTGCAGATCCTGGCATTGAAATTTCCGGAAGCCAGTCGTTCAATATCTTCCTGGCTGCGGCGCAGATAGGATTGAATGACCACACCAACATGTTCATAGTTCTGTTTGCAATGGGCATAGATCTCAAATGTATGATCGGTGTAGATGGAATTTTCCATATCCAACCGCAGAAAATTATTATTTTTCTTGGCTTGGTTTAAAATGCTTGTGATATTAACTATGGCTTCATCCAGAGATATTCTCAAGCCTACATGAGTAGGTTTTATTGAAAGATTGCAATTCAGGGATTGCTGGTTAATCTGGTTGTAAAGCTTGCAGTACTGCTCTGTGATATTTCGTGCCTCATCTTCATCCGTTATATGTTCACCCAAAATATCAATTGTGGCAGAAAAACCTTTGTCATTAATGGCTTTGATATGTTTTAGTGCTTCTCCAGAAGTTTCACCAGCTACATAGGGCTTGGCAAAGGGTTTGGCGAACCATTTTGGTAGAACCGGCAAAGTATATGTGATTAATCGATTAAAGAAAGACATAAAAAAAGTTAAAATTTTTTGATTGATTACACCAACCGTTTTTGCCCAAAGAACATAAGGTAATTATTCTAACTTTAGATTGACTCACGAAAAGGCATCCTTCTAAATTTCCCGTCTTATTTCTACTCGTATTTAAAGTTATGTATCGTGATTTCGGAACAGTCCTTGTTGCAGTTATGCTCGGAATTGTCATGGTGGCTATACCATTGCTACTACAGAGACTAATCGCACCTTCTAAAAAGACCAAAGACAAATTACAAACCTATGAATGCGGTGAAGAAGCAGAAGGTTCAGCTTGGCTACAGTTCAATATTCGCTTTTATGTTATTGCCCTGATCTTTCTGATTTTTGATGTGGAAGTTGTTTTCCTATTTCCATGGGCAGTGGTATTCAAGGAATTAGGCCTGTTGGCACTTATAGAAATGGGTATTTTTCTTATTATTTTAATTGCAGGACTGGCTTATGTGTGGGTCAAGGCAGATCTGGACTGGGTAAAAAGAAAGGTTAGTTATGGTTCCGGTCGTTACCAGGATATTCATATGAAGGATGCAAATTAAATATGGGACTATTGGAAAATAAATTTACTGATAATGTAATTGTTGCGAAACTGGACAAACTCATAAGCTGGTCTAGGTCTACTTCACCCTGGTTTTTTCAGTTCGGCTTAGCTTGCTGTGCAATAGAAATGATGGCTACCGCCGCAAGCCGACATGACCTAATGCGGATTGGGATGATTCCTCGTTCGTCTCCGCGACAGGCTGATGTTATGATTGTTGCAGGAACGGTAACCATGAAAATGGCTTTACGTGTTAAGAAACTTTTTGAGCAAATGGCAGACCCAAAATATGTCGTTGCTATGGGTTCCTGTGCAACAAGCGGGGGCCCATATTGGCAGCATGGATATCATGTGTTAAAAGGCGTGGATATTGTTGTACCTGTTGATGTATATGTACCAGGCTGTCCCCCGCGACCTGAAGCACTGATCGAAGGCCTCCTAAAGCTTCAAGAACAGATCCTGGAAGAGCGGCCGTTGACCCGGAAAATTGGGTGAGCAAAGAGCGAGAAAAATTGATTGCTGGTGCGGTTGAAAAAGCCATCGCAGGTGATATGGATGCAATCAATAGTATTGAAGATCGGGTCACCCGCTCTAGGGCAAAGGCTGCTCTGGCGAAGGCTAAAAGACTTCAGAAAAATGATCCATCCCTTAAAGCTGATCTTCCTGGGCAAGATGATGCACCAATAACTAATAGTCCATCTGAAAATCTAAATCGAGTGTTTGGTGATCGAATTAACAAAAAATTTCCAGGTTCAATAGATGGTGATTTAACAGATACTCATATCCAACTGAAGCCCGATCAATGGAATGAAATTGCAGTATGGCTAAAAACAGAAGATGAACTATTATTTAATTCATTACAGTGTATCACGGGCATGGATCTAGGTGAAGATATTCTTGAAGTTCGTTACAATCTGCACTCTATGAAGCATCGACACACCATTGAAATCAGGATTGCTGTATCTAGGAAACAAGCTAATATCCCATCCATAGAACAAGTATGGCGGATAGGTGACTGGTTTGAACGAGAAACCTACGATATGTATGGGATTTCATTCTCAGGGCATAGGGATCTAAGGCGCATTCTACTTCCAGATGATTGGGAAGGGTGGCCATTACGTAAAGATTATGAGGTCCAAGAAACTTATCATGGTATTGTAGTACCAAAGATGAAAGAAGGATGGGAGTAGTCCACGGTCAGGAAATGGTCCTTAATATTGGGCCGCAGCATCCAAGTACTCATGGTGTTTTGCGTCTACAGGTCAAAACAGATGGTGAGATCATCTCAGAGATCAAGCCTTTTATTGGCTACCTGCACCGCTGTTTTGAAAAGCATTCTGAAAATGTGACCTATGACCAGGTAATTCCATTTACAGACCGTTGTGATTATTTGGCTTCAATGGCCAACAATTTTGGCTATGTGGTAGCTATGGAAGAGCTTATGGAGATTAGAGTTCCGGAGCGTGTTGAATATATTCGTGTTATCATGGGAGAGCTGCAGCGTATTGCCAGCCATTTACTAGCCTTAGGAGTATATGGTCTCGATGTTGGTGCATTTACTCCTTTTCTGCATATGTTCCGTGATAGGGAACGTATACTAGATATTTTTGAGATGACATGCGGTGCCCGGCTTCTATACAATTATATGTGGGTAGGTGGTGTGAGCCATGATCTGCCAGTTGGTTTCATGGATGCCACTTATAATTTTTTGGATTATTTTGAACCAAAGATTGGAGAGTTCAATAATCTTTTGTCTCATAACAAGATTTTTGTTGAGAGAACAGCGGATGTTGGTGTTTTGCCATCGGATATAGCAATTAGCTATGGCGTTAGCGGTCCAAACCTGAGAGCATCAGGTGTTAAATGGGATATTCGCAAGGATGAACCATATTCGATCTATGATCGTTTTGATTTCGATGTTCCTATTGGCGAAGGAATCAAAGGTTCGATCGGGGATTGCTGGGACCGTTATTATGTTAGAATGCTTGAAATGATAGAAAGTGTAAAAATTCTGCGTCAGGCTTTATCTCAAATTCCCAAAGACGGAGATGTGCACCAGACCATACCAAAAAAGATTCGACCGCCAAAGGGTTCAATTTATAAAAGGACGGAAACACCCCGGGGAGATCTTGGATTTTATATTGTTAGTGATGGATCACCTATACCATATAGAGTGAAAATGCGTTCCCCTGCTTTTACAGCTCTATCAGTACTTGGAGAGATAGCGAACGGTTGGATGATGTCAGATGTTATTGCGATACTCGGAAGCTTGGATATTGTGCTTGGGGAGATCGACCGATGACCGTGGATTTATTATTTGAATGGTTAAATGGATTGATTACCAATATGGCTGGGAACGGGTTTTTGCTGATCGTTGCAATTCTGGTTCCATGTCTGGCTTTGTTTGGGTTCATTACCATCTATGCTTTTGTGGTGATCTATATGGAGCTGAAAGTCTCATCTTTTATACAGGATAAAGTAGGTCCAATGGGTCAAGGTGTAGGCCTTCATGCCGGCAAATGGGGTGTTTTGCAACCAATTGCTGATGCCCTGAAACTTTTGACTAAGGAAGATATTATTCCTGATAACGCAGATAAACCATTGTTTATCTTGGCTCCGTTTATGATCTTTATTGGTGCATTTATTGGATTTATAGCTCTCCCTTTTGGAGAATCGATAATTATCGCAGATCTGAATATTGGAATTTTTTACATTTTAGCAGTTGGGTCTTTCGGAGTCATAGCTCTGATTATGGCAGGCTGGGCTTCAAATAATAAATGGTCATTATACGGCGGTATGCGATCCGCAGCACAGATAATAAGCTATGAGATTCCTGCCGGGCTTTCTATCATAGTAGTTATCATGTTAAGCAGTACACTGAGTATGCAGGGAATTATTAAGTACCAGGAAGGTGGCATATTTAACTGGATCATATTTAGTAACCCATTTTCATTTGTAGCTTTCTTTATTTATTTCATTAGTGCAATTGCGGAGACTAATCGTACGCCCTTTGACATACCCGAAGCAGAATCAGAACTGGTTGGAGGATTCCATACAGAATACTCTGGGATGCGTTTTGCATTTTTCTTTCTCAGCGAATATGCAAATATGTTTGTAGTCAGTGGTGTGGCAGCTGCAGGATTTCTTGGTGGTTGGCAAAGCCCAATATCAGGTTATTTTAATACGCCATTCTGGGGGGTATTTTGGATGCTGAGCAAGATCATGTTTCTCGTATTTATGATGATTTGGATGCGTTGGACATTTCCCCGATTAAGGGTAGATCAACTTATGAATGTTAGCTGGAAGGTATTCTTACCAATTAGCTTGATAAATATTTTTGGAGTTGGGATTTGGACACTTGTATTTGGGTAATATATCATGAAAAAATACTTTAAAGATATTTGGGAAACAATTACTAGCCTGCTGACAGGCATGGGTATCACTTGGGTACATATGCTTAGAATAAAAAAAGATAACGTTACTCTACAGTATCCAGAGGAAAAATGGCCCCGTCCCGAACGCAATATTGGCTATGACCACAGCAATTATAATGTGATTCGTTCCCGCTTACATGTTGATATGGATGACTGTATCGGCTGTTTGAAATGTGAACGTGCCTGCCCAGTCGATTGTATAAAAATTGATACGGTCAAAGTACCAGAGCGCGGAAAAGATATTAAGGAAGTTGGCCACGTTGGTATTACATCGAATGGAACTCGAAAAGCCTTGGTTGTGACCCGCTTTGATATTGATATGACTGAATGCTGTTATTGCAACCTGTGTACCTATCCGTGTCCGGAAGAATGTATATACATGACAGGAGGACCAAACGCTAAAAAGCATCCTATTGATTATGAATTCTCAGAATATGATCGGAGCGAACTGGTTTACCGATTCGCCAAACCGGGTAGTGAAGATGGCATCGCAAAAATATTGGCAGAACAGGAGGCGAAAGGCTAAACTCTATGGCTGATTATACTTTCTGGATTGTAGCCGCTTTTACAGTGACATCGGCTGCCATTGTTGTTCTGAATAACCAATTGATTTATTCAGCTGTTGCTTTATTATTCACGCTTTTTGGAGTCGCTGGTCTCTATGTTTTTCTTTGGGCGGATTTTATTGCCGGGGTACAGTTGCTGGTCTATGTTGGCGGTATTCTAGTCCTGATCATTTTTGGTATCATGCTTACGAATAGGATCTCATCCGTAAGGATATCACATAAAAGCGTTCAGCAGGGTGTGGGTGGAGTAGTCGTTATTTGGTTATTTATCTTTTTATCTATTGTAGTGATAAAAACCCCTTGGTTTAATCAGCCGGCTATGGAACCTACCAATAGTGTAGCCCAGGTTGGCATACTATTATTAACGAAATATCTTCTCCCATTTGAAGTTGTGTCTGTCCTGTTGCTTGGGGCATTAATAGGTGCAGCGGTATTGTCTAGAGAGGATACATGATGGACCAGCTCAATTCTTATCTATTCATTGCTGCAATTATGTTTTCCTTGGGAGTATTTGGAGTAATAACTCGTCGGAATGGCATTGCCGTATTAATGGGAGTAGAACTGATTCTGAATGCAGCAAATGTCAATTTTATCGCATTTTCGCGATTTGGGGGTATGAATTTTGATGGCCATGTATTTGGAATGCTAGTGATAGTGATGGCGGCTGCAGAAGCAGCAGTGGCTTTGGCCATTGTTATTAATATTTATAATAATATGAATACTATCAATGTAGACCAGGCATCCCAGATGAAGCAATAATGTACGATATTTTCACTAACTATTCCCTTTTCATTTCCCTTTTCATTCTTTTTCTACCCTTGGTAACCTTTATTACCCTCATTTTTGCGGGTAAAAGATTACCTCGCCAGGGGGACTGGGTAGCGATTTCCGCAATTCTTATTACCCTTTTGCTATCTATTTCTATGTTTGTGGCAATGCTTTTGGATTACAATCCAGACTTTAGTAAGGAATCAACTTTTACGTGGATGGATCTGGGGGTATTTAAAATTGAACTTGGAATTCTGGTAGACAATATCACGATCATAATGCTTGTGGTGGTAACGCTGATATCCAGTTGTTCTCATATCTTTTCTCTGAAATATATGGAAGGGGATATCCGCTATTCGCGGTATTATGCTTATTTGGGTCTTTTTACTTTTTCCATGAA
>ERZ651768.3659-NODE-3659-length-10220-cov-4.311742_pt1 | contig 10220 bp, 6 predicted proteins | sample MGYA00514754_ERZ651768 | MGnify/ENA metagenome assembly ERZ651768 | reverse complement strand
CAGTGCCAGTTATTATTGCGTCTGGTGCTCCTTATTACATAGAACCGGAGTATGATCCAAACTCTACTACACCAATAGGCGGAGGTTTTTATAAGACGCAGTGCGCTGCGATCGTTTATGACAGGTGGTACAACCCGGTAGAAGACTCGACCTATGTTTACTGGACAATTGATCCGATTGCCCCGGATACACTTATTGATGCATTTGTAGAGGGGATTAGTTTTACAGCTAATGAAAATCTAGATGGTGACTCTCACTCTGGTGTAGCCTTCAGTACGATAGTCTATTCTACCGATGCGATTGGCGACTTTGGCAGGGTCAGGGCAACAACATTCGGCGCAGACGGGCCTGATGCTGATACTGACGCTGACTCGGTGACTGCGTTGATTAATGAGGGTGTCGGTGACGCAGCCATGTTTTTTCTTCCGGGGCAGCTTATGCTTACCGCGAATGCAAACTATTGGGATTTTTCTATCCCAGTCAGCACAGAGGCGGTGATCACTATCACAGCGATATTGATTGACTTTTATGGCAACCCAGTTGTGGATGCCCCAATTTCATTTGTCGGTACTGGTGTAGACAAATGGTTAGAAGTAGGTTATGAGCTGTACACAGATGAGGGTGTACCAGCAGGCGGTCTAGGCAATCTTGACAGTTGTTTTACTTGGAGAGACTACGGTTTTGATAATGATCCCAGTACCCCAGACATGGGCAACTTTAATGATAACCATGATGCGTTTGACATAAATGGTGATGGTATCCCGGACTCTTCTGAGGTTTCTGAGCCTTTTGCTGATTTTGGCCTTGACCAACAACCTGATACTCACGATTTTGGTGAGAACAATGGTGAGTGGGACGGATACAGTATGATCAACTGTGAGCCGATTGTGAAAACAGATCAGGATGGGTATGCACGAATACAGGCAAGATTTAAAAAAGGATTATGTGTGTGGCAAAGCACAGATGATGAGACAAATATATGTACCTTTGAAGATTTTACAGCAACTATATCGGCAACGCTATTAATCCCTCAGATAACAACGAGTGATCCTTTTGATATTCAGCTTGTCAGGTCACCGTCACTGGTGTGTAACTAATGAGCAATGAATTTAATCCCCAGTTCCAGATGATAGGCGAGATTCTGGTTCATGCTGGAAAGATAGATAAGAAAAAGCTCAACAGTGCTCTGGCAGAACAGAAAAAGTCCAATGAAAAAATCGGTCAGGTCTTAATCTCTATGGGCGCTATTGATGAGGATGATTTTATTACCGCATTTTCCATGCAGATGGGATACCCTAAGGCAGATAATTTTATACTTTTAGAGGCCAACCAGGATGCTGTCAGGCTTATACCAGAAGATTTTGCAAGAACAAATTCAGTTCTTGCTATAAAAAAATCTAATAAGGCTATCACGATAGTGATGGAAGATCCTGAGGATATAGCAACGATAGACTCTGTAAAGCGGCTCACCGGACTAGATCCAGATATTGTTGTAGGCGGTTCCGATCTATTGAAAAAGGCAATGGATCAGCTATATGGGGAGATAACGAAAGCTGGCCAGGTAGAGGAAGCGATTCAAAGAATAACGGTTATATCAGGGGATGAAGACTCATCTGAAGAGGTAGACCTTTCTCCTGAGAATGCTAGCGAAGAAGACGCGCCCATTGTCAAGCTTGTAAATCTTATACTGCAGGAGGCTATAAAAGAGAGAGCGACTGATGTTCATGTCGAGCCACAAGAGCATAAGGTTAATGTGAGGATCCGAATTGACGGAGTCTTGCAGATTATTATGACGCCTCCTTCTACGTCGTTAAGTGGCCTCGTAACAAGAATAAAGATATTGTCTAAGCTAAACATTGCTGAAAAAAGACTGCCGCAGGATGGAAGATTTTCCATTAAAACAGGGGCAAAGGATATTGATGTTCGTGTATCAATCTTACCAACTGTCTATGGTGAAAAAATTGTGATGAGACTGCTTGATAAGAGCGGATTTGATTTCAACCTAACCACACTCGGTTTTCCAAAGAAGAATCTCAGTGTTTTTAAAAAAGTAATCAGTCAGCCATATGGTATGGTGGTTGTCTCAGGCCCAACCGGTTCTGGTAAGTCGACCTCATTATATGCCGCGCTAAAAGAGATCAAGGATGAGAGAACAAATATAACAACGGTTGAGGATCCAGTAGAATACCAGCTGGATGGTATCAGTCAGGTTCAGGTGTTTGATGATATAGGCCTTACATTTGGCTCCACTTTGCGTTCTATTCTTCGTCAGGATCCCGATATTTTACTGATTGGTGAGATAAGAGATGGAGAGACAGCAGACATAGCAGTAAAGTTTTCACTCACCGGACACCTCGTTTTTTCTACGGTTCATGCCAATGACGCACCGGGAACACTTACTCGTTTACTTGATATTGGCATTGCTCCGTTTCTTGTTGGCTCTTGTTTGAATCTTGTTATGGCACAGAGACTAGTTAGAAAATTGTGTGAAAAGTGCAAGGAAGAGTATACACCTTCTGCGGAAGAGCTTGCTCTTATTGGTCTAACTAAAAAATCTGTTAAGAAAAAACTTTTTAAGGTAAAAGGATGTGCCGATTGCAGGAACACCGGTTACAGGGGAAGGACCGCTATTTTCGAGATGATACCAATGACCAGAGAACTAAGAAAACTTGTTTTTGATAATGCGAACGAGGATGAGATAAGACAGGCAGCGATTAAGAATGGTATGGTAACACTTCGGGATGCTGGTAACGAGCGTGTTTTGGATGGAACGACTAGCGTTGAAGAGGTTCTAAGGTCTACCGTGCAGGATTTATAGTGGCAGTTTTTCATTATCTGATTAAGAATGGTGAGGGTAGCAGAAGCGAGGGCGACATTCGTGCGGAAACCATGGACCTTGCTCTTCAGAAGATTACCTCAAACGGGCAAATAGTAATTACCCTAAAAGAGGTAGACACTACATTTGATTTTCTTGGACCCTTCTTAGATGAGATTAACCTTACCTTTGAAAGAATAAAAAATAGAGTTCCTCTTGCGAATATTGTTTTTTTTACAAGACAGCTAGCAACCATGTTTAGCGCGGGTCTCACGCTTGAGAGAGCAATTCAAGGGTTAGCGGTTGAGGAAAAACACAATAAGTTTAAGAAAATACTTACCGAAGTAGGTTCTAGCATAAGAAAAGGATTAAACCTTTCAGAGTCTTTATCTAGACATCCTGGCGTTTTTAATAATCTCTTTGTTGCAATGACAAAAGCTGGAGAGGTGAGTGGTAACCTAAATGAGATACTTGACCAGCTGGCATCTTATCTAGAGAACCTAGATGATACAAGACGAAAGGTTAAGGGTGCAATGACATACCCTATTTTTATGGTTATCTTTTTGGGTTGCATGATATTGGCAATGTTGGTATGGATTATTCCAAAATTTTCTGATGTTTATTCACAGCTCGGTGCTTCGCTCCCTGGCGCAACAAAAAAGATGATGGACGCGAGTGCATGGATATCAGAAAATTTAGGTTTTATGTTTTTTAATTTTGTTTTGGTGTTTTTGATCATGTTCTTGATATCTAAAACGCAGCGAGGAGGGTTTGTTATTGACTCTCTCAAGCTTAAGATACCTGTGTTTGGCTCTTTATTGGATCAATCTATTCTTAATAAATTTTGTAAGACATTTGGTATTCTAATCGGAGCAGGGGTTCCTGTTCTTGAGGCTATGGCTCTATTACAAAAGGTAGTTGGAAATCGCGTGTATGAGAAAGCCGTCGCAGATGCTGCGAACTATATCAGAGATGGTTATAATATATCTACTGCATTAAGAAGGACAGAGATTTTCCCATCTATCCTTTTGCAGCTTGCTTCTACTGGAGAAGAGACTGGAGAGATAGATGATTTGCTGGACAGGGCTGCTGATTATTATCACAAACAGGTTAATGCATTGGTAGAGCGTATGACAACACTGATAGAGCCTTTGTTAATATTGTTGGTCGGTGGAGTTATAGCGGTAATGGTTGTCCTTACTTATTTACCGGTGTTTCACCTTGGCTCTGCCTTACAGTCTGGTTTATAATGGAACTTGTTATTCCTATATTAATCATAATCCTGGGCGTTTTATATGGAAGGCTTCTTAAGTCAACTGTGAACTGGCTTAATGTAGATGGTTTCCAGATTAAGAATAATGATTATAAAATAGAGATATTTTCAGTTGGATCTTGGCTATGGTCAGCGCTTAGTTTGCAGCCAATGGAGGGCACAATATTTGCGCTTATTGCTGGAATCCTATTTGCAATAAGCTGGATCGATTTTAAAACATATCAGATACCATTGCTCTTAATCATTGTCAGTTCCATTGTTGCAATCTTTGGAGTCTTGTTTAAATTGACTAGTCTAAAGAGTGCGATCTATGGAGTGATAGTTGGATCTATTATTCCTTTAGCTCTCATCGGACTAACATATTTAATTACCAAGAGGCAGGGAATGGGTTTTGGTGATATACAGCTTGGTTTCGTTTTAGGTGTCTGGTTGGGACCGGTAAGAATGGCGCTTACACTGTTTGGTGCATCCTTGCTGAGTTTGGTTGTCTGGTTGATCTTATCTGGAATTAAAGGTTTTGAGAGAGACAGGGCGCTTCCGTTTGCTCCATATTTGGCTATCGCAGGTCTTGGAACCTTCGTAGGAAGTGTTTATTTTCCCTCTCTGTTTCATTATCTAATATTATATTAGAGAGAGCTGTAAATGATTCGCATACTATTAATTTTTATACTATTAGCCTGTAGACTATTAGCAGAGTTTGGGGATACCTCTGTTTCTGAAGATTTTGGTTTTCAATATACTCTGGAAGAAAATGGTATAGGATCTGTTAGGTATATCACTCCAGATCATAGCGTGGAAACTATTAGTGATGGTGAAAAAACCTATAAAAAAATTGTGCTTCCTAGTGCCAGTCATGTCTCTGATCCTGGTCAGCCAGACCTACCTTCCAGTAGTACCTTTATCGCTGTAAATCCAGGTAAAACATATTCTATTAACGTAAATATCGTGTCGTCTCAGGTGACAGATGATATAGAAATTTTGCCTAAAAATTCGTGGGAAAATAATGCTGAAATCTCATTCACCGAGGGTGAGGTGTATAACAGTACAGGGTTTTACCCACAAAATATTGCCACAATCTCTGAGACCATGATCATGCGCGAGCTTGCTGTTGTGAATCTGACAGTGACACCGTTTCGTTATTATCCTCAAGAAAAACGTTTAGAAGAGTTCACAGAAATTGAGATTGAGCTTGTAGAAACAGGTGACTCAGGCAACTCAGTATTTCAGCCTGCGAAAAGATCGAGAGCTTTTGAGCCCTTATATCAATCATTAATCGCTAACTATGCTTCATTAGAGCGGGATAATATTCCATACCAGAGGCCATCAATTCTTTACGTGCTACCTAGTAATATCGGTAACCTTTTGGGTACGGTTAATGTTTTAATGGACTGGAAACGGCGTGTTGGTTATGATGTTAATTATATCTCTAGCTCAAACATTGTGAACAACTCAGGTGACCTAAAAAATTATATAGAGACAGCGTATCAGGCGTGGGAAAATCCTCCAGAATATGTCACGATTATTGCGGATGCCGAAGGCAGCTACGATGTACCAACGCACTTTGAAAACTGGAGTGGGTACAATGGAGAAGGGGATCACCCTTATAGTACGCTTGTGGGTAATGATTTACTTCCAGAAGTATTTCTGGGGAGACTATCATTCAACAGCCAGAGTCATCTACAGACCATTATTAGCAAAACACTAAACTATGAGTCAAACCCTTATATGGGAGAGAACTGGTTTCAGCGGGCCTGTCTTGTTGGAGATCCATCAACCTCAGGGATTTCTTGTATAATAACAAATAATAATATTAAGGAAATGTTGGAGATGTATGGTTTCAACGATATAAGGACTGTATATGGAGGATCTTTCCCTAGTCAAATGACTAATAATATAAGCGACGGATTAGGATTCTTTAACTACAGAGGTTATTATGGTGTCAGTGGATTTAACAGCAGTAATGTAAACGCAACAAATAATGGTTTTATGCTGCCTATTGCAACCGTGATCACATGTGGTACTGGCTCCTTTGGAAGTGGTGAGTGCTTATCAGAAGCATTCTTACGTGCTGGTACAGCGTCAAACCCGAAGGGTTCTGTTGCCAGTATTGGTACCGCAACGTTGGGCACTCACACCATGTTTAATAATATGGTTGACATGGGTTTTTATTATGGAGCACTGGTGGAAAATATTAACTCAACTGGTGGAGCACTTATGGCCGGAAAACTATGGTTATCCAGAGCATATCCAACAAATCCAAATAATTATGTTTCTACGTTCACGCATTGGAATAACCTAATGGGTGATGCTTCTTTGCAAATGTGGACCTCTTACCCAGAGATGCTGAATGTGACGCATGCCTATTCCATTACAAAGGGAACAAATTTTATTGATATTAATATGACAGACAGTGGAGGAAATCCCGTAGAAGGCGCATGGGTCACAATATATAAAGAGGGTGAGGTTCTCGAGTCTGAGTATAGTAATAACAATGGTTTTGTACGTGTTAACGTTCCCACTACCCAGACAGGTGAGATACTTGTTACTGTTACTAAAAAGAATCACTACCCTTATCAGAGTTCGTTTCAGATTTATGATCCTGGTCCAAGTGTAAATGTATACTCTGACTATATTACAATCAATGATAGTGGTTCTGGCAGTTCTAGTGGAAATGGTGATGGTATTATAAATGCTGGGGAGGTTATTGATCTGGCCATTGCAGTGTCCAACTATGGCAGTGAGAATGCAATTGGTATTGTTGGCTCTATAACTTCTGAGAATTCTAATGTGACCATTATAAACGATAGTTCCTCCTATGGAGACGTAAATACCGGTGACATTGTAAATAATGCTTCCTTACCGTTCACTTTTTCTGTTACCGAAGATGTTCAGCATGGATCGGAGATCAGCTTGCTATTGAGCCTTACTAATGAAAGCGGGTACAGCTCAGTAGGTTATGTTGGGCTAATTGTCGCTGGAAAAAATCTTTATGCATATGGGCTAGATGTTTTAGGTAATGGTCAAGACGTATTAACAACTGGGCAGACCTCTACGGTACACATACAGCTTCATAATAGTGGATCAACTTCTGCAACAAATATTACTGGTCAGATCACCTCTGCTTCTACTGCGATTGAGATAATAGATAATACTGGTACCTGGTCAGCTGTCTATCCCGGAGGATTTAGCTCAAGCTCAGGCACTGGTGACTCTTTTATCATAAGCGCAATGGAGGATGTGATACCCGGAACAATAGCACACCTGATTTTATCAGTAAATACTGATGATGGTTACTCAAACTCGTCTGTGATTCCGATACAGATTGGTATTCCAACAATAAATGACCCTACTGGACCAGATTCTTATGGATACTATATTTATGATAGTGGGGACATTGATTACCTGCTGGCACCGGTATACGATTGGGTTGAGATAGATGCTAGATATGGAGGGAATGGTACCTACTTAACCTCTCTTGATGATAATGGGGACAATGATGATGATGTTGAAACGGTTGATCTACCGTTTGACTTTAGGTTTTATGGTCAGGTTTATAGCGAGATCAGTATTTGCTCTAATGGCTGGATCGCTTTTGGTGAGACAGATATGAGTTCATTTAGAAACTATCCTCTTCCTGGGGCTGGAGGGCCTGGAAAAATGGTTGCTGTTTTCTGGGATGATTTAAAGCTTACTAATTCAGGCCGAGTATATACCTGGTATGATAGTAACAATAAAGTGTTTATTATTCAGTGGTCAAGGGTTAGGACATACCAAAATAATAGCACGGAAACGTTTCAGATAATTTTAAAAGATCCAAACTATTATATGACACCAACCAATGATGGTGAGATGTTGATCCAGTATATGGATTTTACTAACAACACTACTGGAAGTTACAGTTGGAGCCAGATTCATGGAAACTATTGCACCGTTGGTATTGAAGACCACACGATGACCCAAGGATTGCAGTACACATTTAATAATACCTACGCAGACGCGGCAATGCAGCTTTCTGATGAAACTGCCATTCTGATTACTACTCGAGGCAGTGAGATGCGTATGGATGGTGATCTTAATACTGATGGAATGGTTGATGTTAACGATCTGCTAATATTAATTGATCACATTGTTACTGATCAGACACAGTTTAATCCATTCTTGGCCGATATCAATTCTGACGGCATGGTAAACATATTGGATATGGTAAGGCTTATTCAGATGGTAATGGGCTATAACTGATAAGCTGAAGAAGTACGATTTATTATGTTATTTTCGCCCTTAATCGTTCTTGGGGCACTTGCTCTAGTTTTAATAGTATCGGGTCTCCTAGAGTTTAGATATCACCAACTTGTTCTATCTAGTATTCCTGTCCGTATCCATGTAAATGGTACAAGAGGAAAGTCTAGTGTTACCAGATTAATCGCTGCCGGTTTAAGAGCAGGTGGAAAACGTACATTTGCCAAGACAACGGGTACAGCTCCTAGAGTAATCGACTCAAAAGGGATAGACAGGATTATACACAGACTGCGCAGACCTTCAATTGGAGAACAAGTAAGACTGCTTAAATATTTTTCTAGTGAAAAGCCGGAGGTTGTTGTGATGGAGTGTATGGCAATACAGCCTCAGTATCAGTGGATCTCTGAGCATCAGATGGTTAAATCCCATATTGGAGTGATTACAAATGCTCGTCCAGATCATTTAGACGAAATGGGCCCTATAGAGGTGGATGTGGTAAAATCATTGTGCAACTCAGTACCATTTAGTGGAACACTTGTCACGGCTGAAGATAAACATAAGCATATTTTAGAAACCGTTGCAGATCAAAATAAATCAGAGATCGTATTTTCTGATGAAACTTCTGTGTCAGAAGATGAGCTAAATAATTTTAATTATATTGAGCATCCCCAAAACATAGCAATTGCCTTAGATGTTTGTGATAAAATGGGAGTATCAAGAGACATTGCTCTTAGTGGTATGCATAGTGTACAACCAGATCTTGGTGCTTTGATTGTTTGGAAACTGATTGGGAAAAATGGTTTTGTGCAGTTTATTAATGGTATGGCCGCAAATGATCCGGTCTCAACCTTGCAGATATGGAAGTTTGTTATTGACCGATATCCAACTACTAAAGGTACCGCAGTTTTTTTCAATTCTCGTGATGACAGACCTCTCAGGACAAAGCAAATGCTGGAGCTAACATTTGAAGAGATTAAGCCAGAATATTTTATTATTAGAGGAGATAAGGTTGAGGCAAAGGTCAGAAGACTTATGCACCACTCGCCTGACACTGAGGTTAACATTTTTCCTCTTAGTGAATCGTTTGATAGTGTTGCAGAGTCAATCCTGAGTTTGCCGGATAATGTTTTAGTCTTTGCTATAGGGAATCAGGTAGGAGCTGGCCAAGAGATATTACAAAAACTTTCTAATAGTAGAGATCATGGTTGAGATAAGTATTGGCCTGGGAATTATTCTAAGCCTTGTGCTATCAGAGGCACTTGGCGTTACCGCTGGAGGTATAATCGTCCCTGGTTATATTTCTCTTTTCTTACATCAGCCGGTCCAGGTTTTTTCAACTTTCTTTGTAGCGATATTGGTATGGCTTATTATAAAAGGCCTCAGCAAGGTTATGTTTTTATATGGTAAGAGAAGAATAGTGTTGGCACTCATTCTTGGCTTCTTTTTTGGCTATTTATCAAGAATCATTTATGTGGACACAGAAAGCATTCAGAGCGTAGCAGTTATCGGAAATATAATTCCAGGTCTTATTGCAAATTGGATGGATCGTCAGGGTGTAGTTAGAACTGTTTCTGTGGTTTTACTTACTGCGGTTATAGTAAAACTAATGATAATCGTATTATTCGGAGGTATTATCTTTGAATAATTATAAAAAACAACCATTCATACCAGCTATACAAAAAACATCTACGCTGGTTGTTTTATCCATTATAGCAGTATTGAGTTTAATTGTGTCAATCAATAGTACTACGATTGATATATCACCATCATATGATCTGAAAATAAAAGCTGCTAGGCTGATGCAAGAGTCAATGCTGGCTCTAAAAAATAATAGAATGGAGTCAGGCGTATTTATAGGTGATGAGAATGATCCTAATGAGACTGGCTTAGTTGGAA
>ERZ651768.3658-NODE-3658-length-10221-cov-7.145012_pt1 | contig 10221 bp, 9 predicted proteins | sample MGYA00514754_ERZ651768 | MGnify/ENA metagenome assembly ERZ651768 | reverse complement strand
ATTTCTGTGCCCTTGTAAAGGATCTAACGTTTCATAACAAAAAACCCTGCTCTTAGCGGGGTTTTTTGTTTGTGGGATGATGGGTAGATTTAAGATATGGTTCACCGCCTGATATCCGTATTCATATTCCTTGCCTGTGCCCATGCCAGTGATAACAAAAAACTGGCTGTTTTTCATTTCCAGAACCAGGGTCTCGAAACAGATGCAGCACAGTCTATCCCGGAAAATATTCAAGGCGAACTGCAAAAAACCAGTACCTACGAATTTTTGGACGGCCAAAAAATAGAAACCATAATCACAGAGCAGAAAATCAACAGGGAAGACTGCGCCGACACCTGCCTGATCCGGATAGGAAAACTGGCGGGAGCGGACCAAGTCCTGACTGGAACTGCTATACTCCAGGATGGTCTTTATACCATCTCAGCCAGATTGTTGGATGTGGAATCAGGAACGACAGTGCACGAAATTAGTTTCGACTCTCAGGATAAAAATGAACTGCTCCAGTTTGGCCTCTATTACCTGGCCGCGGGACTGGCTGGAAAACCTCTGCCAAAGAAAAACGGCGGGACAAAAATGTATACTGTAACCCTGGAAGCGATCGCAATTGATGAGACTGACTTTTTCCGTTCTGCCTTCGGCGAGCCCTACCCTGTTTATATAATTCTCACCGAAAACAGCAGCCCGATCTGGGAAACCCATGTGGGGCACCTGCGCGGTTACAGAACTTTAAAGGAAAGTTTCGTGCTGGCTCTCAATGCGGAAAGTACCTATGAACTGCAGATCTATGACCCGGGATTTCAGCAGGAAGCAATGCATTACCGGATCACGTCCGCTGCCGGGACCTGGCCCTTTCAAGAGGACAGGCATGCTCTGGGGGAGCGGTCCTTTATCGAATTAAGCCAAAAGCTGGAACCGGGAATAGCGTACAAGCCGAATAAAAAAAAATAAAAACGAGTATATCAGTAACTTATAAAGGCTTGGCCAGAATCACTGTTTGTACCGATTCCCATAACCGGGACGATGATTCATCCTTAAAGGAAACTTTCATCACATAGATCCCGATCCTGGCACTGGCACCATTATCCTGTTTCCCATCCCACATTAAGCGGCCATTCTGCCCGGCATGGATGTGATACGCCGGCCGAGCTATCACCCGGCCGGACATATCCACCACCTCCCACCTGACCACGGCCCGTTCGAACGGAAGCGCATACTCCAGGGTCAAAAAATCATCGACACCGTTGCCATCCGGTGAAAAAGGATTGGGGATAAAATTAAGCTGACCTTTTTCCGGCAGGCTTGAAAAATACAGACTGTTCTCCGCCCCGGGCGTCCTGCCTGTTCCTGCCACCGATATGCCCCAGTTCTCGCTATGATCGGAAACAGCAGACAACCGGTATTTTTCCGTCGAGCGGGACTTAGCCACCGGCCAGGTGTCATTATACCGCAGGGAATCCACTATGGAAGATGTATGATCCAGAATATAAATGGTTTCCTCCAGGTTATTCAGTCCCGGCAAGCCGGGGAGAGGGAAAAGTATGGCTGATTCCTGGGGCGCAGTTGCGGCCAGGGACGAATCGCTGGTGATTAAAATGTAATTATACGGATCTATGTCATACTCAGGCAGATATCCTTTTGCACCGCTCTCATCCATAATCATCCAATGATCCAGGTTGACCTGCTCCAGGGATACCAGTTCCACAAATTCACTTTCCGCGGAATCAGGCAGATAAAAAAATTCGTTGATCAGAACAGCGCCGAAGGGGTAGCGTACGGCAATTTCAACGGCGTCAATATCATTTTCCGGATTGGCGTCATAGGCAACATCCAGGATACAGAATACGGTGTGGTTCCCGGAAGTCAGGACAGATGTCAGGGGCAATAAACGACTGCCGTATCCCCGGCAGCAATGGCTGAAAATGATCCTGTTCCAATTTCTTCCTCATGCTATTCTATGGAGATGGAACCGTTGATAGATGTCATGCCCCTATTGGCGACCGGTACTTGCAAGGTAATTTCTGAATCGGGTGCAGCTGGTATAGGTAAATAATTGATCGAGTCTCGGACAAGTGCTCCATCAGTATCCAGGATCATAACACTGTTTGGATATCCTGGAGTCATGGACAGGTTCTCCTTCGCAGAAAGCCAGTTTTCAGCGGCAGCAGACAAGAAATCTGGTCTTAATTTTTCTGTGGATTGCTCCCCTTCAACCGGCCAGGAAGAATCGTAGGACAATGAATCTATAATGGTTGCTGTATGGTCGAACAGGAAAATCATATCCCCTGAGTTATTCAGATTTGGCCAGGAACTCAGCGGTACAATAAAATCAATGCCTTCAGGCACAGATTCAATAATAATTGAATCTGCGGCAGCAATCGCATATTCCCCGGTCTGCAGATGGAAAGTTTCCAGGACAACCGGGATAAGGTGGTTATCGGCAATGCCCCAACCTTCTAGGGTAAGATCGGCAAACGCCACCAGTTCAACAAACTCAGACTGGTCATTATTGGGTGCAGCCATAAATTCATTGAATAGTACTGCACCAAAGGGGAAATGGACCCTTAAGGTATCCGCTGCGCTGTTATCCTGGAGAGATGGATCATTTTCCACTTCCAGGGTGACCGCAAAAACATGGCTACCAGGAGGCAAAGAACCCAGATTCAATTCTACATGGGAGGTGTCGTTCAGATTTCCTGATATGAATGCGTTCTGGTCCAATATATTTTCGTTGTAGGCTACTGTAACAATACCCTGAAAAACAGCAGTACCCCTGTTTAAAACCGGCACGGTCATGGTTATTTGATCCTCCTGCCCCGGTATTTCCGGGTGATAAATAATAGCCTCGGGGAGCAGGGCGCCATTTATGACAGCCGGCGTAACAGAATTAGGGGCACCGGGTGTAAAACCGGACGGTGCAGTGGAATGAGCCCAGTTTTCAGGGATAGCTGAACCATCATTGGCATAAAACTTTTCAAAAGAAACTCCCTGTATGATCTCCCATGCCGTAGTGTATTCCAGAGAATCAATAAGGGTTTCAAAAGGATCAAAGATTCGGATCTGGTCCCCCGAATTGTTCAGGGAGGGGAAGCCTCCTGCGGGTACAAGATAGGGCACCAAGTCAGGAACCGAGTCTAGAAGAGTTGAATCCGCAGCAACCACCACATACCCGCCGGAATCGACTACTGCAGAATTCAAACTATAATTTTCCCCCGTATGGCTGTCTGTGACTCGCCAGCCCAGGAGATCAATTGCTGCATCTCCAATATTGACCAGCTCCACAAATTCAGGAAAACCTGCGGCGGGCCGAGGGATAAACTCATTTAATACAATACTCTGCTCTTCATACCGGACTCCAAGCATAACTGAAGCCTGATCATTGATATCATTTGTTTCCCCCTCTGTATTGAGTGCGGCTAGAATTGTATGAAAGCCTGAAATAAACAGCCCGATCTCCAGTTCGAAACCAGCCGTGTCCAATTCCACGATAATTCCGGGGTATTCCTGGGTATAAAAACTGCCGTCCACAAGAACCTGGATTTGGGGCTCTGCCGCATGAAGGCCGACATTGGCTATATGTCCATTCAGGGTTGTGGTTTCCTGAGGTCCGACGATCGACGGAGTAAGGGCAAGATGCGTTACAGCAAAGTCAATGGAATCCGGCAGGACTGAATTGGACATACCCGGGGTGCCCAGAGAATCTATGCTTTGAGTCCAGTTAGCTGGACTGTTGGCCAGATGCAGTCGAATCCGCTCCAGAGAAAAACCATCATCAGACCAGTCATCCCAGCCCAGGGTTTCTATGATCTGATCGGCGGAATCCAGAATATAGAGGGAATCCGAAGAGGACAGCCCGTTGCCGATACTGGAATCATCCACCTTGATCAGGATGGTATTTTCAGGAATGAGACCCAGATAAATTCCTGAATTGACAAGGTAATCGCCCTCCAGGATCACCGCATAGGAAAGCGGCGGCACTTTTAAACCATAGCCGCTATCTATTAACGCGTCCGTACTGGAACGGTCCCGGATGGACCAGCCATTCAAATCAAGGGTATCCATCTCAGAGGGATTAAATAATTCTACATACTCATTGGGTGAATCCGATCCCGGCAGGGCATAGATTATTTCTGTGATCAGGCATTCTCCCTGGGCAAAGACAAGAGCATGGTACAGCATCAGAAAATAAAATACGAAAATACTGTAGCGCTGTTTTCTCACCCCCATCCTGTAGTCTGCTGACTGGATAACTGAAAATCACCTAAGTTTCTAAAATTCCAAGGGACCGGTTTTAACCTATTTTAATTTTTAGACCGTCTCCCGCCAAGGCTATTTTACCGGCCTCATGGAAACCAAACTGATTTTCATTTTTCAATCAGTACACCATCAGCGATAAACCCGAGAACATATTCCGGCTCTGTTATTTTTAGTATATCTTTTTCCGACTCCCCTGCATCTTCAGCATAATGCCTTAGCATATCAACCGCTACCGTATCCATAAATGCTGATCCCTTAACGATCGCTTTTTTCCCTTCTACACCCTGTTTTGGTACAAAATATCCATAGTCCCTGAAGCGAACCATCAAGGTGTCACCCTCCGGAACTTTCATTTTCAGCCAGCAGCCTTTTTTGGCACAGGTCTGTATAATTTCACCGGTCAGGCTCACATTTTCCAACTCCCTGTTACCGACATTTTTCATGACTGCTGAATAAGAATTATGCCCTTTGTCTTCTATGACTGCCCCGTAATGATCATATGGCCGGTCAGTACACGAGACCAGGATGAAAAAAAGAATGGAAGGTAGAAAGGATTTTCTCATTTTTTGCTCCTGGTTAATAAAATATATGGCAATTGTTTTAGCGATCACTGAAAGTGCGGGGATGGTATTAAAATAATAATTGCAATATTATGCTGTTTTAATCCAGCTTGTATTTCCAGTGTATTATTTAAACTTATTCTGCGACCGCAGAATTCAGTTTGCTCAGGTAAAGCCTGCTGGTGTGCTGCAGCCCTGCTTTTCGCAGGCAGGTTCAAAACCAGAGTTTGCAGGGATAAAGGGGGCGGACAATTGCCGCTTTACCTTTGAGTGACTGCATTTTGGGCATTTTATTTGATCATCTGCAACAGTGCTGGAAAAAACCAGTTCTTCAAACACGGTTCCGCACTTAGTGCATTTGTAATCATACATAGGCATACCCTTGAACCTAATTAAATGGTATAATTATTAAAAGTCCGAATTGACTGCAATAATTCAATTCACCAATTCAAGATTCTGCGCCGTATTTTTTACGGGTACATGATATGAAAAAATCCAATTATCCTTTTATCGGCCTGGCCGGGAATATTGGCGTAGGAAAAACAACTTTTACCAGCAGGATGGCAGTACGCCAGAACTGGACACCCTTTTTTGAATCGGTGGCCGATAACCCCTATCTCAGCGATTTTTACGGAGATATGGACCGCTGGAGTTTCCATCTCCAGGTCTATTTTTTACATAAACGGTTTGATTCTCATCTGCAAATGTCGAAAACAGAAAGCGGCGTAATCCAGGATCGGACCATCTATGAGGATGTGGAAATTTTTGCTCGGAATCTCTATGAAATGCATCATTTATCAGACCGGGACTGGGACAATTACTGCGGATTATTCTCTGCCATGACAGCTTTCCTAAAAAAACCTGATTTGATCGTCTATCTCAAAGCCAGTACCGATACTCTTTTGACTCGTATCCACTCCCGCGGTCGTGATTACGAACAGTCCATTGATCCGCAGTACCTGCACAGCCTGAATATTTCCTATGAACGCTGGATAAAGTCCCTGCCCCGAAAGGAAGTGCTGGTGATCGATACGGACGGGTTTAATATTCATAAACAGGAGGATAAACTGCAGCATTTCGAATCCATGATTCTCGACAGACTTTTACTTAAATCTTCCTAAATTTTACTTATCGCACCCTCGTAAATAATGAATAAATCCCTATTCACCAACCCTTTAGAGACTTCTCCGGGGCTCACCATTGATGACTTGAACAAATATCTTCCAGCCATCCACACCGTGGAAGATATGACCATGACAGCAGAACAAATGCAGGAAGGGCTGTTCCTTGTAAAATGCCTGGATGGGCTGAAACAGATACCGGATCAATCCATTGACCTTATAATCGCAGACCCCCCGGAAGATCCCTGGAATACCCTTGAAACACAGAACAGCCGAATGACCCTCCAGGATTATTACCAGTGGAATACCAAATGGCTTACTGAAGCGCAACGGACCCTGAAAAACACCGGCGGTATCTATCTGTTGACCAACTGGCACTATTCCAGCATGTATCATGGCTTATTGAGCAATCATTTCAAAATTCGATCCCGGATCACCTGGCGGGACCGCCTGGCCAGGGAAAAGCCCCGAATTCCTACCTGGACCAATGAAGCTGCGGATATCTGGTTTGCAACCAAGTCTGATGATTTTTTGTTCAATCAAAAAGCAGTAAGCGTTGAAGCGGACCGTCAGGAATTGCTAAACAATCCTGTGGGTTCCAACCTGTGGATGGATATACCGGGCTTACTGGATGAAAATGGGGGAAAACCCCAGGAACTTTTTATGCGGATACTGCAGACCAGCAGTTTCAAACTGAACTGGGTGCTTGACCCTTTCATGCGCACCGGGGACGTAGGGCTGGCAGCCAAACAATGCGGCAGGAGATTCATCGGTTTTGAAACCAACAAGGATAGCCTGCTTTTGGCCATGAAACGCATTGATCAAAAAGGAAAATCATGAATTTTATTGAAACCATCAAAACAGATATGTACAGCGCCATGAAAAGCGGTGAAAAGGGCAGGGCCGGTACCTTAAGGACCCTACTGGCCAAATTAAAAGACAGACAGATCGAGAAAGGCGAAGCCATCACTGAACAGGAAGGGTTATCCGTCGTCAAGATGCTGGTGAAGCAGAGAAAAGAATCTATGGAATTGTATCAGCAGGCGAGCCGCTCTGACCTGGCCGACACGGAAAGTGCGGAACTGCAGGTATTGGAAACCTACCTGCCAAAGATGATGGATGGAGATGAAATTCGGCATTTGGTTGAAGCGGTCATTGCTGAGACCGGAGCCAGCGGAATAGGCGATATCGGTGTAGTGATGCCCCGGGTCATGCAGCGCGGCAGTGGAAGGGTCGACGGCAAAATGGCCAACAGTATCTTAAGGGAATTGCTGGCCTAAATGTCATGGTTCCTTGACGGATTAGCTGTCTTTTTCCTGATTATATTGGGCGTAAGCGGTTTTGCACGGGGTCTGATCGAAGAACTGGGCCGCCTGGTCGGGCTGATTGCAGCGCTGATTGCATCCGTTTCCTCTAGTTCGGAGCTTTCGCAAAGACTGGTAAAACTGGCGGCTATGGATAGCTGGGTGGCTTTATGCCTGTCATTTGCGGGGATCTTTGCTGTGGTCCTGATCGCGACCAGGATTCTGACAAGATTTATCCATATCGCCTATCTTTCCAAAAGCAACCAGTGGGTCAACCGATCCCTGGGGTTTGTATTTGGGTCTATAAAGGGGTTTTTCATTATTATTGCCTTCACCTGGATCCTGGCTATCGTACCCCTTCAGAAATGGTCTCACGTCATTGCCTCCAATTCCCGGATCGCCCAGACCGGAACAGCTTTCAGGATCGCTCTGGTTTCTTTTTTTAACTGGGAAGACCCGGTAGCACTGGGAGAATCTTACATCATGGAGTTGACCCAGCCCTGATGACTCGAATACCGCAGGATATTATCGACCGGGTCTTGGATACAGCGGATATCGTTGAGGTGGTCGCTCGGGATGTGGATTTAAAGCAGCGCGGGGCAAATTATTTTGGCCTTTGCCCCTTCCACAGTGAAAAGACCGCCTCCTTCAGTGTCGCACCAGCCAAACAGATCTATCATTGCTTCGGCTGCGGCAACGGCGGCAATGTTTTTTCCTTTCTGATGGAGTACCAGAAAATCACTTTCCCGGAAGCAGTTAAACTCCTGGCGGACCGCTATAATATCCCCATCCAATTCGAAGAAGGCAGCGGCAGCTCTGAATTATTTTCGGTATTGTATGATCTCCACGAAAAAGCCACCCAATTATATCAGCATAACCTGTTTCATGATACCGGCAGGAAAGCACTGGATTATTTTAGGGAACGGGGACTTACTGAAGACACTATCAAACAATTCAAACTGGGATTTGCTGCCGACAGCTGGGATCAGCTGGTCCAATTGATATCCGGGATCGGGGTTTCACAGGGCCAGGTCGCAAAATCAGGTTTATTCATACAATCCGAAAAAGGAACCTTCGACCGTTTTCGTTCACGGATCATGTTTCCCGTATTTCATCCCTCCGGAAAAGTGATCGCCTTTGGAGGCCGGATCTTCGGTGCGGAGGATCCCGCCAAATACCTCAATTCACCGGAGACGCCGCTGTACAAAAAAAGTGATGTATTCTATGGTCTCCAGGCTTCCCGGGACGCCATTCGCCAAGCAGGTCATGCTGTGTTGGTGGAAGGATACATGGACTTTCTGCAGTTATACCAGGCCGGAATCCATTCAGTTCTGGCCACATCCGGAACAGCTTTTACCTCCCGGCATGCCCGGGCTCTCAGCCGCATTACCAGGAAGGTGATTTTATTATTTGACAGCGATGAGGCCGGCGGGAGTGCTGCAATCCGGGGTGGGTGGGTGCTGCTCAAAAACGGCCTGGAACCAGTGATTGTAAGGCCGCCGGAAAATAAAGACCCCGATGACTGGATCCGGGAATCGGGTGTTTCAGAAGTAAAAAAGGCTATTGAAGCCCCTGTTTCCTTTATTGATTTCCACCTGGATTTTTTCCAGGGACCGGCCCTGGAAGGGGCGGAACGCAAACAATATATCCTGGACATTCTCAGGGAAATTCGCGGGATCCAGGATGGGATCGTTCACAATGACCTTATCCGAATCCTGGCCCAGAGGCTGAAAGTAGATGAAAGCGACCTGATCCGTACCATGAAGACCCAGCGTGCAGTTCGCTCCTACCCGGATGAAGCACCGGATCCCGATAAACACCAGCCCATATTTTTCACAACCCGGGAGGAAAAGGCTCAAATCGAATTACTGCGTCTGCTGGCCCACGAGGATATCACCATCAGAAAGTATGTTACCAAGGCTGTTTCGGAAATTAATTTTACCCATCCGCTGCTAAAACAGCTTTCAGGGCATTTAATAAACGCCAAATTGAAGGTGGACACTGCAGCGATTATCGAGTATTTTTCGGATAAGTCTGAGCGGGATTCAATATCAAAAATATTATTTGAAGTGAATCAAGACATATCGCCTGAACAGATTGTAACGGATTGTCTAAAAATCTTAAAATCGAAGCCATTAAAAGAAAGAATTCAAACACTTCGTGCGGAAATCAGGGAAAAAGAATCTAAGGGACAGCATCCCGAAGTGGAATTAAATGAAGTGATAAAACTTCAACAGGAATTAAATGAACTTTAAATGTTTCAGATACAGCCTGGTGCTGCTTGCTGCACTGTTTATCGCTAATTCAGTCCGAGCCAATGAAGTACAGTTAATCACTTCCCATAAAAAAAGCAATGGGACCCTCCTTCGAATTGTAACCAGCAACCGCATCAAAAACCTGGATAACCTGGCCGGGTGGATCGGAAATGAGAACTGGTTTTATGTGACCATTAATAATACCCGGCTGAGTGATAAACTGGGTGAACTCATTGAATACAGTAACCCGGTCATAAGCCTGGAAGTATCGGAGAATCGCGAATCCGTGCAACTAGGGTTCCTTTTTGAGCGACCCCTTGAGGATTTTGAAATTTTTCACTCCCAGGCTACAAGGGTTATTTTAATACAGGTCTGGGAATCCTTTGGTGATAGTATCCGCTCCCAGGTCCAGCTTTCTGAGAATCGGAATGAGAACAGGGTATTTTCCCTGCCCAAGAAGGAGGCCAAGGGATCGCCATTTTATGATTCTTTTATATACGCCCGCGACAAGTATGGACCAGAAAAGTACTTCGTATGGTATGATAAGTGGTTCAGTACCGAGGATGTTGTAGGAGACGACCTGGAGGCCGATCCGCAGCCTGTGAAAGTGAAAAAGATTCAAAGACCGTTCATTGGACCCCCGCTGGCAGAAAAAAAGGAAAAAGAACCAGATCAGGCAGAAGAGAAAACACTGCGCCTCAATATTACTAATATCCTTGAAAGAGGC